>PDWI01005690.1_pt1 | contig 15949 bp, 15 predicted proteins | sample 1430891 | NCBI WGS metagenome assembly PDWI01 (sample SAMN01162508, study PRJNA174530) | Oral metagenome, whole genome shotgun sequencing project. | biome: Marine environment; feature: Marine mammal; material: Swab sample of the gingival sulcus; isolation source: swab sample of gingival sulcus...
TGCCATATATATTAACTTTTATATATTCTTCTACTCTTTCTATTTCCCCTTTTCCTTCTATTCTTGCCATATATATTTCTTTTTTTTCTATTTTTTTATAATTATTTTTAAATACACTTTTTTTTAAAATATTATTTTCATTTGTATAATTGAAACTAATAGGAGCCTTAGAAGTTTTTTTGAAAGTATTATTTAATTTAACTTTAGTTTTCTTTTCGTTTCCAATAAAATTACTTGCATTACTTTTTTCTTTATTTTTTATAACATTGATTTTAGTATTAATTCTTCTTTTATTAACATCATATTCATTTAAAATAAATCTTTCTTTATATGTAGAGCTATACTTATTTATATAAAAATAACTATTAAAAATTACAATTACAATAATAATTATTATAAAAACAAATATCTTTTCTTTTTTATGCATAAATCGCCTCCTTATTTACACGTACATTTACATCATATATAATAACATTCATTTTTATATAAGTAAAATTATAATTTTTTATATATGCATTTTAAAAATAAAATATTTTTATTTATTATAAACATATTTTAAAATAATGATAAATTAAAAGAATTGCAATATTATTATATAAAACAAATATTATAAATACAAAATTTTATCTAATAAATTAAAAAAGCCTCTTAATTAACTTTATTATGTCTTAATTAAAAGGTTTCTTATATAAAAAAATTTATAAAGCATCTACATACTCATTTTTTGTTACTCTACGAGAAGTTCAATTATAGCTTTAAACTGATTTCCGTCTATCACTATATAAAAAACTTCCTCTATATCAAGTTCATTAAAGTAAAGTAAATTAAAATAAATAGCAAATATTTTAATTTACTATTTACATCATTTGTAGAAATTTAATTGAATAAATATACTTATATTTTCTATTTAAAATTTTATATGTAACGAAAAAAATTTTAATATTAAACCAGTAACTAACATAGTTAATAAAAATAAGATAAAACTATACTTAATTTTAACTTTATCAAAAAAATAATCTACTGAAAAAAGTGATATAAGTACAGACAAAGGTGCAAGAACATATCTTTTACTTTCAGCGATTTCGTTACTTATTAACCACAAAGATACAGTCAAACAAATAGAAAATATAACAACCTTTAATAAATGATTTTTATTCATAATTTACCTCAAACATATATATTACTTTACCTAATACCATAAATACAATATCAAAAAATATTACTATTTTAAAATACAAATATTTAATTTGCCACTTTGAAATCAATAAAATAAACATTATTAATAAATAATACATCTATATATTTACTATTATGTCAATATTTAAAATTTTATATTTTCTATATAACCTGAAACATATTCTACAATTTCTTAATTATATTTATACTTTATTTTTAGAAAATAAAAATCAAAAAAATGAGTATGTAATTTAATACATACTCATTTTTTGTTACTCTATGGGAAGTTCAATTATAGCTTTAAACTGATCTCCATCTATAACTATATCAAACGCTCCGTCTAACGCAGTAACAAAAGTGTTTGTTATTGCAAGTCCTAAACCGCTACCTTCTTTAGTCCTTGAACTATCAGCTCTAGTAAATTTCATTTTAATTTCATCCACATTAAAATCCATACTGTAAGAAGAAGTGTTTTTTACAACAACTATAGCTTTATCATCGTGTTTATAAATATCAATATAAATTCTAGTACCATTTAATGAATATTTAAGCGCATTATCTATTAGATTTTGTAAAACTCTATATAATTTTTTACCGTCAGATTTTATAGAAATATTTTCATCTTTATAATCTACTTTTATAGTAAATCCGCTCTCTTTAATCCTATCATCCATATCTGCTATAGTTTGTGCTACAAGTTTATTTAAGTCTAAATCAGTCTTTTCAACTTGAACTTCTCCGCTTGCAGTTTTAGCAATATCAAACAAATCCTTAACCATAACCGATAATTTGTTAGACTTTTCATCTAATATATCTACATATTCTTTTACTTTGCCGTTTAAATCTTCTTTTTTTAGTAAATCTACATATGCAATTATAGAAGTAATAGGAGTTTTTAAATCGTGAGATACTCCTGTTATAAGTTCAGTTTTAGTTTTTTCACTTTTTAACATTTTATCAACTTTTTTATCTACATAACTATCAACTTCTGAATATATCCTTTTTTTATACTTTATGTAGATATATGTAATAAACAACTCTATAAAAACTATTATAAGTCCTATAAAAATTGAACCCGCACCAAAACTAAATAAAATAAATGAGAAAACCATAAATATTGAAATTACTATATAAGCTATGTCTGAAGAAATAAAAACCTCTGTTCTACTTTTTTCTTTTTTATCAAACATATCAAAAGTTGATTTAATTCCCATCTCTAAACTTTTAATAATAAAATTAACTAAAGTATATTTAAAAAACACTTTTGCTTTTATCCTACGCACAATAGATAAAATCATCATAAGTATTGTATATGAAATAGGTGCCGCCATAAAAATAAAGCCCATCATTACTTTTAAAGAAGTAATTCCACCATTCAAACTGTCAGTCAAGTTTCTAAAAATACTTACAGAAAACTCAAGCCACATATACATCAAAACACAGCAACCCACTATAAATATAACTAAAGGTATCTTATCTATAAAAATAATATTTTTTACGCTATTTTTATTTCTACCTGCAGATATAGATAAAAATATAGTACATATCAATGCTACAACTAGACATTTAATAGCATAAATAAGATGATACATATTGTTATCATAATTAACTTTAAATGTTTCTTCAATTTCAGATACATAACTTGGCCTATAAGTAATATATATGCACTTTATACTTTTTTTGTTTTCATAATTATAAAAACTTGTAGCTTTATGATGATTATTATAATCATTTTTAATTGTACTATAAATATGCGGATTATTATTTACTACTTCATATATAAAATAATGTTTTTTATTTTCAAAATCTATTTTTTTATTAGATTTCGTATTATAATATTTTTCTCCATCTGTAAGCTCTACATAATACTCAATTTTACTTTCTAAGTCTGTATTTATGCCATTTTCTGATTTTTTTTCTTTTGTATCATCAAATGATGTTAAGTCTTTATCTCCAAACTTATAACCCAAATAATAAAAATTTTTATAAAAACTACTTTTATAATCAAAATCGTATCTTACATCTTTTGGATGCTCAATAACATTAAATGTTTTTATACTTTCCCACTCAACTATATTTAAACAAAAATAAAAAATCGCTATAAAAATTACACTTATAAAAAATCCCTTATATATCAAACTTCCACTAAATTTTTTCCATTTTGTATCCAATTCCCCACACCACCTTTATATACTTTGGACTGCTAGGCATTATCTCTATTTTTTCCCTGATTCTCCTTATATGAACCATAACAGTATTTTCAGACGAATAAGCCCTATCATTCCATACATTTTCATATATTTCTTCTGCTGAATACACAACGCCCAAATTTTTCATAAAAAATTCAATCATTTTATATTCAGTTGCAGTAAGTTTTACAACACTTCCGTCTACATATAGTTGCTTTTCAGATATAGAAAGTCTTAAAGAACCATTTACTATGTCGCCCGTTTTAGTTTCAAAGTTTCCAAGCTTATAATATCTACGAAGATGACTGTGAACTCTTGCTAAAAGCTCCGAAGGGTTATATGGCTTTTCTATATAATCATCAGCACCCATAGAGAGTCCCAAAACCTTGTCGCTATTTTCAGTCTTCGCAGATAACATTATTATCGGTATATTAGTATTCTCTCGAAGTTTTATTAAAGCACTTAATCCGTCAACTTCAGGCATCATCACATCTAATATAATAAGGTCTACCTTATAAAGTTTAAATAACTCTATAGCCTGCTTTCCGTTATAAGCTCTTAAACATTCATAACCTTCTATTTCAAGTAATTTAGATATAGCCTTGCAAATTTCCATATCATCATCAACTATTAAAACTACACCCTTTTTATTCAAAATTAACCTCCTTTGAAATAAATATACTATATAAATTTAAAGATAAAAGAAAAAATAACTTACAACTTTCTTACAAAAAAAAGCCATAAATAAATGGCTAATTTTTATGCTATATATAACATAATTATTTTGTTTAACTAATTTTATCCAAAATAATATTATTTAATATAGGTCTATCATTTGTAATATGTATAGACTCTTTTAATAAATCTTTCGCTTTTAAAATAGAGTCTATATCATCAGTATAAAGTCTACAAATAACGTCGCCTTTTTTCACCTTTTCTCCAAGTTTTTTATTAAGGACAATGCCCGCAGAATAATCAATATCATCCTCTTTTGTAAGTCTACCTGCACCTAAAAACATAGCTGCCATACCTATATTTTCCGTATCAAAACTTCCAATATATCCGTCTTTATCAGAAATAAAATCCTCAACTATTTTAGCCTTTTTAAAAATATCATAATTTTCAATAACTCTAACATCTCCACCCTGATTATAAATCATATCTTCTAATTTTTTTAATGCATTTTTATTTTCAAGATTTGAAATAACTAATTTTTTAGCCTCTTCAAAACTCAAATCTTTTTTGGAAAGCCTTACAATTTCGCTAGCAATTTCAATAGAAAGAGTAGTTAAATCTTCTGGACCATTTCCCTTTAAAGTTTCTATAGCTTCTATAACTTCTAAAGAATTTCCAATTGCATAACCAAGTGGAGTTGACATATCTGTAATAAATGCAGATACAGATTTATCCATAGATTCGCCTATATTTATCATAGCTTTTGCAAGTTTTTTTGCACTTTCTCTATCTTTCATAAAAGCACCACTACCGCATTTTACATCTAAAACAATAACATCACTACCCGATGCAAGTTTTTTACTCATAATAGAACTTGCGATTAGACCAATATTGTCAACAGTTGCAGTAACATCCCTAAGTGCATAAAGTTTTTTATCTGCAGGGGCAATATTTTTAGTTTGACCTATAACAGCTAAACCTATTTCTTCTACAGTTGATTTAAACTTTTTAGCATCCATATAAATATTAAAATTTGGTATAGATTCTAACTTATCCAAAGTTCCGCCCGTATGCCCAAGTCCCCTACCTGACATTTTAGCAAGTTTTACACCGCAAGATGCTACAAGAGGCGCAACAACTAGCGTAGTTTTATCTCCTACTCCGCCCGTAGAGTGTTTATCAGCTTTAACTCCCAAAATGTCACTTAAATCAACAATTTCTCCCGACTCAAGCATAGCTTTAGTCAAAAATGAAGTTTCACTATCAGACAAATCATTTATAAACATTGCCATAAGAAGAGCCGACGCTTGATAATCTTTTATATTTCCGCTAGAAAACTCTTTTACAAAGTAATTAAGTTCTTCAAAATTAAGTTCACAAAAGTCCCTCTTTTTCTTTATAATTTCATATATGTTCATAATATAATCCCCCTTTATTTATACATAAATTATGTTTTTATAAATTTTTTTATACTAAATTTTAGTTTTTTTTATTTCTTTTTTATATAATTTAATAACACCACTTCCTTAAAATATTATTTACATCCTATAAATCTTATTTGTATAAAAAGGAATTGGAATTTCAACAAATTCTATTGATTCAAAAAATTCACTTGTATTTCTTTCATATTCTTCAATTGCTAATTTTACATTATTTATAATCATTTCATCTCTACTTTTTAATTTTTTTGACATAAATTGTTTTTATACTATAAATATAATGGTTAGTATTCGTTAATTTATTTTGCTTTATCATATAATAATAAGTAAACATAATTACTTTATCTTCCATAATTAAATATGCTACTGTTGGTGGGTATTCAGAACTATTCATTCTTCCTTGCCCTCCTGCATTTATATAATACATTTTATTTTCACAATCAATTAATATTGAATCCTCATCATCAAATTCCATTAAATATTCCCCACCTCCATAAGGATAAGGTATCTTAAATGAGTTTATATACTCTGCATCTTCTTTTGTTAATTTTTGATATTTAAAAGCCATTTTACTCTCCATTAACTTTATTATAGAAACCTTTAAATAAGCGTCTGTTTTTTTATGCCCGCTTCATTTTTCATAGATATCGCCTCATTTTTTAGGCTTTCCGATTTATCCCTACCTATTAGTCTTTGAATTTCGTCTATAGTTTCCTCTTCATCTAAAAGTTTTATTTTAACATTCACAGATTTTCCGTCATCTAATTTTTCTATAAAATAATGCTGGTCTGCAAATATTGCAATTTGAAGTAAATGAGTTATAGATATAAGTTGATGATTTCTACTAACTTTATATAATTTTTCGGCAAGTTTATTTGCAGTCATTCCTCCTACCCCGCTATCTACTTCATCAAATATAAGTAAATTAGAATTATACTTATTTGATATAACTTCCCAAATAGCTAGCATTATTCGTGATAGTTCTCCCCCTGAAACTGATTTTTTTAAAGTTTCAAAGTCAAGCCCTGAATTTAACTTTACCATAAAATTAATCTTATCTTTTCCCGTCTTAGCAATTTCATCACTTGTATTAATATCGAGCATAAATATTGCTTCATTAAAGTTCAAATCTTTTAGAGAATTAGTGATTTTTTTTGAAAATTCATCTTTCTTACTATGTCTTATATTTGAAATTTCATCAGCTAACTTATAATACTTTTCAACTAATAACTTTTCTTTTTCCTTTAAATTATCTAACTCACTACCCCTTTTTTGTAAAATTTTGTACTCTTCATCTAAATTCTCTCTATACTTAAATATAGCATCTACTGTAGCTCCATATTTTTGTTTAAGTGTATTTAACTCATCTTGCCTTTTTTCTAGTTCATAAACTTCCCTTTCATCAACTTCTATTCTATCGGCAATATTAGAAAGTTCAGCAGATATGTCTTTTAAACCATAGTACATATCGTTAAAAGTTTCAGCTATTTTTTCATACTTCTCATCAAAACTAGACAGATAAGACAATCTATTTTCAACCCTAGTTAAAGCTGAAAAAGTAGAATAATCTTCCCCGTCAAATATATTATAAATTTCACTATGAGCTAGCATAATATCTTTAATATTATTATAATAATCTATTTTTTCATCTATCTTTTCATCTTTTTCGCTTAAATTCGCATCATCTATTTCGTTTATTTGAAACTCTATAAAACCTATTTCTCTGTGATATTTTTCAAGGTCAAAATCTAAACTAATTAATTTTTTTCTAGTTTCCGTTATCTCATCATATAAAGAGCTTAACTCATTTAATTTTGACTTATCACTACCAAATAAATATGCGTCATATATTTTAAGTTGTTCTGACTGTACTAAAAATTTAAGTTTATCATCCTGAGCAAAAATGGTAACTAGCTTATCTGATACCTCTTTAAGCTCCGCAATAGTAACAATATTTGAATTAATTTTTGCTATACTTTTACCATTTTCTTTTATTTCTCTAGTTATAATAAGTTCACCAGAACCGTTTTCATCTAACCCATACATAGACGCAAGACTTGAATTTTCAAGGTCAAATACCGCCTGTATTATAGAAAATTCACACCCCTTTTTTATATATGATTTACTAACTTTTTTTCCTAATATTATTTCTATTGCACCAATTATAAGAGATTTACCTGCACCTGTTTCTCCTGTAATTACATTAAAACCAGAATTAAAATCAATTTCTAATTCATCGATAATGATAAAATTATTTATTCTCAATCTACTTAACAACTTACTACCCCTTTATATTAAACTCTAATTTATATAATAATTATCTCAAAAAAAACTCCACTATTCAAGCGTAAAATAATCTAAAAGCGAAAAAAATTATCTCTTTAAAGTTTTTAAATATTTCTTTTTCTCATCAGTAATTCGCCTACTTTCACGGGCTTTTTGAATTGTTTTATTATGCACCCACAAATCAAGGTTACCTTTTTCAAGATAAACAACAGTCTTTTTCCAACGCTTGAAAAGAGCGGTTGCAAAAAACCAAGCAATCATCATATTTATATAATATTCTTTAGAATGTATAGATGCAGGAATCTCTAAATACTTTTCTTTAAAATCTTCATCCAAATAATTGTGCATAAGCATACTTAAACCAAATCTGCAAATATATGTATGTTTTGAATACGCCCATTTTTCTATATCGCTAATAAGGGGTTTTCTTTTTTTCTTAAAAATTTTAGGAACCAAAATATCACAAACTGACCAATTATCTATAAATGGAATAAACTCTTGAAGTCTATCCATACAAATATCATAATCTTTAATTTCAGAAATTAATATTGCGTGTAAAATATCTTCATCAAAATACTTATGCGGCAAATCTTTGAAAAATTTTTCAGTTTCCCCATTTTTTATAATTTCTTTAGCTAAACTTCTTAAAAGTGGAAATCTAACCCCTATAATTTCCTTTTCTAGTGTCGGTATATGGCTTTTTGTAAACTTTGCATATTTACTGTCTTCTAACTCAAAAAGTTTTTCTCTTATTATCATATATCCCCCAATTTTTATAAAATTCTATATATTTCTAACAAAACTACCTATAAATATAATTAAATTATAACATAGATAAATACAATATTAAACATATATATCCGTAACACTTTATGAAAAATTTTAGCCTTTATTCAAAATAGTACTTGACTTAAAATAGTACTGTGTTATACAATAGTAATGTAAATAAAATAGTAAGGAGTAATTTATGAATATAAACGATTGGAAAAGCCAATTAAGAAGGGGGACGATAGAATACAGTATATTAATTCTATTAACTCAAAAAGAATGTTATGGCTATGAAATAATAAAAATATTGAGCGAACATTCGGGATTAGCTGTTACAGAAAACACTATATATCCGCTATTAAGAAGACTTGAAAAAGACGATCACTTAACTTCAAAATGGATGCAAAATAGTGAAAATACTCCGCCTAGAAAATATTATGCAGTTACTAAATTAGGCGAAAAATATTTATCTGCTATGAATGATGAGTGGGACTCGATGGTAAATTCAATAGAAAAAATCAAGAAAGGAGAAATAAATGGATAATATTTTAGAAAAATATCTAAAAAATATTTATAAGTATTTAGGCAATATGCCTACAAGCGAAAAAATTGATATTATTAGCGAACTTAAAAGCCAAATTTTAGATATGAAAAATGAACAAAATTTATCAAGTAGAGAAATAGTAAATCACTTTGGATGCCCAAAAAGATTTGCAAATTCCTATTTAAACGAAACCATAACCAAAGACGATGATTTATCATTTAATAAGATAATGAGTATAATATCGTATTGGTCTATATCAGCAATAGGCGTAATAGCAATAATTCCTTGCGCTGCTATATGTGCTATTACATTTATAGCTTGCGGAGTAATAACTCCAATAGCAGGATTATTAAAACTAATCGCATATTTAATGGGTAGTGATATCCCTGAAATAGGAGTTTTTATCCCTGGACATACTGTACATCCAAGCGTTGTTTTTATAATGTGTTTGGTATTAGGTGCAATATTATTAGTACTCGGAATACTATGCTGGAAACTGATGATTAGATATATAAGATACATAGAAAACAAAAAATAATATAAAATAAAAACAGGCTGTAACAAGCCTGTTTTAAAATTAAGCTAAAGTAGCCTTTAAGAACCAAATAACTTTATTATAATCGCTTATATGGTCTTCTAGTAGTGAAACTGCTGAAAACATACGAGCTTCATCAGATAAGTTTCTAAGTTCAGTAGCATTTTTTCTTATACTTTCGATATCATCAAGTACAATTTTTAAACCTTCTCTACATTCAAACTTTCTTGTAGGCTCTTCTACTATACTTGCAATTTCTAAATATTCTTTCATTGTTGATTTTGGCATAACTTCATACATTTTTAAAAGTTCCGCAATTTCGTCCATTCTTTCAAAAAACTTATTATATTCGTCATCTGTAAACTCGTGAACAGCTACAAATCTTTCTCCTTCAACATTCCAATGTATATTGTGAAGTTTCATTGTAAAAATACCTAAATTTGCCAAGTAATGATTAAACTCTTTTTCTAATTTCATAATAATCTCCTTTATTTTTCTAAAGTTTTGCATATACAACACTTTTTAGTTATACCCTTTTCCAATAAATTTATTCACATATTATAAAAATTTAACTATAATACTTTGCTTGCAATTTTTTCTCCTAGCTTAACTTTAGTTTCAATTCCATTTTTTGAATTAATAAGTATATCATCATCAATTTTTATAACATTTTCTTTTACACAAAGTATAACAGTAGAACCGCCAAACTCAAATCTTCCCTTTTCTTGACCCCTTTTTACAATAGATTTTTTATGATAGTTTACAATCTTTCCAACCATCATAGCACCAACTTCCATCATTAATACTGTATCAAAATTTTTACTCTTTAATAATGAAAATTCTCTTTGATTTTCTGCATAAATAGGCATTATATCACTTGCTATGGGGTTTACTGTATGATAAACACCATTAATAGTATAATTATTTGACTTTACGCCGTCATCTACATATATATATCTATGGTAATCATCTACAGATAATCTAAATATCATAATGTATCCACCATTAAAAGTTTCTGCAAGTTTTTTACTTCTAAATAATTTTTCAAAGGTATAATTTACATTTTTAATGTTAAACTCCGAATTTTCACCTATTTTATATACTGTTAATTTACTATCTGCTGGCGATATAAAAGAATTTTTATCCTTATCTACAGTTCTTGCACCTTTTCTTATTTTTCTTATAAAAAATTCATTATATGAATTATAAGGGTATCCTACATAGTCTGACATATCTATATTGTTTTCACGAATAAATTTATCAATAAAAACTTTAGAAAATTTAGTATTAAGTAAAACTCCACCTAAATCTGACACAGTTTTTTTTGTAAGTACTTTTAAAGCTCCCCTACCTAAATTTGTTTCATATAATTTTCTTATAATAGTTTCATCATTAGTCTTACTTTCAATTACATTACCTTTTCTATCTTTACAAAGCATCACTTTCTCCTAACTTTAAAAAATATAATTATATTAACTACATTAACTTTTAATAAAAACTAACGACTGTAACTCCCATTCCGCCTTCTCTTTCACCGCCGTCTCTAAATTTTTTAACGCATTTTAGATTTTTTAAATGTTCTCTTACAGCTCTTTTTAATTTCCCTGAACCTACTCCGTGTATTATCCTAACATTATTCAAACCAGATACTATCGCCTCATCTAAAAACTTATCAACTTCGTGTACAGCAGTTAAAGTATCCTTTCCGTGTAAATCTATTTCCATTTTACCAGATTTTGTAACATTTACAGTTGTTCCATAACCCATTGTATTTTTAGCAGTAAATATTGAATTTTTAGATTTTTTCTGCTTTTCATTATTTATTATATAAAGCTCTTTAATATCGACATAAGATGATATAATGCCCGCTTTAACCCTAGCTTTATCTTTAGAAATTTCTACCAAAGTTGCGGTTTGATTTAAACTTTTAACAAAGTAATCTTTACCTATCTTATAATCTTTAGGCTTTTCGCCAACTATAGTTTTTTCGCTTATATGTTTCTTTTTATTTTTATTTTCTTCTGCAGTAAGTTTTTGTTTTATTATAAGCACATCTTTAGAACTGTTACTATTAAAATTTTTAGAATTTTTAACGGCTTCTTCAACTACTTCTCTTGCATTTTTTATAAGCCTCATAGCCTCTTCTTTTGCATCATTTAATATGCGTTCCTTTTGCCTTTCTATAATATCAGATTTATCATTAATCTTCTCTTCTTTCTTTTTTATTTCTAATAATTTTCTGCTTATTTCGTCACGCATTTTTTCTGTTTCAAATTTTGACTTTTCAATACTTGTAAGGACATCTTCAAATATAATATCTTGGTCTAAAATACTATTTTTCGCATCATTAATAATTTCATCGCTGAGTCCTAATCTCCTACTTATTTCAAAAGCATTAGACTTTCCAGGAACTCCTATTGATAATCTATAAGTTGGCATAAGCTTATCTACATCAAATTCAACACTAGCATTTACAAATCCACTTGTAACTAATGCAAAATGTTTTAGTTCAGAATAGTGAGTAGTCGCAACAACTGTTGCACCTAGTTTTTGTACTTTATTTAATATAGATATAGCAAGTGCTGCTCCTTCAGTTGGGTCCGTTCCTGCTCCAAGCTCATCAAAGAGTAAAAGTGCTCTATTTGAGGCTATATCAAGCATATTTACTATATTTTTCATATGAGAAGAAAAAGTTGACAAACTTTGGTCTATACTCTGCTCATCTCCAATATCTGCAAGTATATAATCGTAAAGTCCAAATCTTGAACTCGTCGCAGGTACATAGTTTCCAGAAAGAGCAAGCATAGTAAGAAGTCCAATAGTTTTTAAAGAAACAGTTTTTCCTCCCGTATTAGGACCTGTAATTATAACTGCATTATAATCAGTTCCTATACTAAAATTTAAAGGAACTACACTTTTAGATTCCAAAAGTGGATGCCTAGCATTTTTTATAACTATTTCCTTTTTATCAGATATTACAGGTTTAAAACAATTATACTTGTGGGCAAGTTTTGCCTTTGCAAATATAAAATCAATTTCGCAAAGCATAATATAAGAACTATATATATCATCTGCCCTTTCTGCAACCATACCTGTAAGCTCATAAAGTATTCTATTTATTTCTTCCCTTTCATCTACATAAAGAGATTTTAGTTCATTATTTAAATTTACAACAATTTGAGGCTCTATATAAAAAGTTGAACCCCCCCTACTTTTATCGTGAACAAGCCCAGAAATTCTAGTTTTGTGTTCTGACTTTACCGGAACTACAAACCTATCCCCACGCAAAGTAATTATTGAATCTTGTAAGTACTTTGAAAGCTCTTCTGAACTGACAAGACTTTCTAACTTCTTTCTAATTGAATCTTTTTTACTTTCTATACTCTTTCTTATTCTAGCTAGTTTCGGCGATGCATTATCAGATATTTGTTCCTCTGATATAATTACAGAAAATATATCGTCTTCTAATTTTTTAAATTTTCCTATAAGTTCTACTTTTTCCATAAGGTGCGGTGTTTTAAACCTATCATTTTGCATATTTTTTATAGATTTAACAAGTAACCTCATACTTCTAAGTGTATTAGCAATATCCAATAGCATAATAGTATTTAAACAAGAACCCATTTTTGATAAATTTAGACTATTTGAAATATTATATATACCCGATATATGAAAAGTAGAATTTTTCATAAGTATTTCAAATGCTTCTTCCGTTTTATCAAGTTCAAGCTCTATATCTTTTTTAGTTTTAAACGGTCTTAATTCAGTAGCTTTATCTTTTGCATAACTAGACACAGCAAAATCCTTTATAACTCTAAGCATTCTATCAAATTCAAGTATTTTTAAACTATTTTCTAACATAAATTCCCCTTTTATAATACATATATATTATATTAACACTAAAAATTTAATTTTTCAATTATTAAAATTATATATACCACATCAAGATATAATATAAAATTTACTTTTGAACTATCATATTAATTATATTTGAAAATAAAAAAAGTTGCACATTAACTATTGATTTAAGATAATAGTCAACATACAACCTTTTTAAAATATTATTTTATTTAGTGTTAAATTTTGGGATTTCAAAATTTAATGTGTAGTCTTTCAACTTATTAAAAGTTTTTGCTAAAAATTCAGACTGTGTTAATGCCCAATAAATATCAGTAGCATATCTATGAGAATTATTTTCATAATCCCATCTCATTTTATAAAGAGTATTTTGCTTATATTTGCTATGTATATATCTTTTAGCAATAAATTCAGCTCCTCCAATTATTGCCTTTTCAGGAGTAGTCCAACCTTTTTCATAAGCCCATTTGCTTCCATAATAAACAGCTGAAGTATCAAAAGCACCAACTCCATACATGTTATAAACCATTTTATCTTTATAAACAACACCTTTAGCAAGTTTACTTGTACCATTGCCTGTTTCTAACAATGCATGATTAATTAAATAAACTTCATTTATTTTATATTTTTTTGTAGCTACCATAAAGGAACTAGCTTTACCATGTAAAATTCCTTTATTTTCTAATAATTTATTTAATTCAGTTTCAGATAAATTAGTACTACTTCTCAAGTCCATAAATTGATACATTCTACTGTTTACATCATTACTTGAAATTTTACTATGTTTTGATACAATTACATAATCAGAAATAACCCATCCATACTTATTTCCAACTTTAATTTTATACCAACCATTCTTACTATCTAATATTTTATATGTTTCTCCAAATTTTACTTGACCAATTCTAGAATTTTTTACACTAGGCCCACTTCTAAAATTAAGAACTTCTGTATATACTTTTAAATCACTATTATTTGATTTAAAATCTAATGAAGTAAAATTCTTTGGATCTGCTGCGCCTTTAATTTCATCTGCATTAGCAGCAATTCCACCATAATAATAACTATATTTAACTGATGAACCTAACTGTTTTTTTGCAAAATCATCTATATTTGTAGGTACTTCAACTAATTCAACATTGTGATTTTTATTACTTTCAGTATTAACAACAGTTACATTTCCAGATTTATCATTAGAATGCAATTTTGTATATGATTTATATATCCACGCTTGCTTACCCTTATAATTTATCATTACCCAATTGCCTACTACTTTATAATATGAATATTTATTCCCTTTCATCAAATATCCATACACCTTTGATGATGTACTATTTGATGACCTTACTCTCAAGTAATCTTCTGTTACTACTAATTTACCTGCATAACTAATTGTGCTACTTGGTTTCTTAACAGGTACTTTTTTAGCATGCGATTTTTTCTTATTAGGATATAGCTTTGTATATGATTTATATATCCACGCTTGCTTACCTTTATAATTTATCATTACCCAATTGCCTGATACTTTGTAGTATGAATATTTATTACCTTTCATCAAATATCCATACACCTTTGATGATGTACCATTTGATGACCTTACTCTCAAGTAATCCTCTGTTACTACTAATTTACCCGCATAACTAATTGTGCTACTTGGTTTCTTAACATATACAGGTTTTTTAGCAGGCACTTTTCTCTTATTAGGATATAGCTTTGTATATGATTTATATATCCACGCTTGCTTACCCTTATAATTTATCATTACCCAATTGCCTACTACTTTATAGTATGAATATTTATTTCCTTTCATCAAATATCCATACACTTTTGATGATGTACTACTTGATGACCTTACTCTTAAGTAATCTTCTGTTACTACTAATTTACCCACATAACTAATTGTGCTACTTGTTTTTTTAACAGGGGCTTTTCTCTTATTAGGATATAACTTTGTATATGATTTATATACCCACGCTTGCTTACCCTTATAATTTATCATTACCCAATTGCCTACTACTTTATAGTATGAATATTTATTTCCTTTCATCAAGTATCCATACACCTTTGTTGATGTACTACTTGATGACCTTACTCTCAAATAATCATCTGTTACTACTAATTTACCCTGTTCTTTAGAACTTATATTTTGATATTTTTTCACATAACTTGAACATATCCAACCATAACCATTTTTATACTTAATCTTATACCAAACTTTTCCACTTCTATCTTTACCAGAATCTAAAATATTATATTTTTGATTTTTTGTTATATATCCTATTTTATTTCCCCATATTGTATTTCTTACATTTAAAACTTCTGTATCTACTTTAAAATGTGAAGATAAATATGTTGCACTCACAAATTGTCCAATTAATAATGAAAATACCAATAATAAACTTAATATTTTTTTCATAAGACCTCCTTATTTTAAGAAATTATACCATAGTTTAAAATTTAATTCAACTTTTTATTTTTT
>PDWI01005691.1_pt1 | contig 15948 bp, 17 predicted proteins | sample 1430891 | NCBI WGS metagenome assembly PDWI01 (sample SAMN01162508, study PRJNA174530) | Oral metagenome, whole genome shotgun sequencing project. | biome: Marine environment; feature: Marine mammal; material: Swab sample of the gingival sulcus; isolation source: swab sample of gingival sulcus...
ATAGCAATAATAAAAGATACTTACAATATAAAGAAATATTCTTATAAAATCAATAAGAAAGAAGGTAGAAAGGATGTGCAAGGTTAAATGCACCATATCTATTTGCAATAGTAAATGAACCAGATATCACTTTGGGGTGGTTGATTTACTTTTTCAATTTACTATATTTGGAAATAGATAGTAAAAGGATAATTTTATATTGAGCTTTTAACATTGATATAGTATAATGAATACATTGTTAAGAATGATGTTTAATTCTTTATTAGTAGCATATAAATGAATAAAATAGAAAAAAATTTGGTATTAATAAACTTTGTTCTGTAACTAAGTATTTAGGAGTTAGTATGAAATTATATATATATTGTACAAAAAATGAAATTGATAATATAAGTGATACAACTAATGCAAATCATGATTATGAGCTAGATATTGAGAGTATTAATGAATTTGAGGATTATGTAAGAGAAAACAATTTGAATTTTAATGAAGAAATTTATGAGAAATTAAATGTTTTTTTTGGTGTAGAAGATAATGATTTAGAAAGTTTATCATCATTTAAGATAAATCATTGGGTTAGTAACAGGTCATATGGTGAGTTGATTGATATGTATGAAAATGATGAAATTATCGTTCCTGATATGCAGAGAAGTTTTGTGTGGGATTCAGCTAAAAGTTCAAGATTAATCGAATCAATAATAATGGGATTACCTATTCCACCATTATTTTTACTCGAAATTTCAGATAATCAGTATGAACTTATTGATGGCTATCAAAGATTAACGACATTGTCAAATTATGTAAAAGAAAGACCTTGGTCTTATACTAAAAATAATTTATCGAAAAGTAATAGAGCTTCTAGATTATCAAAGGTTGTAAATGAAATAGAAGGAAAAAAGTTTTCCGAATTAAAAATGGAATATCAGCGAAAAATTAAAAGAAGTACTATTCCTCTTATAGAATTTAATCAAGTCGATCCAGATAACTATCAGTCAAAGTACTTAATATTTGAACGCATCAATACAGGTTCAATTAAGTTGAATCCTATGCAGATAAGGAAAGCTTTGTCACATGGTAATTTTATGATTTCACTATATGATGAAATTAACAATATGAATTCATTGAAAGAACTATTTACTGTCAACTCTTTGAATAATGACAAGCATATTGAAGCAATTTTACGAACTATTTGTTTCTATGATAATTACTATACTAATATTTGTTTGACCAAAGATGGAATAAAAACTATATTGAATATTTATTCTGAACAAAGAAAAGATATCCCAGTAAATAAAGATGATATGCATAGGATTGATAATATTATAAAAAAACTGTTATGTGTATTTAAAACTAAAGAAATTTTTCGAAGAGTTATTAAGGATAAAAATCAGGAATATATTTTTGATGGGAATATTAATATTAGTATTCTAGAATCTTTTGTTTCTGCAATTCTTTATTATGAAAAAAATGGTGATGAGATAGATTATTCAGTGTTATATTCGCTCTATAAAGAGACTATATTTAAGTGTTTTTCTGAGGAGGGAGAAAAGCATAATCCGTTTTCAGTTTCTACTGGTAGTAGGACATCTATAAACCACAGATTTAAAATATTTGAAGAATTAGTAAAAGAGGCGGTTAAGAATGTTTGAATTTGATGAGGTTAGAGAATTAAATGTTATTCGAGAAAATTTGAAAACATTGAATTTAATATCTAATGGACTTTCTGAAAATCGTTCTCTGTTTCTTGAATTTTCTAAAGGTCTTTCTATAGAAATGTCAAAGTTTAGAAAATATATTGAGAAAGGTGAAGCAACTCTAGTTATTGATTGTTACACATATGCTGAAAGATTATTGAAAAATACGATTTATGAAGTGTTGGAATTTGAGAAAAATGATAATTCTTATATCAATGAATTTTTAGGAATAAAAATTAATAGAAAAAAATTTAGTCCAAATGTTAAGTTTGAGAAATTTTCAAATGAACTTTCTTTATATAATAAAGAGTTTAAGTTTGTTATAGGGAAAAATCATAGGAGAGTAAAAATTTACAATGAAATGGTAGATTCGAGGCATAAATATGCACATGCAAATAGAATCCCTCAAGGATTAGAAGCTACTGAAGATGTAATAATTTTTTTGGAATATTTAGCATGGGAGTGTAATAGATATATTGAATACTATAAAGTGACTAATAAGATACAGAATGATTTAATTGAGTTGGTACAATATGTCGAAAAGGTTTCTGATTTTTGTACAAAAAATAATATCGTAAATACAGAGAGTGCATCTAATTTAGAGTATCCTGGATTCAAACAATTATTATTAAAATGTAAAGAATTTTCAAAAAAATACTATTCAGAACTAGATTCAGTAGATATATTCAAAGATTTTGCAAATAAAGTGAATTTTCTATCATCAATTGAAATCGAAAATTATTCATGTGTAGAATTTGAAGAAGTTGTGCTAGAATTATTAGATATTATTAAACAGTTAGGACTAATAAATAAATAATAATATATTTTGAGTTGATATTAATATAAAAATTTAAGTTGAAAATAAAAAGTTATTATAGGTGAGGCATAATTATATATGGTGCTTTTATGTGCTGTCAAATAGCTTTTTTTAGTTTATGAGGTGTTGAAAAAGGATTGTTTTTTTGATTGTTTAATAAAATTTGTAGCAGTAAATGTACTAGTAAAAAAATTATGTGTACATTTACTTTTTTATTTATATAATATAATAAAAAGTTCTAATTAAAATACTGGATCTTTGTATCAATTTATGATATAATTTTTACATGACATTGTAGGAGGATTTATACTATATGACAGAATTACCTTATGATAAGTCAAGTCCAACAGATATTGAAAGATATTCTAAAACTCTTGAAGGAAAAACTTTTTATAACGTATTAGAAGAAAATTGCGATGAATTTTTAGTTGAAGAAACAGCTCAATATTATAATAGTTCTCGAAGTAAAGGTGGGTTAGGTAATTTTTTAGAAAAGTATTTTTTTCGTTATGAACCGAATAGTGAATCAGAACCAGATTTTGCTGAAGCAGGAGTAGAACTTAAGGTAACTCCATATGAAATAACTAAAAAAGGAAATTTTAAAGCAGGTGAAAGACTTGTAATAGGTATGATTTCAAATAGAGAGCCTATAGAAACTGATTTTTATAAATCTCATTTACTAAAAAAAATGCAATTAATGTTATTTATTTTTTACTTGAGAGAACGTCAGATTCCGAAACTTGATAATCAAATTGATTATGTGCTTTTGTTTTCTATTTTATCAGAAAATTGTAAATCAGATTTAGCTATTATAAAAGAAGATTATAATACAATTGTTAATAAAATTATATCTGGAAAAGCTCATGAACTTTCAGAAGGAGATACTAAATATTTAGGAGCATGTACGAAGGGTGGTACAGCAAAATCAAGTATACAGCCACAATATTATAATCCTGATATTCCTGCTAAGAGAAGAGCATTTTCTCTTAAACAAGGATATATGACGTATATTATAAATAATTATGTCATGAATAATATTACTACTTATGATTCAGCTTTTACATCAGAGGATTTATTAAAAGTTGATTTTGATAAAGAAATTATAAATAGAATTAATTATTATATTGGGAAAAAAGAAAGTGAATTATATGATATGTTTCATATTGATTCAAAGACAAAACAGAAAAATAATTTAGCAGTTTGTAGAATGATTGGAGTTAAGACAGATAGAATAGCTGAATTTGAAAAAGCAGATATAAAAATAAAAACAATCAGAGTAAAAAGGAATGGAAAACCTAAAGAAAGTATGTCGTTTCCTGCAATGGTTATAAAAAATTTTATTAAAGAAAGTTTTGAAGAGTCTGAAGTTTATCAATATTTTTCTCAGAAAAGATTTCTGTTTGTTGTATTTAGAGAAAATGATAATGGTGAATATGTACTTTCAGGATCAAAATTTTGGAATATGCCAATAATGGAATTAGAAAAAGAAGGCAGAGAAGACTGGGAGCAGTATCATTCTAAATTTATTAATGGTGTTAACTTTTCGCTTAAAAATCAGAAAAATGGAATGATAATCAAAAATGATTTATTAGGACAAAAGCAAACTAATATATTCCATTTAAGACCACATGCTCAAAAGAGTGCCTATGTTTTAAATGGAGTAAAATATGGAAATGGTAATGAATCAGATATGGATGAACTACCTAATGGAGATAAAATGACAAAGCAATGTTTTTGGTTGAATAATACTTACATTGCTGATATCATTAAAGATATTTAAATAGGAGTATATATAATAATGGATTTAAGTGTAGTTGAGCTCTTCGCTGGTGTTGGCGGGTTTAGAGTTGGTTTAAATAATATAAAAAATGTAGATGAAAAAACAGGAAGAGCAGTTGAAGAAGGAAATTGGAATATTGTTTGGGCGAATCAATTTGAACCTGCAACTAAAACACAGCATGCTTTTGATTGTTATATAACACGATTTGGCAGTGAAGATTGTTCAAATATCGATATCAATAAAGTTGATAAAAGTACAATACCAAATCATTCATTACTTGTAGGTGGATTTCCATGTCAAGATTATTCAGTTGCAAGGTCATTATCTAATGAAAAGGGAATAGAAGGAAAAAAAGGAGTTCTTTTTTGGGATATTAAAGATATAATTAGTGTAAAAAAATCTCCATTTGTTCTTCTTGAAAATGTAGATAGATTATTAAAATCACCTGCAAATATGAGAGGTAGAGATTTTGCTATAATGCTTAAAACTTTTGATGATTTAGGCTATTACGTGGTTTGGAGAGTAATCAATGCATCAGAATATGCTATGCCACAAAAGAGAAGAAGAGTATTTATCTTTGCGTTTAGGAAAAACACAAAATATGCTAAATGGTTTAAAAAACAAAAAACAGAAAATAAATTTTATAAAAATATATTAAATAAAACTTTTGAAGTGGATGCTAGTACTTGTAATATCTGCAGCATGGATTTAAATAAGTATGAAGATGTATTAGATGTTTCTAATAATTTTAAAGATGGTAAATTTTTAATTTCTGGATTTATGATGGATGGAAATGTGTATCATTCAGACGTGAAAGCTAAAATGGAAGAATTATATTCTTTAAAGCAATTAATAGATAATGCGAATGAATTTAATCCTAAAGATAAAAGTAATTACATTGTTGATAATGAAAAATTAGATAAATGGAAGTACCTTAAAGGTGCTAAAAAGATTGAAAGAACCTCAAAAACTGGACATAAATATATTTATAGTGAAGGATCAATGTTTTTCCCTGAAAATATGAATGAACCCGCTAGAACTATGCTTACTAGTGAAGGAACTCTAAATAGATCATCACATATTATATTTGATAAAGAGATAAATAAGTATAGGATATTAACTCCTATAGAATGTGAAATGATTCAAATGTTTCCTCCTAATTGGACAAATACAGATTTGATGACAGAAAGAAAAAGATATTTTATGATGGGGAATGCTTTAGTAACAGGGATTATATCTCGATTAGAACCTGAGCTTAGAAATATTATAGAGAAAGAATAGAGTGCTATAAATGCTTTAATTCGTGAGTGGACAAAATGAAAAATTGAGAGTTTTATATTTTTTTAAAATGGAGTAGTGATATTGTATTAAGTAAAACCTAAGAAAATCATTTTAAAATGATTTGTTGAATTTATGGAGGAAGTATTTATGAAAAAAGAAGCATTTATTCAATGGATGAAAAATAATAAATATGATGATAAAACAATACAATCAAGAATTTCAAATTGTTTAAGAATTGAAAAATATGAAGGAAACCTAGATAATCATTTTAAAAAAGATAATATGGAGGAATTGTTATTAAAATTTCAGTATTCAAAAAGTGATAAAAGAGAAAATATAAAGGCGAGACATAATATTCCAATAAATGGCGATGTTTATAATGGGACATCAACTTTTCGTTCAGTCATTAAATTATATCTTAGTTTTTTATGTGACGAAGATAGAATGATAGTAGAAAAGAATAAGAATTTGATTAACATTGATTCTGAAGAAGTTCTAGATTCATATAAAATATTCTTAGAGAGATTTAATATCAAAAAGGAAGAGTTGTACGATTTTGGTATTGAAGAAACAATATTACCTAATTATGATTTAGCGGAAAGTTCATGGAAGACTCTTAAAGATAAATTATTTAATAATGGACAACTATATATTCGTGCTGCTGGCAGAAATGGAAAAGGAACAGGTCTATATTTAAAATTTTATAAGTACTTATTTAAAAATTCTAATATATTAATAGATCCAACAAATAATCAGGAACCTCAAAGATTAATAGAGAATTTTACTGGATATAAAAGAAATAAAAATATATATAATTATCAAGTATCACATATTTTTGGAAAAACAAAGAATCCTCTTTTATTTAGTGCTGCATGGAATATTGCGTTAGTCCCTAAAGTAATTGATCCTTTTACAGGTCATGAAATAAAAGGAAAATGGTCAAAAGAATATCAAGAACTTTTTTTAAAGACAATAAAAAATAAATACAGTATATTTATAGATGAATATAATGAAATAGTATCTAATTTGGAGTTGGATATCAACTTAGAAAAGTTTTGTGAGGACATGAAAAGTACAGGTAGTTATACTGACAAAGAACTAGCACAGTTTAAAAAAGGTATTAAGAGTGAATTTGAATGTATTTAGGAAAGGGTGTTTAAATTAAATCTAAAATTGTAATCATTCAAAAATACAATGATAGAAGGCATTTCATTTAAATGAAGTGTCTTTTGTTTTACACTGTAATAAATTAAAGGATATGATATAATATGAAGAGAGCCTATTAAGTGTTGCATATAGAGGAGAACTAAAATGGAAGAAGTTTTAAAAAATGAAGAAGAAGTATTAGAAGAAAATAAGGAATATTTTAAGGCTTTTTATGAGTATTTAAAAGAAAGTGGATTAAAAGAAAAAACGATTGATAAACATGTTGAGAATGTTTCCTTTTATATCAATGAATTTGTACTATATCATAAATGTCTAAGAATGGAAGGTGGAGCTTATTTTGATAGTTTAGATGATTTTTTTGGTGATTTCTTTATTAGAAAATGTATGTGGTCAACACCTTATACTATAAAAGAAAATATAGCAGGTTTAAATAAATTTTATAAATGTATGTTTGAAAAGAAATATATTTCTGAAGATAGTTATAGAGAGTATAAAGATGTAGTAAAAGATTGTAAAGAAATGTGGATTGAACTATGTGATTATTATAATAATGCTATTCTTAATCTAGATATGGATATATTTTTTTAAATAGATATAAAAATGAAAGGAAATCGTATGAAACAATTAAAATATGAAAAAAGTAGATATATTGATAGTTTTCATTTAGCAGGCTTTGCCTATTATGATGGACTAGAAATTATTGATAAATTACAAATAGGAACAAAAGTATCTCTTACTTTAGAAACAGATAATCCACATGATCCAGATGCGATTGCTATTTACTATGAAAATACAAAATTAGGTTATGTTCCAGCAAGTCATAATATATTATTATCTACGTACTTATATTATGGCTATTCAGATATTTTTGAAGCAAGAATACAATCGAAAGATTTAGAAGAACATCCTGAAAGGCAGTTTAGAGTGGTTGTAAAAATTGTAGACAATAGAAAGTAAACTTATTATGAAAGAAAAAATAAAACAAGAATTAAAGAAAGTAGAAAAGGACTATAATATAAAAATATTATATGCTGTTGAATCAGGAAGTAGAGCATGGGGATTCCCATCAAAAGATAGTGACTGGGATGTCAGATTTATCTATGTACATACAAAAGAATGGTATCTATCCATTGATGATAAAAAAGATAGTATGGAATTTATGTTACCAGGAGATTTAGATTTTGCTGGATGGGAACTGAGAAAAACATTAAAATTATTTAGAAAATCCAATCCACCACTATTAGAATGGCTTAGAAGCCCCTTAATATACTTAGAGCAGTATTCAGCAGTAGAAAAAATGCGTCAGCTTAGTGATTATTATTTTAATCCAAAATCATGTACTTATCATTATTTACATATGGCAATAGGAAATTATCGTGATTATTTACAACAGGATGTCGTAAGAGTGAAAAAATACTTCTATGTTTTAAGGCCACTTTTAGCATGTAAGTGGATTGAATCAAACGGTACTATGCCACCAATGGAGTTTAATCAGCTTGTTGAAAGCGAGGTAGATGATATTACTTTAAAAAATGATATTAAACAGCTAATAGAACGTAAAAAGTCAGGAGAAGAACTCGATAAAGAACCAAGAATTGAGAGTATTCATCAGTTCATTGAAAATCATATTACATACTTTTCAGATAAAGTGAAAACCTATAATAAAGTAATAGAGCCAGAAACAGAAAAACTAGATGCATTATTTAGAAATGCACTTACTGACGTGTGGAATAGAAAGGAATAGCATGACATCATTAGAAAATATCTCCGTAAAATATACAGATTTAATCAGTGAAATAGAAACAGGGCAAGTAAAAATACCACAATTTCAAAGAAAATTTGTATGGGGAATGAAAGCCTCAGCAAAATTAATTGACAGTATTTTAAAAGGATATCCTATAGGAACCTTTATTTACTGGAGAACCAATGAACAATTACGTTCTGTTAGAAATCTTGGAAATATTGAACTGCCCGAACCAAAAGCTGGCGAATACGTTAATTTTGTTTTAGATGGACAGCAAAGACTGACTTCTTTATTTGCATCCTTTAAAGGCTTAAAAATTGTAGATGAACATAATAATATTTTAGATTATTCAGAAATGTATGTGGATTTAGAAGCAAGTGAAGATGATGAAATCATCATTACTGATATTTCGAAAAAAGAACCTCAAACCTTTATAAAAGTCATTGATTTAATGAATGGATCCTTTTCAACGCTAGTATTATTTCCAACAAAATATCATAGCATTCTTTCAGAATATAAGGAAAGAATACAGTCTTATAGCTTTTCAGTCATTAATTTAAAAAATTCACCGATTGATGTGGCGACAGAAGTATTTACAAGATTAAATGTAGGTGGGAAATCCCTTACGTTATTTGAAATTATGGTTGCAAAAACATATGACTCTAAAAAAGGCTTTGACCTTTCAGTTAAATATGATGAACTGATAGAAGAACTAAAAAGCAGTCATTATGAAACCCTTCCATCAGCAACAGTACTACAAGTTGTTTCAATGATTATAAAAAAAGACTGTACAAGAAAATCTATTTTAAAGATGGATAAAAATGAATTTATTAATACATGGGATGATTCTGTAGACTGCATTAGACAAAGTATAGATTTCTTTAGAAGCTATGGAATACCAGTGAGTAGAATTCTACCTTATAATGCATTAATTGTTCCTTTTAGCTACTTTTTTTATCATCATAAGAAAAATCCAACAGGAGAGATGAAAAAAAGATTAGAAGACTTTTTCTGGAGAGTCTCTTTAGGCTTTAGATATTCATCAGCTGTTGAAGGAAGATTAGCAAAGGATATTGAAAAAATAGATACAATCATAAAAGGAGAGCAGCCTAAATATGAGTGGTCTGTTAACATTGATGAAGAATATGTAGAAAATAATGGGTGGTTTAGTACGGGAAAAGCATTTATAAAAGCAATTCTCTGCCTTTATGCAAAACAAAAACCAAAATCATTTGACAATAACCTTGATGTCATTATTGATAATAGCTGGCTAAAAGTTGCATCCAGTAAGAACTATCATCATTTCTTTCCTAAATCTTGGTTAAAGAAAAACTATAAAGATTGGGACTATTATTATATTAATCATATTGTGAATATTACCATTGTTGATGATTTTTTAAATAAACGTACCATTAAAACAAAATCACCAAAAGTGTATATGAAGCAGTTTAATAAAGAAAATGAATCTTTAAGAGAAACAATGCAATCTCATTTTATTGATATAGATAAAGATGGCATATGGTTAAATGATTATAATACATTTTATCATAACCGTTTAAAACGAATAACAAACGCTTTAAATGAATTTATTATTCCGCAGGATAATCTTTCATTAAAAACATTAGAAACTTATGATGATGTGGATGAGCCAGAGGAGATATTCTATCGAGGTATAAAATGAAAATAAATACTCCATTTGGAAAAATCAGTATACTAATTGATGGAAACGATTTTAAATATACATCAAAAAAACTAAAATTACTGGAAGATGCCCCACATGTTAAAGGAAGATATTTAATAGAAATTGATTTTACTCCTGATGGGAAAAAGCATACGATATCCTGTGTACTCAATGATATGAAAAATTATAAATCATCTCAGGAATCGGGAGAAGATGTTCAATCTATAGTTTTTTATAATGAAGAAAACTGGGCATTAGAGATAGGAGTTAGAGGAGAACAATGGATATATTGTTTAAAAGATGGTATATGGCAAGTAGATGAGTCTTTTTGGCATAGAGATTATGATATAGAGTATTTAAAAAAGGGAATTTCCTATACGATTATGCCAGATACTGTGACGGACAAATATATTTTTTGTTTCGCTTGGATTGATGAAGTAGATTATGATAATCTATCAATTGATAGATGTGATGAATTATGGAAATCATCATATGTAGATTTTTTATAAAAATAAAAGGAAAAATATGATAAAAAACTTTACAGACAAAGAAAAAAAAGATTTTGGAGAAAAGATTGTTCTTCATTATAATGAATATGCACGGGCACTGCCTTGGCGTGATAACATAACGCCCTACCGCGTTTGGGTATCAGAAATTATGCTTCAGCAGACTAGAGTAGATACAGTAATCGATTATTTTAATCGTTTTATGAAAGTATTTCCTACGATAAAAGATTTAGCAAATGCTGATGAAAATACCTTATTAAAGCAGTGGGAAGGATTAGGCTATTATTCCCGTGCTAGAAATCTTCAAAAGGCAGCAAAAGAAATTGTGGAAAAGTGGAATGGAGAGCTTCCGAAAGAAAAGAAGGATTTACTGACCCTTTCTGGCATTGGAGACTATACAGCAGGAGCTATTTCAAGCATTGCTTATGGAAAAGATGAAGTTTCTGTGGATGGGAATTTTATCAGGGTAGCCTGTAGACTCCTTTCCTATGATGGAAATGTATGGAATGCAGCAGGAAAACGATTGATTACAAAGTTTTGGCAGGAAATGCTCTTAACAAATCATGCCTCTTCCTTTAATCAAGGAATAATGGATATAGGAGCAACAATATGCATCCCCAATGGAAAACCTTATTGTGAGAAATGCCCTATTTCAATATACTGCGTTGCCTTTAAAAAAGGAAATCCTTTAGATTATCCAGTAAAAAAAGTAAAAAAGAAACGTAAAATTGAGAAAAAAACAGTTCTTTTAATTTATTGGAATCATCAAGTAATGATTCAAAAACGTCCCGAAAAAGGACTGTTAGGAGGGCTTTTAGAATTTCCAATGCTTGATGGAAAAGTAAAAAAAGAAGAAGTATCATCCTTTCTAGAACAAAGTGGCTATGAAACACTTCGGATAAAAAAAGGAAAAGAAGCTAAACATATTTTTTCGCATATTGAGTGGCATATGAATTCATGGGAAGTGGAAGTAGATATTCATGCTGTTTATGAAAACAATGAGCATAAGTGGGTAGATGCTGAAATGATTTCAGAAATCACGATGCCAACAGCATTTAAAGTCTTTAGAAAGAGAGTAGAAGATAGGAGGCTTCGATGAAGAGAAAGACCCTATTAATTATTTGTGCAGTAGTAATACTACTACTAAGTACTATAAGAATGTATGCAAAAGGGGTTTTTTATATAGAAGAAAAAACTGTATCACCTGATGGAAAAACAACAACTATAGTGTATAATGTTGATGTAACAGAATTTCCTTTTGATAAAAATGCATTTACTATAAAAGATAAAGGCTATATCAAAGGCTCTTCAACATACAAAAATGCAAAATTTCATGATCTCTGGTGGTCACCTGATAGTAAGTATAGAATACTTTCCTTAGACTATGAAAAAGAAGGAAGATACTATGCTCTAGATGATTTTATTCATAATGTAGAGTGTAATCTCATCGTATATCTAGGAGATGCTTTATATAATAAGACAGAATTAAAAGATATCATTCCCTATGATAAAAATAATAATCGTTTTATTGTAGAATATAATTTCAAAGAATGGACAGATAATAGCGGAGAAATGGTATTTGATTTTAACTTTATAGGAAGGGATAATCTGGAATATAAAGGCAGCTTTATCTATAATCATACCAATCAAACGATATCAGATGTTCAAATAAATACTAAGTAAAAAGTAGGCTTTATGAAATATAAGAAAATTATTTTATTTATTCTATTACTTATTGCTTTTACTTTACTATTCGATCAATATGAAAAGCATAAAGTAGAAATTAAAGTGTTTCTACGGTTTGATGAAAAAGATATAATAGGTCATACAAAGTCAGAAATTATAGAAAAATATGGTGAATTTGATCGGATAATTGAAAAAGAATATAACAAAGCAAAATATGCTGGATTATATCACGTAGCAGAAAAAGTCGATTTCTGGGGACCAAATGTGAGCATGTATTATTGGATTTTATTTTCAAAGGAAGATATTGCAGTAGATGTTGATATAAGAATCCCTCTAGATGAAGAGTAGTGATATGAAGAAAAATGAGAACAATTAAAGTGACAGGAAGTAGCACGCTGAAACTAAAGCCAAACTTAATAAAGGTTTCTATTGAAATAAAAGGGACTGAAGAAACTTTTGATGAAGTGGTGATAAAGTCATCAGAAGATACAGAGAAATTAAAACAAATAGTAGAAAATTTACATTTTAACCGTAAAGATTTAAAAACTATTAACTTTGATATAAATGCAGCATATGAAAATTATTATGATGAAAATAATCATTATAAAAATGAATTGATAGGATATAAATATAACCACTCAATGTATCTTCAGTTTCCTATGGATCATAAATTATTAGGTGATTTATTATATGCTTTAGCAAAGTCAAATATACATCCTAAATTTATAATCAGCTATAGCATTTTAGATAAGGAAAAAGAAGAATATAAAAATAGATTAATAAAAGAGTCTGTTAAAAATGCAAGAGCACGAGCAGACATTTTAGCAGCATCTGCAGGTGTGGTGTTAGGAGAGATTCTAACAATTGATTATTCTGATAAAACTTTAGATTTCACTAAAGAGATTTTAGAATATCAAGAAGATAGAATAATGCTTAGTAAATCAGATGCTTCTTATCAACTTGATATAAAAGCAGATGATATCACAGTATCAGATAGTGTAAATATCGTTTGGAGGATGATATGATTCATGTTGTAAATACGAAAAAATTAGGAGGCGTAATTATTTCAGGTGATTATGAGGATTTAAATAATCTTTATGATGCGATGATACGTGTACTTGGGTTTGAAGAAAATACATTTAGTAAAACAGAAAAAGGAATAGTCAGTAGAGAATACTGTTTATCCCTTTGTTATGATCTTCGACACTCATATCAAGGAGATCGAGAAGTAAAATTGATTGATAATAATTTTTCAAAAGACCTTCAAAATTTTCATGGTATTATTCATCCTAGTACAAATATTGTGTATGAAGTAAATATTTTATGGATTCAAATGATGTTTCAAGTATTAGTTTTGGATGATTTTATTAAGCGTTATAGTAAGGATCGATTTTTTAATAAAATGTTTAAAGTTCTTCCTTATGATTCGAATTTAAAAGAGATTTATTCTAAAACAAGATTTGAAGATATTGCGCTGATTAAATTATTTCAAGAAAAGGTATGGAATGCTTTTAGAGAGGCAGTAGGAGAAGCAGCATATAAAAGACTTTATAAAATGAGAAAAGAATATTTAGAAGTATCTGATGATAAGAGATATACAGATTATTGCACTCAGTATATTGAAAAAAAGAATATGGAATATGTTTATTCTGATTCAGGAAAAAGAGTAAAGCTATTAGCCCGTTTAGTAAAGCAAATAATGGTGAAATCTGAGGACTATCAAGCGCTTGATAAGATGGTAGAAAGTTATGCAAAGAAAGAGAATATTCCTTGTTTTAAGGTGAATTTAAAACTTCCTAAATATCCTCGAGAAATGGAGTTATAATATGATTATTATGTTATTTGGTATAACCAATGTAGGGAAAACCTCAGCAGGTAGAAAAATGGCTGAATTATTAAATATTGATTTCTTTGATTTAGATGAAGAAGTAAAAAAATTCTATAATATGACATTAGAGCAATTTGTTAATCAAGATTTTAGGCATACAAGAGATCAAAAAAGAGGTATTGTTTTAGAGAGCATTGTAGGAAATAGTTCAAAAGATAAAGTAATAGCAGTTTGTCCAATATATTATTCAAGAAATTTCTCTAAGTTTTTAAAAAGAGAGGATGTGATTGCTATTGAGCTACAAGATACTCCTGAAAATATTTTTGATCGATTAGTATTTTCTGATGAAAATGATAATATTTATGAAGATGAAGAATATAAATATGAGCATTATAATGAATATATAAATGATATAAAAGAAGATAGAATATATTATAGAGAAGCATTTAAACATATAGAAAATAAATATTTTATGGATGGCAAAGGGATAGAAGCAGTAGCAAAAGATTTAATAGAGAAATATATTAAAGAGGAGAAGAGAAGATGAAAAAGAAAACAATAATATTTTCTTTCGTATTAGTGCTAATACTTTTACTTTATTCATGTGGCGAAGAGCAAAAGAAAAGTACTATACAAAATGAAGAGCCTATGGAAGAAGGTAGTGGTGAAGAAGTAGAAAATGCAGTAGACTTTGATGCAAAGGAATATGAAAAACTTCATCCAGAACTCATTAGTTTAGAAGATCCAGAAAAAGAAATTATATTTAAGGATCCTATTTTTGAAGTAGCTGTTAGAAAAATGTATGAGTTAGGCAATAAAAAAATTAAATGGAAAGATATTGGTTATAGAACAGAATTTGTTTTAGGAACAGAAGATGAGAACTATCCCTCTCCTTTCTTTTACTTTGATTTATCAGAATTCTTTGATGAAGGAATTAATGGTCAAACACATATTCAGTCGCTTGATGATTTAAAATGGTTTACAAATTTAGAAGCATTAAGTATTTCTAATTGGAGTGCTTATTGGTACTGGAGAGATAAAGAAATAGATATTAGTTTTTTAAGTGATTTAGTGAATTTAAAATATATTTACTTTGAAGAATTTACACCATTAGGAGATTCAAAAATATTTGCTAATCTTAAAAATTTAGAAGAAGTACGTCTTGGCGTATCCTATTTAACAGGAAATCTTTCTGATTTTACAAATTGTGAAAATTTAAAAGTACTTGATGTTTCTTTTTCAGAAATGACGGGAGATTTATCAGTATTGACTTCACTAAAAAATCTTGAATGGATTGATTTAATGGGAGCTCCTATTACAGGAAATCTTAGTGATTTAAAAAATATGAAAAAGCTAAGAGCAATTCATCTTGAAGAGACCAAAATAGTAGGAGATGTTAGCAATTTAAGTGGACTTAGTGAGTTAGAAATTGTTTGTTTAAGTGAAACAGCAGTAACAGGAGATGTGTCAAGTTTTAGTAAATTAGAAAATTTATTTACCCTTTATTTAGATGAAACCGAAGTAGGAGGGAATTTAAGTAGTTTAGAAGACTTTAGATTATCTTGGGGATATTTTGATAATTCTAATATAACAGGCTCTCTTCAAACAAAGAATGGTTTTGTTGAACCAAGACATGAGAATTAAACAAAAAAGTGCTATATTATATATACGTAAATTGAAAAAGTAAATGCACCAATTTTATGAAAAATAGAAAAAACACTAAAAGACTTGTTAATAAAGGTTTGTAAAATCTTTAAAACAGGTCTT
>PDWI01005853.1_pt1 | contig 15948 bp, 20 predicted proteins | sample 1430891 | NCBI WGS metagenome assembly PDWI01 (sample SAMN01162508, study PRJNA174530) | Oral metagenome, whole genome shotgun sequencing project. | biome: Marine environment; feature: Marine mammal; material: Swab sample of the gingival sulcus; isolation source: swab sample of gingival sulcus...
CAGCACAGCACAGCACAGCCTCGTAATTTAAGCATACTTAATTTAAAAGAGATACAAGCGTACAATTTATTTTTCAAAAATAAGTTGTACGCTTTTTTTGTGTTGTATAAACATAATAAACCACCCTCTTGAATAATCAGGTTTTTAATTATGAGTATTTTTAACGCAAAAATCTAAATAATAAAAAAACTTAATACCTTAATTCAAAAAAGTATTTCCATCCGGAACTTTCAACTTTTAACTTTTAACTTTTCAACCATCTGAAAAGAACGGTCGGAATAAAGCCGAAGACAAGACCTAAAACCAAAGTAGGCATAACTAAATTAAAACAATAAATTATGGCAATAAGTAATTTAAACAATCAGCATTTAGACAGAGAACAGACCCAAGCTATAACAAAAGCTTTGGCTGACTTAGAGAAAAATTTAGCTTCTCTTAATGTAAATTTAACGCCGGAAGACCGCAACAGGTACGGACGGGTAAACGAACAAAACAAGTTGTTTATCAACAAGGTAAACGATTTTTCAAAAAATCAACCTAGTTTAAGAAGTTTCGATGTGGACTGGAAAGAATTTGCTCAAGACTACGAAAGCAGACAATTTCTAGAAATGTTAATCACCAGATTAGAAACCTTGATAACTCGTGCCAACAACGCTAAAGTACTGCACGATTACGACAACTATCAAGATGCACTAAACGATTATGCTTACACCTCTTTTAGAGCCGGAGCCAATACCGCTGGATATGAGGACAAGTACAATGAGCTAAAACAGTTTTTTACCAAAAAGAAAAAACACACAGAAGAAGACGAAGAACAAGATAATATTAAAGAATAGCACCTATTAGGAGCTTAGAACTACCTTTTAGATATTCCGAACCACCTCAGAAGTCCAAAATATGACCTACAAAGGTGCAAAATATGACCTAAAAGGTGGTTCGAAGCACCTCTAAGGTCATCGGAACCACTTCAGAAGTCCGAAATATGACCTACAAAGGTGCAAATTATGACCTAAAAGGTAGTTCGGAGCATCTCTAAGGTCATCGGAAGTACCTCAGAAGTCCAAAATATGACCTGCAGAGGTCTAAATTATGACCTAAAAGGTAGTTCGGAGCACCTCTAAGGTCATCGGAATAACCTCAGAAGTCCAAAATATGACCTGCAGAGGTGCAATTTAATGTAATAATAATATGTTGAAAGTTACATGTTAAAGGTTGAAATTTTTTTTTCGAATGTAAAGAGCTAGACCTCAAAGGTTTTTGAAACCTTTGAGGTCTCCAACTAATTTAAGGTCTCCAAATCATTCAAAAAAAAACATAACAATTTAAAAAGTCCCAAACCTTAAAACTTTATAACCTTACAACTAATAAAAAAACAATTCGGTAACGGCTAACCGAAATAATTAATAAAATAAATCAACTACCAAAGGCTACAAGCCGATAGCTTAAGGATAAATTTAAAACAGACAATGAAAAGAATACTATTATTTTTTGTAATAAGCTTAATAAGCTTAGTATCTTGTATCAAAAAAGAAGACACAATTATAAACATTAAAGTTCTACAAATGGGGTCACCTACATCAGGGGAAACTGTATATTTATTTTCAGAAAGAAAAAACCCTAATACGCTTTTTTTCACCCCTTTTCATTCTGACAAACAAGTTATAACAGAATCTAATGGAGTTGCATCTTTTGAACTTAATAAAATAATTGATTTATATGCTCGAGACTCTCAAACTACTTTTTACTTTGGTGTTTTCAAAAATAATGTCTTATTGGGAAAAACAGCAACAACCATTAAAAAAGGGCAAGAAAAAAATGTAACATTAAATATTTATTAAATTAAAAAATAAAAACAATGAAAAGAACTATATTATTTTTTTTGTTAGTATTATCTTTATTTATAACGTCTTGTGAAAAAGAATCTGATATTTTTTTATCTTCTAGAAAATATGAATTGCGATTTACTTCTACATCAAGAAATCCATATTTAATAGAAGTTAATGGCAATAGTGATATTATTCCCGGTAATACTTATAAAAGTTATAAATTTAAAAAAGGTAGTTATTCATGGAGAGTAGAGCAACAATCAGGCTACCTTTTGTATCCTACAATTAGAGAGGGTACTGTTAATTTAAATGAAGATAAAGAGATTGTTTTTCCTTAAAAAATAAAAGATATATTATTATTAAAGATTAAATTTATAGAAAAATGAAAAGAACTGTATTATTATTAAAGATTAAATTTATAGAAAAATGAAAAGAACTGTATTATTATTTTTGTTAGTATTTTCTTTATTTTTAACATCTTGTAAAAAAGAAGAGAGTATAAAAGAATCATCTATTACTATATCTGACATGTCAAAGACAGAAGTTCAGATAAAAGTTGTAAATCAATTAGGAGTAGAACAAGAGGGGTATGTTGTTATGATGTTTGATCAAGAAGTACAGGAAAATAAGCCTTTACCTCCTATATTAAAACAGCTCTTAACTGATAAATCAGGTTTAGTAACGTTTGATTTGAGAAATATGATTTTAGAAAATGAGGTTAAGACTTATTACTTTGAAGTTTTTACAAAAATAAGCAATGGATATATTTATGAAAGCCTTTTTCATACTAAGTTCGAACTAGAAAAAGGTAGTTGTATAAACACTTGTATTGTTGTAAAATAGTCCATTTTAAGAGTGTGGAAATTGATAAAAAACAACCCCTTTAGCTGGTGCGAGCTTGTAGCTCGTATCCTACCTTAATAATTTGTTAATGTGTTGAAAGTTAAAGGTTAAAAGTTTTTTTTCAGACGTAAATTACTAGACCTCAAAGGTTTTAAAAACCTTTGAGGTCTTTTTTTTAAACAAACAACCAATTTAAGAATATAACCATTTAAAAAGTATTTCCGTCCAGAACTTTCAACCCGCAACCTTTAACCTGCAACCGCCCCCCCTTTAGCTGGTGCGAGCTTCTAGCTCGTACCCTACCTTAATAATTTGGTAATGTGTTGAGAGTTAAAAGTTAAAAGTTTTTTTTTAGACGTAAATGACTAGACCTCAAAGGTTTTTGAAACCTTTTAACAATACGATAATGTGACAATGTGTTAATATGCTGGAAATTCATAAAGTTAAAAGCTAAAATTTATTTAATCGTAAATACCTAGACCTGAACAGGTTTTAAAAACCTGTCAGGTCTCCAATGAATATAAATAAAGGTCTCCATTAATTTAAGAATATAACCATTTAAAAAGTATTTCCGTCCAGAACTTTCAACCTTCAACTTGAAACCTGTAACTGTCCCAAAAATCCCCAACATTACAACTTTAAAACTTTACAACTTTCCAACCTAAAAAAAAGGCTATCTGAGAATATTCTCAAATAGCCTTTTTTAATATTATAGTGTTTTTATTTTAGTCTTCTTGTTCTAAATCCTTTTCTACTTTAGATAAGGCATAACGCGATAAAGCGTAAGAAACAATAATTAGTGCCGGCCACGAAAGTAACCATAAAACTTGTGTAAACATATTTTTTTATTTTTTAGTGATAATCATTTTTTGCTAAATCTCTTGTAATTTTGGTCTTACTCAATTGCTTCCATGTGTACCATATATAAGCCAATACAAAAGGAACCAACAAAGAAACATAGCTCATTGCTGTTAATGTAAACGGACTTGACGAAGCATTCACAATACTTAAAGAAGATTGTGTGTCAAAAGTAGATGGATAGAAGCAAGTATTGTTTAAACCGGCGAATAAGAACAAAGCAAAAACAACAGCTACAACACCGGGACCAGCTATCCAAAAAGACTTTTTACTATTTTGGAAATAAGCCGTAAATACACTTACTAAAACAGCAACTACACCTAATAAGAAAATAGCTGTAACAATAGGCAATTCCAATAAGTTATGTAAATACTTATACTCCTCTATGTGAACAGCTCCTTGAGCATCGTGTGCCCAACCCGGCTTAAACATTAAGTGAATAACAAAGTATAAGAAGAATACTAAGAAAGGAATCACGTTAATTAATAATTGCTTTTTAGTTCTATTCAATATAGTTTCATCTTCAACGTTCATTCTGAAATACATCAAAGCGATTACTCTTGATAAGAAGAAAACCGTTAAACCTAATGCTACATTATGGAAATTTAAAACCGCTTCTAAACCTCCCCAAGAAGTTTCCCATTGTGAAAAGTTAAAATCATTAACAGAAAATTCAGCTCCATTAAAGAAAGTTCCTACGGCTGTTCCTATTAAAACAGTTCCGCCTAATCCATTAACAAATAAAAAGGCATCAAATGTTTTAGTTCCTAAGAAATTAGCAGGCGATTTTCTATAATGATACGAAACCGCTTGAATAACAAAACAGAACAAAATAGCTATCCAAACCCAATAAGCTCCACCAAAACTGGTTGAATAAAACAAAGGGAAAGAAGCAAAGAATGCGCCACCAAAGGTTACTAAAGTCGTAAAAGTTAATTCCCACTTAGTACCAATAGACATCAAAAGAATATCTCTATCTTCATCGGTTTTGGCTAAGCTGTAAATAAGAGTTTGTCCACCTTGAACAAACATTAAAAAAACTAACAAGGCAGCTAAAAGCGATACTATCATCCACCAATACTGCTGTAATACTAAATAAGATAATGTTTCAAACATAATATTTTCTCCTTATGATTTTGGTCCGTTTTTAATTTGACGGAACATGATTTTTAATTCTGCAATAAGTAAAGTGGTAAATACCACAGCAAACAACACAAAAGTAGTTTGTACCAGACTTGTGCTAATATTAGAAACAGCAGCCATAGTAGGCATCAAATCTTGAATAACCCAAGGCTGTCTTCCTACCTCTGCCACTATCCAACCTGATTGAGAAGCAATGTAGGCAAGAGGAATAAGAGCAATAGAACCTCGCAAAATCCACTTATTCTTAATTTCCTTTTTAAACAATATCAAATATAAGATAAGAATAAAGAAGAAAATAAATAAACTACCTAAAGCAACCATAATATGGAAACTATAAAAAGTAATTGGTATATTCGGAATCAAATCATTAGTATCCTCAATATAAGAATAACCAAAATATTTAAAATAGGTTTCTTGAAAGTCTTTATCTAAAAACTCACTTTTTAAACGTGCACTTAGCACTTCATCTCCTGATTTTTTAGCTTCTTTATAAGCTCTTAACTTATTAAAAGCCACTTTACCTCGCCTTATTTTCTCTTCAGCTGATAAAATACCATATTTTTCATTACCATAAATAAGGTCATTTACACCGGGAACAAAAGCGTCTGTATCTCCAAACGATAAAACAGACAGAGCATAAGGTATTTCTATTTTTCCTACTACTTCTTTCAAATAAGGATTTCTGGCATTAGGCTCATTACCGATAATACCAACAGCTATTAAACCTGCACCTTCTTTACCGTCATATAAACCTTCCATAGCTGCTAACTTCATAGGCTGTTTCGCAGCTACTTGTTTAGCAGAACCATCTCCGGTTCCGGCTGTATATATTGATGTTAACAAACCAAATACCGCAGCTACAACAATACTCTTATAAGCAAATTGTCTCTCTCTATTTTTCAACAAAAACCAAGCAGAAACACCTACTACGAAAACAGCAGCCAAAGTATAAGAAGACGATAAGGTATGTAAGAATTTATTAACAGCAGTTGGTGATAAAGCTACCTCAAAGAAGTTAGTCATTTCATTACGAGCTGTTTCAGGATTAAAGGTCATACCTACAGGAGATTGCATCCAACCATTGGCAACTAAAATCCACAAGGCTGATAAATTAGAGCCTATAGCCACTAACCAAGTAGAAATAAGGTGAAATCGGTCACTTACTCGCTTCCAACCGAAAAACATAACGGCTATAAAAGTAGATTCCATAAAGAAAGCCATAATACCCTCGATAGCTAAAGGAGCACCGAAAATATCCCCTACAAACCAAGAGTATTTCGACCAGTTGGTTCCAAACTCAAACTCAAGAATAATACCGGTAGCTACCCCTATGGCAAAGTTAATACCAAACAAGGTTGTCCAAAAACGGGTAATTTTAGCCCACTCCGGATTCTTAGTTTTTACATAGATAGTCTCCATTATCGCAATAATAAAAGACAATCCTAAGGTCAGCGGCACAAAAATCCAGTGATACATTGCAGTTAGGGCAAACTGTGCTCTCGACCAATCGACTAAAGACGTGATGTTGTCTAAGTTTTCAATCATCGTTTTTTGATTTAGTTAAAGATTCTAGAATATATTCACTTTTTTCCTCATCAGTCGAAAAATGACTATTTAAAAAATTAGGAAAGAAAAATAATTTTAAAACAAAAAACATCACAAAAAGCTTAATTATAATAATAAGCCAGAGTGTTTTACCTAATTTCATACGTCTAAAACCATCGTAATAGAAATAGAAAATTTTAGAAGCGTAGTTGGAATTTTTACTCATTTGCTTTTGTTCGTAATTGATTAGAATTTTTTTAATGTTCCGTTTTTTTAACAAGTTCTTCCGAAAAAATCAGAAATAAGATGCAAAATAACATAAAATTAGCCAACTGACAAAATAAATCCTTGCAAAAAAGAATTAAGACCACACTTCTATTTCATTTACAATATTAAAAATAAGATATTTACAAGATTTTTATTCTAAATCACAAAAAAGCCCTCGAAGACAAGTATATCTTCGAGGGCTTAAACCTTTTATTCTATAAAGGAATACTATTTATTCATTCATACCCATTTTAGCTTTAAGAGCAGCTAAAGAGTCCGAAGCTTGAACTTTAGGGTCGTTCTCCAAAGCCTTGTCCAACTCCTCGTCTATCGACCTACTTTCATTAGCTATTTCTCCATACGATTCTGCTAAAGCCTCATCTTGAGCTACTTTTTCTTTCATACGCTCCAACATAGCCACTGTGCCAGAACCGTCTATTTGAGCCATTTGCTTGTTGATGTTTTTAGTGGCAGTACTTACTTTTACACGAGCTTTTAAAGTACGCAATTCATTCTCCCAAGAACTAATTTTAGAACGCAGTTGTTTAATGTTACTTTCTAATTGCTTGATAGAAGCATCAAAACGATTAACTTCATCTTGTGCTCTTTTTTGATGCGCCAAATTCTCGTCTTTTTTAATCAAAGCCTCTGAAGCCAAACGATCTGCTTCTGTAGATTCCATCTCCCCTTTTTGTGCTTTTTGAAGAATCAACATCGCTTTACGCTCATAATCTTTAGCTTTTTCTTCGGAAGTTTTAGCCTCGTTTTTAGAGCGAATAGCCAAAGCTTTTACCTCTGCTAAAGCCTTTAAACTCTTATCAAGGTCTTGTTTCATATCCTTAATGCCTTGTTCGGTCATTTTGATAGGGTTCTCCAATTTATCTAAAGCAGAATTTGCTTCAGCTTGTCCTATTTTGAAAATACGTTTTAATATATTCATTGTTATGTGTTTTTTAATGTTAAAAATTTAAGATTTAGAAAATTGAATAATGGTTTCGGAATACTCACTTAATAATAGACTCAAAGAATTTAAAGAGCCCTCTAACTCATTCTGATCTAAGTTTTCTATTTGTAAGGTATCTCTAAAAATAACTCGTTTTCCGGTTTCGTCTAAAGCAAAAGCGCCGTGAATAATATCCCTGTTTTTTTGCAACAATTGAAGATATACTTCGCTTTTAGGATTGGCAATATCAAAAAGATGCTGCTCCATTATTAAAATAGGATCTGCACAGCCAATCACTAAATTTTTAATTCCATCCGCTTCATTTTCTATAACGAATACCCCATCTGCTTCGTTCTCTGAAACGATATTGTAATCTAACTCTAATAAATAATTTTTTACTTTTTGAAAAGCGTTGTTTGTTTTCATTTTATCTGTTATTAATATTATTATTCTGTTATTTAAAGCATAAAAGTAAACATAAATATTGACTTAAAATGACTCTTTACTATATTATTTTAGATAAAGCCTATTCAATTTTGCTAAATTTATTTACATTTGCACTTTGAATAACGCTACAAAAGTAGAAGTTTTATTTTTAAATGCAAATTATTTTAACAAAAAAATGTAATAAAAATTAGCAATGTCAAATTTTGGAAAAAATATAAAGAAAATAAGAAGCCTGAAAAAACTATCACAAACCGCTTTTGCTGAACTATTTAACATAACAAGAGCCAGCGTAAGTGCTTATGAAGACGGACGTTCAGAACCCAAAAGTAGCAAGGTATTAGAAATAGCTAAATATTTTAACATCAATATTAACGACTTATTAGATAAGGAACTTACTGTAAATATGTTAATGAATTTTTCTTTACCGGAAGAAGAAGACAATTCAAAGGCGACTTCTACTAAAAGACCTGCGCTTGCTTTTAATCAAGTCCCTTTTATTACAGCCGACCAACAGTCTGAATATATTGAATATTGCCTAAATCCTAAGCCGACAAAGCATTTTCCTCTAATACACTACCCCATAAAAGACGAAGGAGATTTTTGTGTATTGGAGCACAACAACGATGCGATGCGCTTAGAAACCATTGGTATTTTTTGTGGAGATTTACTTTTTTCAAAAAAGATAGAGCTGAAAAAAGCCATAATTAACCCTAAAAACATCTACACCATTGTAAGCTCTCAGGGGATTTTTACAGGAAGAATCACTTTAAAGACCAATATTTTAGAAATAAATTTTGACAATCCTGCTTTTAGCCCTCAGAGTATAGATTCAAAAGCAATTATAGAAATACGAGAAGTTCAAGCGGTTTTTTCAACACAATTCAACAACACCCTAAACATCAACCAACGACTTGAGCAATTGGAAACATTTTTAAAAAAATAATTGTTCATTCTTTAAATAAAACTTACATTTGCGAAGCCCTAAGCCAATCAACAAGAGGGCTAAAAAACTTATTGCCTTAATGATAAAGACCATATTTTGAATACACCTTTATTCATAGCTAAACGCCTTATAAAAGAGAGTAAAAACGCCAAGAAAAACTCTCAAACTATCATTAAAATTGCCCATATCAGTACCATATTGGCAACTATAGTAATGGTTTTAACTATCTTTATTTCAGAAGGGTTTCAAAAGAACATCACTTCTAAAATAAAAGGGCACAGTGGCGATATTTTAATTTCTCGTTTAGGGTTTGAGCCTACTTACGAAAACAAACCGGTTAGTTTAGAAGCTCAAAAACAGGAAGCGATTAGACATTTACCTGATGTCCAATCTTTAAAACCTTATATAGCCAAACCCGCTATTATCAAACATCAAGACCTTTTAGAGGGCATCTTTTTGAAAGCATACGAAGAAACAGAGCAATATGATTTTTTCAAATCAAACCTCATCAAAGGACGTATTCCAAAGGAATCTAAACAAGAAATATTGGTGTCGGAAGTGTTAGCCAATCAACTAAATATAGATACTTCCGAATATATTTATATCTATTTTATACAAAATCCGATACGCTACAGAAAACTTAAGGTAACAGGTATTTTCAATACTTCTTTATTAGAATTTGATAAGATGTTAGCTTTGGTTCCGTTCCGCCTGCTAAAAAAGATTAACGCTTGGGAAGAACACCAATACAGTGGTATAGAAGTAACTTTAAATGAAAATAATACACCAATAAGACAACAAAATAAAAGCAAAATAGAATCTATTTTGGACGGAGCTATTTTTGCCCCAAATGCCAAACACGATTTACATCAAGTACAAACCGTTAATGAGCGTTATCCTGAGTTTGAATTTTGGTTTAGTTTATTCGAAACCAATGTACTTATTATTATATTTTTAATGACCATAGTAGCCCTTGTCAATTTAGTATCTGCTATCCTTATTCTGATTTTGGAAAACAAAAACACCATTGCCCTACTCCAAGTTATGGGCGAGGAAAACGGGAAAATAAAACACATTTTCTTCTATATCGTTCTTTATTTAACGTCTAAAGGCTTATTTTGGGGTAATATTCTGGCTCTTCTAATCAGCTTTATACAGTATCAATATCAAATTATTCCTCTTGACGCTCATAATTACTACATTTCTTTTGTTCCTGTATTTTTTGAGTGGAAAAAACTTATAATACTAAATATCATAATATTAGCATCTATATCCATTAGTCTTTTACTGCCTATCAATTACACTATGCGAATGAAAATTGCAGATATTTTAAAAATTAATTAACAAAGTATTAATTTTTATTTTAAAAAAAACTATATTTGCTCTCATAAAATATACAATTAATTACCCAAATGGAAAGAGAATTGATTAATGCTTTTGAGCTGTTTAAAGTAATGTTTACTTATGACATTACTTATATCTACAGAGGGACTTTCAATACTAATATTACTGATAGCATATTAAACTTAACAGAGTCATCTATTAATCAAGAAGATGTACCTAACAAAAACAAAAAAAGAGCTTATGCTATTATGGTAGAGGGTCTGCAAAACATTACTCGACACCAAGAAAAAGAATTAACCAATTCCGAAAGAAAAAGCGTATTTCTCATCCAACGCATAGAAGATAACTATTATATCACAACGGGTAACATCATCGAAAACCAAAACATAGCACCTCTTGTAAAACAAATAGAAACCATTAATCAACTAAGTTATCCCGAATTAAAAAAATACTATAAAGACGTATTAAACAACGGATTAGTTTCAGAAAAAGGAGGAGCAGGATTGGGCTTGATAGATATGGCAAAAAAGTCCAAGTCTAATTTATCTTACTACTTTAAAACCATAGACGAAACAACTTCTTTTTTCTATCTTCACACACTATCTCCTAAAGATGAAATAATAACCGAAGGAGAATATTCCAGTTGTCAGTCTTTAAACAAAATCATATCGTTACATAGTTTGCTAAACGAAGAAAATTTGATTCTTTCTTTCTTAACTGATTTCAACAAAATAAATCAGGAAGAAGTTTTAACACTTCTAAAGCAAAACATCAACGAAACCACTACCGGAGAAAGACAGCTTTTTAAGATTGTGTACCAAATGCTACAAAATATAATAGATTTTGGCTTCTCTTTGGAAAACAGTGAAGAAAAAACAGGAACAGGCGTCTTTTTCATTAACGAAACAGAGGGTTTATACTCTATCACAACAGGTAATTATATTCTTAAAAAACAAATTCCTGAAATCGAAGCTTTTTTTAATGAACTTAAAAACACGGAGCATAACAGCACTATCGATGCCAACGACAGCAGTTTGATTAAACTAAAAAAAGAAATGGTTTGCAAATTTGTTTATGATACTTTAGAAGTAAATGAAGAATGCGCTTTCTTAAGCATCAGAGCCTATTTCAACCCCTCTTCTTGTCTTTAGGAAACAGTTTCTGCCTTTTTAACAACAGTTAAATTGGGCTTTATCAACTAAATCTTAAATTAAAATATCCTGATAACCTATTTGGGACTTTTTAGGTTTATATATTTTATAATCAATATTTTAATAATGAGAAAATATTTTATATTGGGGCTTATTCTCCTAAGTACCATTTCTACCTTAGCTCAAAGCCTTACGCTAAAAACCCCTCTAAACGATGAGATTGAAGAAACTTCAGGCTTAATCAGAATAAACAATCGGCTTATTACTCACAACGATTCCGGTTCTGAAGCTTCTCTATATGAAATAGATAGCTTGAACGGAGAAGTGCTAAGACGTGTGAAAATAAGTAATGCCCAAAACACCGATTGGGAAGACATTACCAAAGACAGTTTATACATTTACATAGGCGATTTTGGAAACAATAAAGGCACCAGAACCGATTTGAAGATATATAAAATTGCTATAAACGATTACCTAAATAATGATAGTGTAACAGCTGATTCCATTAGCTTTGAATACAGTGATCAGACAGACTTCTCTCCCTCTTTTTTCGCTACTAATTTTGATGCTGAAGCCTTAATTTCTTACGAAGACAGCTTGTACATTTTTACTAAAAACTGGGGCAATAAATGGAGTAAAGTTTATGCCCTACCCAAAACACCCGGACATTACAGCACCACAGCACGGGATAGTATTTTTTGCAATGGATTCATAACAGGAGCTGACTACAATACTTATAACGAAAGTATTATGTTAACAGGATATACTTTAAATTCTAATTTCATAATAAAACTAAGCCACTGGGAAAACAATTTTTTCACAAAAGGAAATATCAACAGATACGAAATTACCCCACCGGATAACACCTCTAAACAAATAGAAAGTATTGTAAGTATAGATGCTAATCAATATTATATGACATCAGAAAGCATCAACGACATACCAGCTTCCTTAATGCTTCTTACGACAGATTTTTCCCAAATCAATGAGTCTTCATCAAAAAACCATATCAGCATCTACCCTAACCCTTGTCACAACAGAGCGTATATCAACTTAAACAAGCACAATGTAAAAAAAGTACAATTATATAACAATCAAGCTGTTTTAGTTTTAGAAAGCCCTTGTTTTCCTATAGACATTCGTCACCTGAATCAAGGCATTTACTGGTTTAAAATTTATCTCAACAAGCCATTCAGAATTATCAACAGAAAATTAATCAAAATATAACAAAGGCGGAAGCGTATTTATTTGAAAAAAATATTTACTTTTAGGCTTTAAAACAAAGCTATTCTTGTTGATATTAGCTCAATTCTAAGAGTCAACAAAAAGCATTCTTTTTTAGAGGTTTAACAAAACGTAAACGACCTATGAGCGACAGTATTGTAATCATACCAACTTACAACGAAAAAGAAAATATCGAAAATATTATCAGAAAAGTCTTTTCTTTTGAAAAATCTTTTCATATTCTTGTTGTAGAAGATAATTCTCCGGACGGAACAGCCTTAATCGTGAAGGAACTTCAAAAAGAGTTTCCTGAAGCTCTTCATATCTTGGAACGAAAAGGGAAATTAGGTTTAGGAACAGCTTATATAGTCGGTTTCAAATGGGCATTAGAAAAAGATTACGAATACATTTTTGAAATGGATGCTGACTTCTCTCATCCCCCTGAAAGCTTAATGGAGCTTTACGATGCTTGTACTACAGGTGGAGCCGATATGTCAATAGGCTCGCGATACAAATCAGGTGTTAATGTGGTCAATTGGCCAATGGGACGTGTATTGATGTCGTATTACGCTTCGGCTTATGTTAGAATGATTACCCGTATGCCCATACGAGATACAACCGCAGGTTTTGCTTGCTACAACAGAAAAGTACTATCTACCATAAAATTGGACGAAATAAAAATGATAGGCTATGCCTTCCAAATTGAAATGAAATTTAAAACATGGAAATACGGATTCAAAATCATAGAAGTCCCTATTATTTTTACAGACAGAAAATTAGGCGATTCAAAAATGTCAGGAGGTATATTCTCCGAAGCCGTTTTTGGAGTCATCAAAATGAAAGTGCAATCTTGGTTTAAGTCTTATAAGCGGTAAAAGCAATTGGTTACCCACTGAATAGGTAGAGGAAATAATATATGAACTCTTGTTGTACCTAAATTAAATAGCAATATATATGGTAAAACAAAAAGAAGATAAAAGACCATTCGTTAGTATCCTCAGTAATTTTAGTTTAATTTTGACGTTATTTCTTCTTATTTTTGGTATGGGATATGGAGTAAGAGATTGGGAGGCAAAAATAAATCTTTCATATACAAAGCAACAAAATAAGAAATTACAAGACAGCGTAACAATTTTACACAAAAAGAATAAAGAACTAAAAAATACCATAACTATTTTAACCAAAGAGAATAAAGAATTAAAAGATTCCATTAACAGTGTATTAGAGATAAATAATAAAAATCAAGCGATCGTAAAAAAAGAAACTACTAATAAATTTATGCACCCTGCAATAAATATAGGATACATTAGGGTTGCAAATTTTGATAAAAGTAATAAAGAATGGTTCGGAGTATCTATTAATATTGAGACTAATTTAACAATTAATTTGATAGAAAATTTAAAAGGAGAAATTTATTCAAGAAAGAACATCTTATTGTATAGAAATAAACCTAAAACATTTACATTTGGTTATTCAAAGAATGTCGAATTTATTGATAAGGAAATTAAGTTTGTAATTCTATCTAATGTTTTTAAATTCGAAAAAAATAATATCATACAATTTTGGTATAAAGTAAAAAAATAAAATTCTTAAAAATGAAAAGACTACTGTTAATAATGATAATAATAATGTCTATTTCAAATATTGAGGTTGATGGACAAATTTTTTATAAGAAATGGAAAATAAAACGTTCCGTAAAAATTCTAAATAACGGAAACTACTATAAAGCAAAAAGGAAAATTACAAGCTTAAAACCTAAAGGTAAATGGGATAAAAAATATATTAAACTTTATAATTATTTTTACAATATTAGCTATTTATCAAAATATCAAACAATTTTTAAACAAGATAGTTTGATTGTATTAAGAAAAAACAAGGAAATACTAGATTCCTTAGTAATGGATTATGTTAAATTTAATTCTGACACAATATGGCTAAATAAAAAAGGATTTGATATATCAAAGTTTCGACTCCTAAGAAATGATATTAACGATCAAATACAATATCTTATTGAACGTAAAAGAATTTTAATAGAAAATGACTCTCTTAAAAATCAAATTAAACTAAAAAGAGAATATGAAACTCCCCCACTACTTGATAGTTTAGCTGACATTATACTACCTAAAATTATTGATTTAAATAAAGTTAGTAAACTTGAAGGTGCTAAGCAAACTGAATATTTAATAGAAATTAAGCGAGACGGCGAACTAGGAAAGGATTTAATTGTTAAATTATCGTTATATTATGAAGATAAATTATATGGTTATCCTAAAGGTATATACCGTAGTAAAGCACTAGATTACCCAATAAAAATATTTTCAAGCATTATTAAGGAGAATTTGCAAAAAAAATCTATTGCAAAAGTAAATATCATAGGTGAAGCTGATGCTAATGTGCCTAATGGATTGGAATACGATGGTTTTTATGGTAATATTACAGAAACAAATTATGAAATTTATAAAGGGGCTATTATTACAAATCAACAATTGGCATATTTACGGGCATATAATGGTAAGAAACTTTTTGAAGAAATCACTGGTATAAAAGTTCAAAGCATCAAAGCTATTGACCATATACCCTATGGCAACAAAGGTGTTAAGTTTAGAAAAATTACAATGACAGCATATCTTCTTGATTATTTCACAGAAAAGTTTAATAAACTCTCTAAAGAAGCTAAAGACAATCTAAACATTGAAATTAAAACAATAAAAATCAAAAATGATGATATTGTTAAATAATTTCTATCTACAACAAAATACATAAACAAAAAACTCTATTGCTTAACTCAAAGTTTACAACAACTAAAAAGCAAGAGCCCCGCTAGCGCAAGCGTCTCGCTTGTGCTACTTACAAAATTAACTCCCCGCTAGCGCAAGCGTCTCGCTTGTGCTGTTTCTAAAATTAACTCTCTTCATATATCTATTTCTAAAATAGTTTGGTCACCTTGGTAATTTTTTGCACTACTATATTTCCAATCTATTGGGTCGGTAACCAAACCTAATTCCACAGGATTATTGTGTATATAATCTATTTTTTGTTGTATTACTTTTTCGCTCCATAATTCTATTGGTTGATTATGTTGTTGCCAAAATTGACGCTTTTTAACATTACTCTTTTTACTTCCTGCTCGTTCCATCATCCATAATAACCATATAAATCAGAAGGGTTTTCATTAGTAGCACGAAAAATTAAATGTACGTGACTAGGCATAAAACAATAAGCAAAAACCTCCATGCCTTTTTCTTTTCTACAATAGCTTATACTTTCTTCTAATATATCAAAATATACTTGTCGAGTAAAAACATCTATCCAATAAACTGTAGCAAAACTTATAAAGTATGCTGCTTCCTTATTATGAAATTTATATTTTCTACTCATTTGATATTTATTTTCTACTACCTATTGTTTTTCTTT
>PDWI01005692.1_pt1 | contig 15945 bp, 14 predicted proteins | sample 1430891 | NCBI WGS metagenome assembly PDWI01 (sample SAMN01162508, study PRJNA174530) | Oral metagenome, whole genome shotgun sequencing project. | biome: Marine environment; feature: Marine mammal; material: Swab sample of the gingival sulcus; isolation source: swab sample of gingival sulcus...
TGTTAAGATTAGAAGTGAACCTACAGCGATCATCGCCATAAAGTTGTACTTAATTAAGTCTGTAGCTGCAAATTCATGTAATGGATATACAGCTGAAGCGATGCCTACATAGAATGCAAGGTATACGTGCCATGGAATTAATTGAGAACCGAATACACCGAAAGCATCTCCGAATGTAGCGTTTCTTAATTTTAATGTGTACATATCTTCTTCACTTGCTTCAACGTTTTCTTCTAATAAGTTTTTAAGAATTGGTCCAACTGTTACGATTTGAGCCATTTCGTCAGCTAATGCTGCGTTACCAATTAGAGAAAGTACAGCATTGCAAGTCATTAAGTGTCTTACTCTGCTAGAGATAGCTACAACTAATGCTGCTAGAGGTGCGAATGCATCCATTCTACCCATGATACCACCAAATGCTGCTACCCACATCATCATTACGATTACCCAAGAACCTGCATCAGCAAATCCACCGTTCATTAGGTCAACATAATCAGTTAATGAAGTAACTGTACCAGCCATTACACCAAAGATGTAAGCTGAAACGATACCAGCACCTAGACAAATGAAAGTAGATAATCCCATAACTGCTAGTAAGATTACTAGAAGTAGAGGAATAATCATGTAGCTAGGTACACCTGATTCTACTTGGTGAAGTAAATCTACGGCAGAAGCTCTTTTTTCTAATAAAGCATCAAATACTTCTGGAGGTATAGCTGCGATAGCATCAGCTCCATTAGTAGTTGTTCCTGGAAGACCCATACCAGCAATAAAGAATGCGATTGCTGCTGCTACTAAGCAAAGTAATGACCAAACACCTTGGTGTCTAATTCTTTTTACTACTTCAACACCTTGGATACCTGAAGATACAACAGTTGTATCTGAGATAAGTCCAATGTTATCTCCGAAGCAAGAACCACCAGCGATTGCTGCTGCTGTAAGTAGAAGATCTCCACCTACTAAGTGGTTTAACCATAAGAAGATTGGTGCACAAGCAGCAAATGTTCCCCAAGAAGTACCAGTTGCTACTGATAATACAGCTGTTGCAACAAGACCTACTACAGCAACAGTTTTACCTGTGATACCAAGAGTAAGTGATAAGTTTACTACTGAAGCACCTACTCCTGTAGCCATAAATGCGTTTGCCATTGCATATGCAAACATAAGGATAAATAGTGCGATTAAGATTTTGCTAACACTTTCTAGTGCTGAATCTAATAATTCTTGGAATTTTAGTTTTTCAGCTACCATTGCAACAAAGATTGCAGCAAATGTAGCAATTGGTGCTGCTGTTAAAGCATCTGTACCAGTTATCATAAGATAAGCTAGAACGAACACCGGAACGAATTTAAAAGTTGCTTTTAATGCGTTCATAATTTCCTCCTTTAAAAAAATTAAAATAAATAATAAATAAAAACTTTTACGACTAACGTAAGTCGTAAAAACATTTTACTTTTATTAATTTTCTATGTCAACATTATTTTGAATAAAAATTTTAATTTTCCGAAAATAATGAAACTTTTTGTTTGCATTTACAATCTATACTCTTTTTTATTGTTTTTTATAACAATACTTATTTTTTTTAGTTATCTTTTTGTTGTTTTCTTAATATATTTTTATAACATTTATGCTTATTCTATCCTTTATTTTATAATGTTCATTGAATTTAAATCTATTTTTTATTATAATTTAAGTTGATAACTTTATATTTAAACCATACTTTAAAGCTCATCATTTATAAAATCAGATAAGAAAAGGAGTCTTTATGAAATTTTTTAAAAATCTTACACTAGTTTTTATTTTTTTAAAAACATTACCTCTGTTAAATAAACAAAAAAAATTTATCTATCAATATAGAAAAGAAGAAAATTTTGAAAAAGAACGAGAACATATCCTAAAAGCCACTGCCCAATGGGGAAAAGCCGTTGTTAAAGAAGTCGACTTAGATTTAGAAATAATAGGTTATGATAACCTGCTAGAGAAAGGACCTTTATTATACGTGGGAAATCATCAAGGCAATTTCGATATTCCTATTTGTTGCTCTGTTTTTGATAAAGTCCCTGCTGGCTATGTTGCTAAAAAAGAATTAGCAAAAGTCCCTCTATATGGCGAATGGATTGAAAATATACGAAGTATCGCTATTGATAGAGGAAATCCTAGAGAAGCAATTAAAAGTATGGCGATTGCCTCTGAGCACATCAAAAAAGGTTTTTCCATGTTAATCTACCCAGAGGGTACTAGAAGTAAATCCAATCAATTAGGAACATTTAAGAAAGGTAGTTTCAAATTAGCAACGAAAGCTGGTATTCCCATTATCCCATTTACCATAAGTGGCTCTTACAAACTCTTTGAAGAAGAGGGTTTTTTTAAAAAAGGGCAAAAAGTTAAATTTACCATTCATAAACCAATAGAAACAAAAGATTTATCAAAAGAAGAAATCAATCAATTAAGCGATAAAATATATGAAATCGTAAAAAGTGGACTTTAAGTCCACTTTTACACATTATAAAAGCCTGTTGATATCAACAGGCTTTTAGTTCATATTCAATATATAAACACTTTATATAAACACTTTATATAAACACTTTATAATTTATATTGCTTCTATAATACCATAATCTCCATTTTTTCTCATATATAGTGTACAAACGGTATCTGTATCCATATTTAAAAATACAAAGAAATCGTGTCCTAAAAGTTCCATCTGCATAACAGCTTCTTCTTCGCTCATCGGTCTAAGTTCTACTTTTTTTCTTTTAACAATTCGGAAATCTTCTTCCTCTTCATAATCAGGAATTTCTTCAAAAACTAATTGTTTTTGTCCTCTATGTTTTTTTCTAAGCTTATCTTTGAATCTTGAAATCTGTCTAGCTAATTTGTCCACTAATGTTTCTAATGTATCATATGCCACATCAGCTTTTTCTTCTGCTCTAAAAATAGTACCCTCTGTCTGTATTGTCGCTTCTACTTTTTGCCAATCCTTTTCAGCAGAAACGGTTACATTGACAACTATTTCATGAGAAAAATATTTGCTTAACTTATCTAGCTTTGACTCAATCATTTCATTTAAATTTTCACTTGATTTTACATTTTTATTTGTTATTATTACTTTCATAATGTCCTCTCCTTCTAGTGTCTGACGTTTTCTCAAAAGAAAAATAATCATATTGTTAAACTTCTTATTAAAGTAATTATAGCACGTATACAAAAATTTTTCTACAACTTTTATATTCAATTATTTTAATAATTCTTCACATCATTCAGTAGTTTTTATTGACGTTTTATGATAAAATACATACGTATTTCAAAATTACTTATTCGCAAAGAATTTATATTAGGAGTATATTTATGAGAATTAGAAAAGATACTGAATTTATGGAAGAAGACGAGATATTAATAGTATCTCAAATTTCTGACGCACTAGCCCACCCTGCTAGAATTAAAATATATCAATTTATCATGAAGTGTAATACAGAAAGAAGACTTGTTTGCAATAAAGATGTTGTTTCAAATTTTAACTACTCACAAGCAACGATTTCCCAGCATTTAAAAAAGCTTGTTTCTGCTGATTTGCTTCAAATTCAAAAAAAAGACCGATATTCTTACTACTATGCAAATATCGGAATGTTAATGCGTTATTTAAATGCTACCAAAAAATTTAGCACCTTCAAAGGATAAAAAATAGTAAATAAAAAAGCCTTTAAAGGCTTTTTTATTTACTTTGAAACCAAAGGCTTAATTCTCTGAGCAATTATGGTAAATACTGCCGTTTTTAATAGTCCTGGACCAAGTGGTACCATTAGAAAAGACATCATAAATTTAGAAACATCTAAACTTTCGTTAAAATATAAAGTTTTCATAAAGTAAAAATAAATCATCCCAAAAGCAAAAATAATAGCCATACCTACTAAACTAATAGCATACACTGTTTTAAAATGCCAATCTGAAATTTTATCTGCTAAATACCCTACCACAACTGCTGCCACAAAAAAGCCAATAATATAGCCAAAAGTTGGAAAGAAAATATAAGATATACCCCCTCCTTGTGAAAATACTGGTAATCCAATCAGTCCAATAAAAATATATAATCCCACTGAAATGCTTCCTCTCTTTGCACCTAACATCAACCCTGCTAAGATGGCAAATTGTGCTTGAAAAGTTAGTGGTACTATCGGAAGTGGTATTCTTAAAAATGCTCCCACTACCATCAATGCTGTAAAAAGTGAAATCAAACCCATATCGTACGTTGTTAATTTTTTCATTCTATATTCTCCTATCTTCCATTTATTCTACAAAAAATAATAACACAAAAAAAAGCTATTGTAAACCATTTTAGTTTACAATAGCTTTTAAGCTACTTTCAAACGATTATCATTCTACTCATAATGAGTCCACATCCTTAAAACTTTTACTACCTTATCTTCTTCTAAAACTTGATATATAATTCTATGTTGAATATTTATCCTTCTCGAAAAAGCCCCTGTTAAATCCCCCACCAATTTTTCAAATGGTGGATACTTACTAAATGGATCCTTTTCAATTATTGCTAAAATACCTTGTGCTTTCTCTTTTAAGTTTGACTCTTTTAATTTTTTTGCATCTTTTTGTGCTTGCTTTGTAAAATATAATTTATACATCCATTACCACTCCAACTGTGTTGTCATTTCAGAAATAGGTGTATTCATTCCGTCTATTATCGACTCTCTCATATGAGGAATATGAAGCAAATATAATGTTTCTTGAATATTTTGCCAGTCCTGTGCTCCTATCAATACTGCATTATTCTCTTTTCCTATAATTTCTAACGGTTCATGCGTTACATTAACAGAATGTATTAAATCATACAAATTTTTTCTAGCATTTGTAATATCAGTTATACTCATAAACACCTCTTATCCTTTTATCAAATAAACAATAATCATTATAACAAGAAAATAATCATATCCAATACGAATAATGGAATTAATATCGCTCCTGACCAAAGCATATACCCAAAAAAGCTTGGCATTTTAATCTTATTTTCTTCTGCAATTGATTTTACCATAAAGTTTGGTGCATTTCCGATATACGTATTTGCCCCCATAAATACTGCCCCTGCTGATATTGCTAGTAGCTGCATACTTGGTACAAATCCAACCGTTGTCAATATACCTGATACCACTCCTTCGCCACCACCTACAGAGCCTGCTGTCGTTAAGAAAACTAAGTAAGTTGGTGCATTATCTAAAAAGGAAGAAAGTATTCCTGTTGCCCAGAAAAATTGTGCTGGCGATTCTACACCAAGTTCTGCACCGTGTGATTTTAAAAGTGCCAATGCTGGTATCATCGTTAAAAATATACCAATAAACAATTGTGCTACTTCTTCAATCGGTGCAAAGGTAAATTTATTTAATTCTCTAATAGATTTTTTAGTAGTTTTCATGGATAAAAATGCTGCAACCAATATGATAACAATCTGCATAATACTATTATATGGCATCAACACACCCATTATATGCAATCCGTGTAACGCACCAGTAACTTGATCGGCAAACATATCGTAATTTAAAACGATACCATTTAATATTACGGCAATAAGAATCATCGCAATAAAAATCAAGTTATGTAAACCTTCTAATTTCAACGGTTGTTTTTCTTCTTCATTGCCTACCATATCATTTGGGTGTCTACCATCAATCATTTCTCTCTGCATCAAATATTTATCCATAATACCAAAAGTAAGAGCAAGTACACCAATATTAAATATCATAAGAGGCAATAAATTCATCGTCCAAAAGAAAGGAACACCTCTTAAAAATCCTAAGAATAGTGGTGGATCTCCTACTGGTGTTAAACAACCACCAATATTGGCTACCATAAAGATGAAAAAGACAACAATGTGTGCTTTTCTTTTTCGCCAAGCATTTGCCTTGATTAACGGTCTAATTAAAAGCATTGCTGCACCTGTCGTTCCAATCCAACTTGCTAATAATGTACCAATTAAAAGCAATGTTAAATTGACTTTCGTCGTTCCCACCAACGTTCCTTTAAGGGCAATACCACCTGCTGCCACAAATAATCCAAATAATAAAACAATAAAAGGAAGATAATCTAATAAAATTATTTCTAGCACTTGAAAAGTCAGCATTCCCATCCCGAAGAAAATACCAAACGGCACTAGAAACAATAGCGACCAAAAGATAGATACTTTCAGCATATTTTCTTCCCACCAATGAGGTTTTACTAAAGGAAATACAGCAATAGAAAGCAACATTCCCACAAAAGGAAGTACACTCCACATCGGAAGTTGTGACCCTAAATCTACGTGATGATGTTCTCCTCCTGTTGCAAATATTGGCATCGTTGTAAAACTAACGACCACAAAAACAGTTATTAAAACTCTAAGAAATTTTCTCGTAAACATTTTTTTGCTCCGTTCTGATTATTTATTTTTATTTAATCTCAATAATTATAACAACTTTCTGTAAATTTCGCAAACTTTTCTTTGAGTTTTTGTTGAATTTTTACTAGCCTTTTGCTAGTTTATCTAAAATTTAATATGATTTTTCAATTATTTGAGGCACCATACATTTCATAATATTTTATTATGTCTTGCTCTATTTCTTGTGTAATCAAGTTCTTATTTTTTAAATATTCCACAACTTCTGGCATAGACACTATCGCTGATGTATCAAAGCCATACTTTTCTTTCACTTCTACAAGTGCTGTCGTATTGCCCTTTCCCTTTTCATTTCTATCAAGAGAAACCATAAGTCCTATAATTTCAACATTTCCCTGTGATTTCACAATAGGCACTGTTTCTTCCATGGATTTTCCTGAGGTAGTCACATCCTCAATCATTACCACTCGATCGCCATCTTCCAACTTGCTACCCAACAAAATCCCTGTATCCCCATGGTCTTTCACTTCTTTACGATTAGCACAGTATCTAATTTCTTTTCCATATAGTTTGTAAAAAGCCATCGCAGTCGCTACTGCTAAAGGTATCCCTTTATATGCTGGGCCAAATAACACATCAAAATCAAGTCCAAATTTTTCATTAATAGCCCTAGCATAAAATTCGCCTAATTTTTCTAATTGTTTCCCTGTCGTATATCCTCCTGCATTCATAAAAAATGGCGATTTTCTTCCAGATTTTAAAATAAATTCCCCAAACTTTAAGACCCCACTATCTAACATAAAATCAATAAATTCTTTTTTGTAACTTTCCATCTTCTTTTCTCCTAACTATCTCTTTTGATTGTTAAATTTTTCACAACAAATGTAGTAAATGATTATTTTGTTTTACGAATCATATCTGCTGAACTACCATCCGAAAGTAAAACTGAAAATATGCGTGAAAAAACAGGACGTTTTTTAGCGAATAGGCACAGGACGTGCCTTTATGAGCGTTTAGCATATTTGATAGTTTTACTATCGAAGCATACTGTGAAGCTTATGATGAGGAAAGCAAAATAATTTATTAAAACTTAAAATTATTATTTTGTTTTACGATCCATATCTGCTGAACTACCATCCGAAAGTAAAACTAAAAATATGCGTGAAAAAACAAATCCTATGCCATTATTTTTTGTATTGATAAATACGTTTCAAATGGTTTCTCGCTTTTCGTAATACTTCGTCCAACCACAATATAATCACACCCTTGCTCTTTTGCATACTCTGGTGTTGCCACTCTTTTTTGATCATCTTTACTATCATCGGAAAGACGAATCCCCGGTGTCACTGTCAAAAAATCCTTACCACAGACATTATGAATAGCCTCTGCCTCGTGAACAGAGCAAACAACACCATCTAAACCTGCTTTTTTTGCATTTTGAGCATATTGAAGCACAGAATCAATCACTTCTCCCTCAATACCCAGTTCTCCATTCATCATTTCTTTCGAAGTGGATGTTAATTGAGTAACGGCGATGCAAAGAGGTTTTTTCAAACTTCTGCCCTTTCCTTCACCTTCATATTCTTCAAAGCCTACGTGAAGTCCTTCTACTGCTGCTTTCATCATATCGATACCACCTGCTGCGTGAACGTTGACCATATCTACACCAAGTCTTGCTAAACTTTTCATACCACCTTTTACCGTATTGGGTATATCGTGAAGTTTTAAATCCACAAAGACAAAATGTCCCATTTCTTTCACTTTTTTAATAATATCAAACCCTGCACCATAAGTCAGTTCCATCCCAATCTTTACATAAACAGGTTCTTTAAAATCCTTTAAAAACTCTAATGCTTTTTCTTCCTTTGGAAAATCCAAAGCAATAATTACTTTTTTCATTATTAAAACTCCTTTCAATCTATTTTAATCTATACTAAATTATTATTTTGTTTTACGAGTCATATTTGCTGAACCACCATCCGAAAGTAAAACTGAAAATTTTATCTAATCCTTTCTTTGAAACTTGTTCCTACTGCCTCAGCAACACTGCCATACCCATATTTTTCAAGCACATTAGATAAATCCTTTATAATCGTAGGGCAAACATAGGGGTCAATAAAATTTTGAGCACCAACTTGCACGGCACTTGCACCTGCATTTAAAAACTCTAATACATCCTCTGCACTTCGAATACCACCCACACCGATAATAGGAATATTCACTGCTTGTGCCACTTGATAAACCATTCTAATAGCAACAGGTTTAATAGCTGGACCTGAAAGTCCTCCTGTTTTATTGGCAAGTAAGGGTTTCCCTGTTTTTAAATCGATTCGCATACCAAGAAGTGTATTAATCAATACCAATCCATCAGCACCAGCTTCTTCTACTACTTTTGCAATATCAACGATATTTGTTACATTGGGAGATAACTTAACATATAAAGGTTTCTTCGCTACTTTCTTACACATCGCTGTTATTTTCCCAGCTAACTGTGGGTCTGTGCCAAGTCCAATACCACCGTGCTTTACATTGGGGCAACTAATATTTAGTTCATAAGCATTGACAACAGTACTTTTATTCAACTTTTCAATAACCTCTACGTACTCTTCTTCTGTACTTCCTGCAACATTTGCCATAATTTCTACATCGTATTTTTCCAAAAATGGCAATTCCTCTGCCACAATCCAGTCCACCCCTTTATTTTGAAGTCCAATAGCATTTAACATCCCACCTTCTGTTTCAGCAATCCTTGGTACTGGATTACCAAAACGTGGTGTTCCTGTGGCACTTTTAATCGCAATACCTCCTAAAATCGATAAGTCATAAATTTCAGCAAATTCTCGCCCAAAACCAAAACAACCACTAGCTGTCATAATGGGATTTTTTAATTGTAACCCCGGTAATTTTACCGATAAATCCATTACAGCACCACCTTTCCAATTGGGAAAACAGGTCCCTCTTTACAGACCCTATAGGAATTATCATCCCTATCTTTCACTACACAACCCATACAGACACCGATGCCACAACCCATTCTGGACTCTAAAGAAAGGTATCCTCTTTGAAAGGTACTATCTACTGCTTTCAACATCGGAATAGAACCACAGGCACAAACGTAGTCACAAGAAACATGTTTTTCCTTTATAATATCTATTACTGTCCCTTTGATACCATAACTACCATCATCTGTGGATACATAGACCGTGCAACCTAATGCTTTAAATTCCTTTTCATAAAAAACATCTTCTCTGCTAGCAAAACCTAAAAGGACGGTAACCTCTGCCCCTTTTTCTACATATTCTTTCGCTGTCTGATAAAGGGGTGGCACGCCAATACCACCACCTACTAATATCACTTGATTTTTATTTTCGCCACCTAACGTCCCTACCTCTTCAATGGGAAATCCAGTACCTAAACTTCCTAAAAGGTCTATCTCTCCCATCATTTTTGTCATCACATCTGTTCCTGCCCCAAGGATTTTATAAAGGATTACTAGAGAGTTTTCTTTTATTTCACAAATAGAAATAGGTCTTCTCAAATAAAAATTAGGCACTTTTATTTCGATAAACTGACCTGCTTTTGCAGTTTTGGACATATTACACTGAATTTCCATTTTATAAACATCTTTTGCTATCTTTTCATTTTCAAGAATTTTACCTTTTTCAATTAACGATTCATTATTTGCACGCATCTTTTAATTCTCCAATTCATTCATACTAGACATAGTAAAGTTTTGTAATTCTAACACTCTTAAAAGAGCCTTTGCTGTATCTAAACTGGTCATACAAAAAATATTGTTCTCAGAAGAGACTCGCCTAATTAAAAAGCCATCTAAGCTTGTTTCTTTATCTTTGCTTGACATGGTATTAATTACAAAATTAACGTAACCTTTTCGAATAACATCTAGTACTGTTTCTTTTTCTTCCTCGTTTACTTTGCCTACTTCGTGAACATACAGACCATGTTCTTCTAAAAACCTTGCTGTTCCTCTCGTTGCATAAATACCATAGCCAATATTATAAAATCGCTTGGCAATTGCTAATGCTTCTTTTTTATTTTCATCAGCTACTGTTAGCAAAATATTGCCGTGAGGTTCTACCTTTACACCACTGGCAATCAATGCTTTATAAAGTGCTTTATCTAAATTGGCATCTCTACCCATTGCCTCTCCTGTCGATTTCATTTCAGGTCCTAGCACCGTATCCACACTACGCATTTTAGCAAAGGAAAATACAGGTGATTTGACAAATACCATATTTTTATCTTCCTGATGATATTCTTCCTTATAACCTTGTTCTTTTAAACGTTCTCCTAAAATCGCTTTTGTTGCCACTTTACTCATTGGCACGTTGGTAATCTTGCTTAAAAACGGCACTGTTCTACTTGACCTCGGATTGACTTCAAGAACGTAAACGTTATCCCTTTCGTCAACAATAAACTGAATGTTATAAAGTCCTACAAAGTGAAAACCTTTCCCAATTTTAACAGCGTAATCTATTATTGTCTTTTTTACTTCTTCTGAAATTGTTTGCATAGGATATACGGACATGGAATCTCCTGAGTGAACACCTGCTCGCTCAATGTGTTCCATTGCTCCGGGAATATGAACATCCTCTCCATCTGCAATGGCATCGATTTCAACTTCTTTCCCAACCACGTATCTATCTACTAAAATTGGCGCATCGTGACTGATTTCTGCCACTGCTGTTTTCATATACACTTTCAAATCTTCATCGTCGTGAACGATTTCCATGGCTCTACCACCCAATACGTAACTTGGTCTTAAAAGAACAGGATACCCTATTTTATTAGCGATTTTCAACGCTTCTTCTACTGTAAATGCTGTTGCACCCTCTGGTTGAGGGATATTAAGCTGACGCATCATACTTTCAAATTCATATCGGTCTTCTGCTCGATTAATATCTGCTAAAGATGTTCCTAGTATCTTCACACCCTGTTTTTCCAATGATGCTGCTAAATTAATGGCTGTCTGACCACCGAACTGAACGATGACACCTATCGGTTTTTCAAGCTCGATGATGTGCATCACATCTTCTGTTGTTAATGGTTCAAAATACAGTTTATCGCTGATGGAGAAGTCGGTAGAAACTGTTTCTGGATTGTTATTGATTACAATCGCTTCATAACCTTCTTCTCGTAACGTCTGAACACAATGAACCGTAGCATAGTCAAATTCTACCCCTTGACCAATTCGAATTGGCCCTGAGCCTAATACAACTACTGTTTTTCTATGGGATTCAATAGCTTCATTTTCCTGTGCATATGTTGAATAAAAATATGGTGTTTCACTAGAAAATTCGCCAGCACAAGTATCTACCATTTTAAAAACTGGCACAATGCCATGTTCTTTTCGCAGGTGATACAGTTCTTCTTCTTTTAGCTTCCAGTTTTTACTAATATAGCTGTCGGCAAAGCCATTTCTCTTTAATCTTTTTAGTGTTGCTATATCCTGCTTATTTTCTCTCATTTCAATTTCTAACTGAACAATATTCTTTATATGATGCAAGAAAAATTCATCGACGTAAGTAATTTTATGAATTTCGTCTAAACTGTAATTTCGTCTTAAAAGCTCTGCAATGGCAAACATTCTTTCATCGTTTTTCTCTTTTATTTCTTGTAACAATTCTTCTTCTGTATATTCTTTAAATTTTGCCACTTCTATATGGTCTATTTTCATTTCTAAGGAACGAATAGCCTTTAAAAAAGATTCTTCAAAGGTACCACCAATTGCCATCACTTCTCCTGTCGCTTTCATTTGCGTACCTAACCGTCTATCAGCTTTTGGAAATTTATCAAAAGGAAATCGTGCAATTTTCGTTACAATATAATCTAATGCTGGTTCAAAACAAGCATAGCTCGTTTTCGTAATAGGGTTTATAATTTCATCTAAGCTCATACCAACAGAAAGCTTGGCACTAATTTTCGCAATAGGATACCCTGTTGCTTTACTAGCTAATGCACTGGAGCGAGAAACTCTTGGATTTACTTCAATAACATAATATTGAAAACTTTTTGGGTCTAGTGCAAGCTGAACGTTACAACCACCACAAATTTTTAAAGCTCGAATTATTTTTAGTGACGCATTTCGAAGCATCTGATTTTCTCTATCCGTTAACGTTTGAACAGGTGCAACAACCATACTATCTCCTGTGTGAATACCCACTGGGTCGATATTTTCCATATTGCAAACCACGATAGCATTATCATTACTATCTCTCATTACTTCGTATTCTATTTCTTTAAAACCACCGATACTCTGCTCTATTAAACACTGATTCACAGGACTAATCTTTAATCCTGCTTCTGAAATTTTAAGAAGTTCTTCCCTGTTATTTGCAAATCCTCCCCCTGTTCCACCTAAGGTATAGGCTGGTCTTACAACTAAAGGATACCCTTGTTTTTCTGCAAAATTTAACGCTTCTTCTACCGTATGGACAATAACGCTTTCTGGAATAGGCTCGCCAATTTCTTTCATAAGCTCTCGAAATAAATCTCGATCCTCTGCATTTTTAATAGCTTGTAAGTCTGTTCCTAATATTTCCACCCCAAATTTATCTAAAATGCCATCTTCCTTAAGTTCAACCACTAAATTCAATCCCGTCTGACCTCCTAAAGACCCTAGGATAGCATCTGGACGTTCCCTGTAAATAATTCTTTTCGCAAAATCTAATGTTAATGGTTCAATATACACTTTATCAGCGATTTCTGTATCCGTCATAATGGTTGCTGGATTAGAGTTTATCAAAACCACTTCATATCCCTCTTCTCGTAAAGATTGACAAGCTTGGGTTCCTGCATAGTCAAATTCTGCTGCTTGACCAATAATAATTGGCCCTGAACCTATTACAAGTATCTTATTTATATCATTTCTCTTAGCCATTGTTTGCCTCTCTTTCTGTCCTTTCCATCATTTCAATAAATTCATCGAATAAATATTTACTATCCTCTGGTCCTGCACTTGCTTCTGGGTGATATTGTACAGAAAAACAAGGATATTGACTGTGAACAACCCCCTCACAACTATTGTCGTTAATAGAGGTGTAAGACAATTCTAAATCTGTATTTTTCAAACTGTCTGTATCTACTGCATATCCGTGATTTTGAGAAGTAATATAAGCTTTTCCTGTTTTTAAATTTTTAACAGGATGATTACCCCCCCTGTGACCAAACTTCAATTTATACGTTTTTGCCCCACAAGCTAAACTGATTAATTGATGCCCTAGACAAATACCAAAAACTGTTGTTTGAGGTAGTAGTTGTTTTATCGTTTCAATAGTTTCTGTCAAATCTTCTGGATTCCCTGGACCGTTAGAAAGCATCACACCATCGGGATGAAAAGACATAATTTTTTCAGCCGTTGTATCGTAAGGTACGATAACTAAATCACATTTCCTCGCTGAAAGTTCTCGGATAATCCCCATTTTAGCACCAAAATCCATTAACACCACTTTTTTCCCTCTGTTAGGAATAGGAAATATTTTTGTCGTCGACACTCGTTCCACGTGATTGTGTATCTCTTCACTATTTTTTAATGCTTCTACTATTTTTTCAACGTCTGCACCCTCTTCTGCCATCGTTGCTTTCATTGTGCCTTTATCTCTAATTTTTTTCGTAATCGCTCTCGTATCTACACCAGAAATTCCTGCAATATCCTGAGTTTTTAAAAAATCATCTAACGTATCTAAATTTCGCCAGTTACTAGGATGTTCGCAATAATCTCTTATCACAAAACCGAACACATCGGGCTTAATGCTTTCATAATCATCTCGATTAATCCCATAATTTCCTATTAATGGATAAGTCATCATCACAATTTGACCACAATAAGAATTATCCGTCAAAATCTCTTGATAGCCTGTCATCGACGTATTAAAAACCAACTCTCCTATCTTAAAATTATTACTACCGATAGCTTGCCCCTCGTAGACACTACCATCTTCTAAAATCAATAATCGTTTCATATTCCTTTTTTCCTTTCCGTCTTATTGTATTAATACAATCATCAAATCTATATTCAACGAATTTTCTACTTTAATTGATATAATTTAGTTTTACTCCTCATGTCTGCTGAACCACCATCCGAAAGTAAAACATTCCCCTTAACAATCGTCTTTTTCACTTTTCCCTTAACCTCATAACCATTAAATGGTGTATTTTTCCCTTTTGAAGCAAAATCATTACTATCTATCTCATACGTTTCATCTAAATCTACTAAAATAAAATCTGAATCATATCCCTCTTTTATCTCGCCTTTTCCTGTTAAACCAAATCGTTTCGCTGGTTTTTTCGCCATATAGTCCACTAATTGCTGTAAAGACCATCTTTTTTGTTTATCCACAAATTCAGTATATAACAGTGGAAATGCTGTTTCTAGTGACACAATCCCAAAAGCTGCCTCTGCCATCGGTTTCTCTTTATCTTCTTCCCTGTGAGGTGCATGGTCACTAGCAATAAAATCTAAACTGCCATCTTCTAACCCCTCAATCAGTGCCATTCGATCTTGATGTTCTCTAAGGGGTGGGTTCATTTTCCAATTAGTCCCTTGTACATCTACATCTTCCAGTAACAAATGATGTGCTGTCACTTCGCCTGACACATTAACCCCCTCTGCTTTTCCTTTTCTCAAAGCATCCACACTTTCTTTCGCTGAAATATGACAACCGTGATACTTACATTTTGTTTCCTTTGCCATCTGTATATCTCGAATAAGCTGACTACTTTCACACAAACTAGGTATACCAATATAACCTCTATCTCTATTCACTTTACTATCATGAACAGCACTTCCTTTTACTCTATAAGCCATATCTTCTGTATGTGCTACAATCATCGTCCCTGTTTCTTTTGCCCTTTTCATCGCCTCTTTCATTAATTGTTCATTAGCAACACCTACACCATCATCGCTAAACCATTTGATACCTAGCTGATTAATCGCTTTCATATCCACCAGCTCTTTTCCCATTTCACCCTTTGTAATACATCCATAGGGGTAAACATTAACAACAGCATTTTTTTCGATTAATGTCAAATATTGTGCTATTGTTTCTTTATTATCAGGAAATGGTTTTATATTAGGCATAGCACCTATCGTCGTAAAGCCACCTCTCGCTGCTGCCTTTGTTCCCGTTTCTATAGTTTCCTTCTGTTCAAAACCTGGCTCTCTAAGATGTACATGAACATCTATCAATCCCGGTAACACCGTCAATCCCTTCGCATCTATTATTTCTAAATTCTTATCTTTTATACTTTCTTCACTTCTTCTCTGTAATTCACCAATCAGGCGTTCTCCCTCATCAACAAGATTTTCTCCCTCAACACCTAATTTGATAATTTTTTCACAATCAAACAAAATATCAATCTTCTTTAAACCATCTCTTGTCAATACATTACCATTGGTTAATAGTTTTATCATAAATTCTCCCCTTTCTTTTATAATTACTAGTATCATTTTGTTTTACTCATCATGTCTGCTGAACCATTATCCGAAAGTAAAACTGAAAATATGCGTGAAAAAACAGGACGTTTTTTAGCGAATAGGCACAGGA
>PDWI01005693.1_pt1 | contig 15945 bp, 10 predicted proteins | sample 1430891 | NCBI WGS metagenome assembly PDWI01 (sample SAMN01162508, study PRJNA174530) | Oral metagenome, whole genome shotgun sequencing project. | biome: Marine environment; feature: Marine mammal; material: Swab sample of the gingival sulcus; isolation source: swab sample of gingival sulcus...
TCTGCTGGTTGGCTATACTTCTCTACGCGCTCGCAGAACTCCCTGGCAATGACGACGAACTCTAGGGCCCAGCTGGCGTATACGGTGTCCTTTTCCAAACTCTTTGCGCTTTAGTTTGTCGCAAAGGTAAGCAATTGGTGGCATTTGCCATTTCTGGGGGGCTTGGGACTACTGCAGCTCCTCGCTGGTCCACTCCATCTGGCCTCTGGTCTCCTGGCGGGTATCGATGCTCACGCCGATGAGGGTGATTTGCTTTCCCTGCCCCAGGTATGGGCTTGCGTAGCCCTGCTTCTTTATCTGGGCGAGGGCATCCTGGGCGGTGTACTCCATGGGGCCGACCTTCAGCTCGAAGATGAAGATCTTGTCGCCGATTTGCACTTCGACATCCGATCGCCCCTTGAGGGAGTGGACCTCCGTGCGTACCATCATGCCCAGCGCGCTGAACCAGGCGTAGAGCGCCGTTTGGAATAGCTCTTCGTATAGCCCCTCGCGGGTATCGCCCCCCTCCTTCTCTATCTTCTTGCGGGCGACGGTGCTATAGGCCACCCCTGCCATCAGCCCCTGGAGGCGGTCCATCGCTTGCGGCAGGTTGCCGAAGTCGAGGCTCGCGATGAAGGGGGCGGTATTGCCGGAGTCGTCCCGCCCGCTCCCGTAGAGTGGCACAACCACGCGCCAGAAGGCGGTGCGTACCTCGTGGTTCGGGAATGTAAGCTGCACGGCATCCGTCATCACCCTGTAGTCTATCAGCGTAAGGTAGCCCGACTGGAAGAGCAGGGGGATGGGGTTCTTCCTCGTTATGTCCATGCACTTGAGGTCCTCATAGGTGCTGCTAACCGGCTGCTGAAGCAAGGAGAAATCGTAGTCGTAGGTGGGGAAGACGGTGGCCAGCAGGGCGCTCGTACCCGTACTCGCCCAGAAGCCCTCCAGCCGACAGGCATCGAATGCAAAGATGATGCTCTGGGGGTTGTAGACATGCACATCGCGCTCGGTGAAGCGGTAGCCGTCGTACTTCTCGCGGAGCTTGGCGACCATGCCATCGAAATCGAGCCTATACCGCTCGGCTATGCGGTTTATCTCCTCGGTGAAGTTCTCGAGCAGCTCCTCCTCCGTAATCCCGAAGAGGGTGGCGTACTTGGGGTCGAAGCTCAGGTTGCGCAATTGGTTGATGCCGCTGAATAGACTGAGGTCGTTGAACTGGGTGATGCCCGTGATGACTACCAGGCGTAGCTGCTCGGTACACTCTTTAATCACCTTGTAGAAGCCCCGCAATTCGCGCTTGTAGAATTGGTGTAGCTCCTGCTGGTCAGGGTGGAGGGTGTCGGTGAGCGGATTGTCGTACTCGTCCACGAGGATGACGGGCCTGCGGCCTGTCTGCTCGTAGGCCGTGAGGATTAGACGCTTGAAGCGCTCGTCGATGGGGGCATCGCTCTCCAGCCCGTAGGGTTCGCTATACCGGAGGAGGAAGCCGTTGAGTATTTCGTAGACATCATTCTTGCCATTGAAGCTGGATGCTGAGAAGCCGAAGACGAACACAGGGTGCTTGACCCACTCGGTCTCCCCGGCGGCCTGCCGTTTCTGCTCCACCTTTAGCCCCTCGAAGAGGTCTCCCCGGCCCTCGAAGTAGCTCTTGAGGGTGCTGATCATGAGGCTTTTGCCGAAGCGGCGGGGGCGGGCGTAGAACTGGACCTTGGCATCATGGACCATCTCCCAGATAAGGTCTGTCTTGTCTACGTAGGCGTAGCCATCCTTGCGCATTTCCTCGAAGCTCTGAATGGCGCAGGGCAGCTTGCCCCACCAGATTTTTCCCCTGTCTTGCTCTCGTTTCATAGTGTGATCCTTTTGCTCCAGGCAAAGGTAGGGAAAAGTCGGGAATGGGGGTATGAGGAAGGGGCGACCACAGCTCCTGCGGTCGCCCCTCGGTTTTGCCCTATGGCTGGCTACTATGTATGCTCTACTTCTTCACGAAGCGTAGGCTCTGGCCGGCTATGCGTAGGATGTAGATGCCGGGCTTGAGATCGGCGAGGTTTAGGTTTTCGCCAGGGGCCATGCGCTCCGTGCGGATGCCCTGGCCGTAGAGGTTGTAGACCTGTGCTTGCGTAGACTCCTTCAGCCCCAGCACCTCGAGCCGGTCTGTGACGGGGTTGGGCGTAAGCACCAGGTTTGTAGAGGCGAGGGATACCGGCGTGTCCGTGTCGCCATCTCCATCCTCAGGGTCAGTTCCGGGTTCCTGCTCGGGGTTCTTTTCCCATATCGCCTTGAGGGTGATGTGCTGCTCTACCGGGGTGGCGAAGCTATAGGTTTCGCCGTTGAGCTGCCACTCCACGAAGGTGTAGCCCTCCCGTTGTGGAGTGCTAGGCTTGGCTACCGGCTGGCCTTTCGCCACCTTGATTGGCGCTATAGCACCATCGCCACCGTTGAGGTCAAAGCTTACGGTGTACATCAGGCGGCTGATGAGGCGTGGGTACTCGCCCGCCTTGGCGCTCCAGACCTCAGGCGAGAAGCCTTCGGGTAGGCTACCGGACTGCAGCTCAGCCTGGGTGATGGCAGTGAGCTCGCCTGCGGCGGCGGGGAAGCCCGCATTGGTCTGCGCTACGGGTTGGTCGCTCACGAAGTAGCAGTCCTGCAGGTTTACGCCCGTTTTGGGCGTTGTGCTCGAGCAGAAGGCTTTGTCCGTCAATGCCACCTCCGGCTGGCCGGGTTCTGCCAGGACTATGGAAGAGGCGGCGTAGCAAGAGGCAAAGGAGGCCTCCCCTTCAGCCCCCACGAAGCCCCCTATGCTTGTGAGGTCGTTCACCGCAGCTAATGAGGCCTGGGCGTAGCAATTCTGGGCCTCAGTATGCAGCAGGTCACCAGCGAGGCCACCGCCAAGCTCTACTATATCCTTGATGTCGCTTGACTCCACTGCGCATCGCTCGAATTTGACTGGATACCCATCCTCCCCATGGGCCTGACCTATGAGTCCGCCAGCTTTGCCCAGCTTGTGGCGCTGGGCGAGCGGGATGCCGTCCCAGCCCGCAATGCTTGACGCACGAACAGTACACCCTGCAATGGTGATATTCGTGCCGAAAGCTATACCTATGAGCCCGCCGACTTTTCCCTTGGCCGTAATGGTGGCACCCTCCACGGTGCAATTCTCAACCTTCCCGCTTATTGCAATGTTGCCGACCAGAGCACCTATAGCTTTTTTACCCCTAACCGTGGGGGAGATGAGGAGGACATTCTTCACGCTAGCCCCCTCGGTGATAACGCCGAATAGGCCAAGCTCTTGCGCATTATGCCCCGGGTCGATGAATAGGTTCTCTATCCGGTAGCCCTGCCCATCGTAGTAGCCCTTGAAGGCTTCCTTGCCTGGGCCTATGGGGCTAAAGCCGTAGGGCTTGTTCTCAAACCCAAGATTATTACCTGTTACCGGGTCATACTTTGTCTTCGGGCCGATATTCCAGTTCTTGGTCTCGCTGGCATCGATGTCGGCCACCTGCTGGAAGTAGACACCCTTGGTCTGTGCCGAGGTGAGCAGGGACATCCACTTGAGATCCTGCAGGGTGGCAATCTGGTAGGGGTCGCTCTTTGTGCCGTTGCCCTGTGGGCGGATTTGGGTGGCGAGGTCGCTCCGCAGGATGGGGGTTGCGATGTTGGCCGCGGGGGCGCCGATGCTCCAGATGGAGGAGAAGTAGAAGCCATCGTACTGCGTTTCATCCGTTTTTTTGTCGGGTGCAATGAGCGTTGCGGGCATCCCCTTGCCCTGGTTGTCTGGCGTGTCCTCGCTGACGTGGTAGCAGTGCTCGAATAGAGGTTCGGTGATACCGGTCTCCGTCTCCCGGTTCATGAAGATGACGTAGGGGCGTAGCAGGTCGGATGTCCCCGAGATGGTGGCGTCGCAGTAGGTGTTTTGGCACTTGAACTTGTTGGGTGCGTTGGTATACTGGTCGGAGAAGCCGATGAATCCGGCGGTGGTGGAGTTGCTAGTGGTCGGTCCGGCAATGCTCCCTGTGGCGTAGCAGTCCGTGATGAGTACATCGTTGAGCTTTGCCAGCTCGCCCACCAGGCCACCCACGTGGCTCGCCTCTCCGGTCATGTCGCTAGCCTTTATCGTGCTACCGACGGCGGAGCAGTTCTCGAGGCTGATGTTCTCCGTGGCGTAGCCCACGAGGCCACCGATGCTGGCCGGGGTGGGGGTGCTGCCCATGTCGATGCTAAGCCCCTGCACGCCGCATAGATTGAGGCTACCCTTTGCGGGGTCTGAGCCATCCTTTTTCCCCATGAGCCGCCCGCAGAGGCCGCCGGCGTAGATGGCCTCATCGCCCGTTGGAGCCTCGGTGAAGCTGATGCTGATGGAGGTGTTCTCGACGGTGCAGTCCAGGAGGGGGCTTGCCTGGGGGATACCCGCAGTATTCTCAGCGGCTATTTTGCCGAATGCGCCACCTATGCTGACGGGCTTCATCATTGTACCGCCATTGGTAGGACGCCCCGCCTTCTTACCTTTGGCACGGATTTCGCAGCTGCGCACGTAGCACCGCTCTACGGATGCGTTCCCCGCTAGCTCTCCCGCTATGATACCGATTGACGAACCGTTCTCATTGAGGCTCTGCACGTCGATTAGGCAGTCCTCCACTGCCACACCGCGCAGCGTCGTCCCGTCGAGTAGCCGACCCGAAATGAGGCCAGTCTTCAGCCCATAGAACTCCTTTTGGGATGAAAGTTCTATCCGGCACCGCCGCATGGTGATGCCCTCCAGCTCGAAGCCGTCTGTCGATGAGGTGAATAGTCCTCCCGTCCCCGACTCGTCCTCAGCTCTGATTATGGAGCAGTCCTCGACCACGAGGTTCTCTACGTGGCCAGTGAGCTCCGTGAAAATGCCCATACCCTGACTCAGGCTGTACCACAAGTTCTGGTCTGTAAGGTGCACATTCCGAACGGCATGCCCATTCCCCTTGTAGTCCCCGGTAAAAAATGGGAGGAAGCCGGGGTCGCCCTGGCAGTCGATGTCGGCCGTCTGGGAGACGTACAGGGTCTCGGGGAGAATCTCGTGTTTGCCTATGTCATTGGCGATGCGCAGCGGCCTTAGCTCCTCGTAGTTAGCAAGCGTGTAGGGGTGATTGGCATTGCTGCGCACGAGGCGGCGGAAGTCCTCCAGCTGGGCTACCCAGACCACCTGGGGGAAGCCCCCGTTGGGGATGAGCCAGGAGGCTACCCTAAACCATAGCTTTTCTGAAGCAAGCTCTATCTCCTCGGCCTTCTCCTTGGTCAGCTGGTCTAGCCCCTCAATAAGGGTCAGTGGGTCGGGAGACGATGTGGGGAAGGCCACCTTAAGCTTGGCGTAGAGCGCAGGGGGCATAAACTGCTTACCTGCAATTGTAGCCGCATCCGTATAGAGGCATTTTCCCCCGCACATGTCGCCGCTCCCATCGGTGAACTCGAAGGCCCCCGAGATGAGGCTTATCGACGCCGGATAGCTAAAGTCCAGCCGGAACTCCTTTCCTGGGGTAGATGCGGGCTGCTTGAGGTTTATGCGCGTGCTCATGGGGTAGGTTATCCCGATAGCCGGCTCGCATTGCGTATCATTGATGGTCAGCCCGCACTCGGGTCCACCCGCCGCTATGCTCCCTGGGCTTAGCGTAACATCCATCTGGCCATCCGCCTCGCAGAGCTGAATCTTCGTATTACCACTGCCATTTGAACCCACAATGGCACCGATGCGATTTACCCCCTTTAGCCCGCTTATGGTGATGTCCGCCACTATGCGGCAGTTGGGCTTGGTGTATATGAGCGCCACCTCTCCGTCATTCGTTCTGCCTGCGAGGATTCCCGCGTTGACAGCCGCATCGTGGCTTACTGTGATCCGGGCATTGTCGAAGACCAGGGAGCGGATGATCGCCTTCTTAAGGTCGCCAAAGAGGCCCAGGAGCTCTCCATCCGCGCCGGTGCTGGCCAGCTTGAGGTCCTTAATCTCGTAGAGCTGGCCGTTGTAGTATCCCTTGAAGGGGAATTCACTCGTGCCTATGGGTACGAAGTCCGCGCCTATGGTGATGTCGGCCGTCTGCTGGTAGTGTGCTGTCTCGTAGCCGCTTGCCCCATCGGCGATGGCCTTGGATAGCGCCTTCAGGTCCTCGTAGGTACCGATGAGGTAGGGGGATGCCTCCGTCCCATCGCCGCCCGAGAAGTTGAATCTCCCCATCTGCGCATGGCTCAGACTTGCGTGCAGGAGCAGCCCGCAGAGGAGGGTGTAGCCTACTAATCGTCTTAGTCTTTTCATGATACTATATTTTTGGTGTACAAAAAAGCCCCCTACGCCTTGGCGCAGAGAGCCGTATCTCGCTATGGGCTTTTGCAGAGCGGGGTTTGGTAGACCTGAATTCTGCTGATTTGTCATTGAGTCGTTGGGATAGGCGAAATTCTGCGTATACTCTTGATGGATACGCCATATTTGCATCCCATACGCTCTGTTAATATGTTTTGCCTTGCCCTCCATGCGGGCAAAGATAGCAAAATATTTAAACTCGGAAGAGTAAAGATGGGTTAATTCGGAAGTGTTAGGTGCTGGGCTAGCGCCCTGTAGGTGTCCTGGGCGGAGCGGCAGGTTTCTATGAGGTATTCACGCACGCGGGGGTATTCGGCCAGCCCACGGTAGTAGAAGAACTTGTGGTCCTCCTCGATGATGAAGGGTATTTCCCCGTGGCGTAGGCATTCCTTGAACATGATGAGCCGGCCCACGCGCCCGTTGCCGTCCTGGAAGGGGTGTATGCGCTCAAAGTGGTAGTGGAAATCGACGATGGTCAGGAAGTCAGGCTCTTCGGTGGCAGTATATTCGGCGAGCATTTCTCGCATGCACTCGCCGACCTCTGCGGGTGGGCAGGTTTCCAGACCACCGACCATATTGGCGCGTTGCTTGTAGCCGCCGATGCTAAACCATGCTAGGCGCGATTGGCTGGTATTCTGCTTCAGCAGGCGATGCATGGTCTTGATGTGCTCCTCGCATAGCGGCTCGGTGGCGACCGAAAGCATGTAGTCGAAGCAGGCGAAGTGGTTGACGGTTTCGAGGATGTCGTCCACCCTGGCGGTTTCCTCGCCCTGGGGTAGGAAGAGGGTGTTGGTCTCGTAGATGTAGCGAGTCTGGTCCTCTGAGAGCAGGCTACCCTCCATGCGGTTCGTGTTGTAGCTTAGCTTTATCTGCGTTTGGTGGTAGAGCCCCCCCTTGGCTCGCCGGCGCATTTCGTCGCATAGTACACCCAGGATATCCATATAGGCTTCCTTCTTAGTTTCTGCTGGCAAAGGTAGGAAAAACTCCAGGGCATACCCCCAAAATCCGCACAACTACCCAACCTACGAATATTTTTGTACATTTGCGCAACCTAAGAATTTCATACATAGCCTGTAAACTAGATATGGTAAAAGGAGTAGTAACCCAGGTGATCGGCCCCGTCGTTGATGTGCGCTTCGAGGTCAAGGACGAGGAGATGCCGCAGATTCACGATGCGCTCGAGATCGCCCGTGAGGGGGGGCAGCGGCTGGTGCTGGAGGTGCAGCAGCATATTGGTGACAAGACCGTACGGACTATCTCCATGGAGAGTACCGATGGGCTGAGTCGGGGGGTGGAGGTCGTGGCCACCGGTGCAAGCATCCGGATGCCCGGGGGCGATCAGCTCAGGGGGCGATTGCTCAACGTGATAGGCGACACCATCGACGGCTTACCCAAGCTGACCGGCGAGCGGCAGTTCCCCATACACCACGAGCCGCCACGCTTCGAGGATCTCAAGACCGAGAAGGAGGTGCTCTACACCGGCATCAAGGTGATTGACCTCATGGAGCCCTACATGAAGGGGGGTAAGATTGGTCTCTTCGGGGGGGCTGGTGTGGGTAAGACCGTCCTCATCATGGAGATGATTAACAACATCGCGAAGGGCTACGACGGGATGACCGTGTTTGCCGGTGTCGGCGAGCGTACCCGCGAGGGGAACGACCTACTCCGCGAGATGATAGAGAGCAACGTTATCCACTACGGCGAGGAGTTCAAGAAGGGGCTAGAGGAGGACAAGTGGGAGGTGGATAAGGTGGATATGGACGAGCTGGCCACCAGCCAGGCTACCCTGGTCTTTGGGCAGATGAACGAGCCCCCGGGTGCACGTGCCACCATCGCCCTCTCGGCTCTTACCATCGCTGAGAGCTTCCGCGATGCCGGTGAGGATGGCAACGGCAAGGATATCCTCCTCTTTATCGATAACATCTTCCGTTTCACCCAGGCGGGATCTGAGGTGTCGGCCCTCCTGGGACGTATGCCATCAGCTGTGGGCTACCAGCCGACTCTGGCCTCCGAGATGGGGGCCATGCAGGAGCGAATCACCTCCACGAAGCGGGGCTCCATCACCTCAGTGCAGGCGGTATACGTACCGGCGGACGACCTCACGGACCCCGCCCCGGCAACGACCTTCTCCCACCTCGATGCCACCACCGTACTTAGCCGTAAGATCTCCGAGCTGGGTATCTACCCGGCTGTTGACCCGCTCGATTCTACATCCCGTATCCTCTCCGAGGAAATCGTCGGCAAGGAGCACTACGATACGGCCCAGCGTGTAAAGCACCTGCTGCAGCGCTACAACGAGCTACAGGATATCATCGCCATCCTCGGTATGGATGAGCTGAGCGAGGAGGACAAGCAGGTGGTGCACCGCGCTCGTCGCGTACAGCGCTTCCTCTCCCAACCCTTCACCGTGGCCGAGCAGTTCACCGGCCTCAAGGGCGTCATGGTACCCATCGCCGACACCATCAAGGGCTTCAACATGATTATGGACGGTGAGCTGGATAAGTACCCTGAGGCGGCCTTCAACCTGGTCGGCACCATCGAGGAGGCCATAGAGAAGGGCGAGAAGCTCCTGGCGCAATCCAAGTAGGAGGATCAGGCCATGAAGCTAAGGATAGTTACACCGGAGGAGACCCTGCTCGACCAGGAGGTTAAGCAGGTTATCCTGCCCGGAACAAAAGCTCCCTTCACGATACGGGAGAAGCACCAGGCCATCATATCTCCCCTTGTGAGCGGTGAGGTCGTGAAGGTACTCTTGCCCAACGGCGAGGAGCTACTCGTTGAGGTGCAGGGGAGCTGCATCGTGGAGGACCACGACGACGACATCACCATACTGGCCGATAGCGCCAAGCGGGTGGATAAGTTCTGGCACAGGAAAATCAAGAAGAAGAAGTAGGAGTGTGGCCGGGGGTGCAGATACATGTACCCCCGCTGGCTTTTAGGTGCTGCTCCCTACGAAGTTTACCTACCTCTACCATACCACAAAACACCTTTGCCCATGCGCCTAGCTACTGTACTGCAACGATGCAAATGGTTCTACGGCATTCCCATGGTGCTGCTAGCCTTCCTGCTACTTGCTACTCATGCGGGATATGCCCAGGTGAGTGTGCGCAATGTGCAGGGGGATGTTGTTGCCTATAAGCTCTTCGTGAACCCAGAGAGTCCCACGGCCATTATTTTCCCCACCTCGCAGGGCGATGATAAGGATCTGATTGGCTTAGCGCGTAAGTTCAACCACATTGGGGCGAATGCCTTCGTTGTCCCCCATTCCTCGGAGTATTCCAACCCTGCGCTTAGCCCCGATAGCCTCGTCCATCTCATGAGCAATGCGGTTGAGCTGGCTGTGCGTGGGGGGGCGAAAACCCCCTTCGTAGTGGCGGCGCAGCGCATGGCTAGCATTGCGCTCATCGCAGCGACCCGGCATTTCAAAATTAAGGGGGTAGTAGCCATCTCCCCCGGTGAGTATTTTCAGCCAAGGAGCTACGTCAGGGAGCATATCCAGCGCCTCCGTATCGGTACCGTGCTACTCTATACTCCGCGTGAGGAGAAGCTCGTCAGCCATATGGTCAAGGGGATTCCCCGCCGGTTGCTCATACACTCCCACGTTCTCCGCCATATGGGCTACCGCGACCTGCTAGCCAGGGGGAGGGTTAGCGGCCAGGCCTGGCTAGCCATCTCGCTCTTCTACAACGAGCGTCTAGCCGCAGACCCCAGCGATGAAGCCCCTACCCCAGAACCCTAGAGACTGTGGCTAAGGTAAGCAGTACCTACGTTTGCCAGAACTGCGGGGCTAACTCCGTTAAGTGGCTCGGCAAATGCCCCTCATGCGGGCAGTGGAACACCTACGTGGAGGAGAAGGTCGTCAAGGCCCCCAGAGCCAGGGCGGGCCTCGTCGAGGTTTCACGGCAGGCCACTCCCCAGCCTCTCAGCGAGGTGGAGAGCAGCAACGAGCTACGTATAGACTGCGGCATAGGCGAACTCAATAGGCTACTCGGCGGGGGCATCGTTCCAGGGAGCATCATTCTTCTTGGGGGAGAACCCGGCATAGGCAAGAGTACCCTCTCGCTCCAGATGGCTCTGCAGGGAGGACTCGGACGCGTGCTCTACGTGTCCGGTGAGGAGAGTGCCAACCAGGTCAAAATGCGTGGGGAGAGGTTAGGTGCCGACATGTCCAGCTGCCTTATCCTCAATGAGACTCTCCTGGAGAACATCCTTCAGCAGAGCGAGAACGTCAAGCCCCGCCTCCTCGTGGTGGACTCCATCCAGACCCTCTACTCCGAGCGTGTCGAAAGCTCCCCCGGTGCAGTTGCCCAGGTGCGCGAATGCGCTGCCGGATTGCTGCGCTACGCCAAGACCAGCGGCGTGCCTGTGCTCCTCATCGGGCACATCAACAAGGAGGGGACCCTTGCAGGCCCTAAGGTGCTAGAGCATATAGTCGACGTGGTCCTCCAGTTCGAGGGCGATGCCACCCATATGTACCGCGTCCTCCGCTCCGTCAAGAACCGCTTCGGCGCAACCAGCGAGCTGGCCATGTTCGAGATGCGCAGCGAGGGACTCCGCGAGATAACCAACCCCTCCGAGCTGCTCCTCTCCCAGCGGGATGCCCAGCTGAGCGGGGTGGCAGTCGCCGCTGCTGTCGATGGCACTCGCCCCCTGCTGGTTGAGGTGCAGGCCCTGGTCAGCACCGCCGCCTACGGAACGCCCCAGCGCTCTAGCACGGGCTACGATGCCCGTCGTCTCAACATGCTCCTGGCTGTCCTGGAGAAGCGCGCGGGCTTCCGCCTTGGCGCAAAGGATGTCTTCCTCAATATTGCCGGGGGCCTTAAGCTCAGCGATCCCGCCCTCGACCTGGCCATTTGCGCTGCCATTCTCAGCAGCAACTTCGACTTCGTCATCCCCCCCGATGTAGCCTTCGCCGCAGAGGTAGGCCTTAGCGGTGAAGTCCGCCCAGTCCCACGCGTCGAACAGCGCGTCAACGAGGCCAACCGCCTAGGTTTCGAACGCGTCTACGTTTCCCGCCAGATGGCAGGCAAGAGCGGCTACCAGCCCGTTGCACGCATAGAGGAGATGGTTCGCAGCCTCATGGGCTAGGATGCAATTTATACGTACACGTCGTAGAGTAGTTAGCAGGCCAATTGCGCAGAAAGAGGGAGCACCATGAAATTTCTCGCCACGCTATTCGTCCTTTGCCTATTCGCCCCGAGACTTCTGGCAGAGAGCATTACCGGCACCGTGCATAGCTCTACGGGAGAGCCCCTCGAGAATGCAAGCCTAGTGCTACTTTCACGCCGCGATACGGCCTTTGTCGCCGGGACAAGTACCGATGCCGCAGGGCGTTTCGAGCTGGAGACAGCGGGGCTAGACGGTTGCCAGCTCCGGGTGAATTGCCTGGGCTACCAGCCCCAGTGGCTTCAACCGGCGCAGAGCATGGCCATAACCCTCGAAGAGCAGCCCGTGGAGGTAGACGAGGTCGTCGTCGAGGCCAAGCGCCCGCTCTACACCAAGAAGGAGGGGCGCCTCTACGCCAACGTATCCGGCACACGCTTGGCCCAGGAGGCATCGGCAGTGAACGTCCTCGGGCAGCTACCAGGCGTGTATCGCACGGGGAGTAAGCTCAGCGCATTCCTCAAGGGCAATGTCCTCATCTACGTGGACAACCGCAGGGTTTCCCAGGAGGAGCTGCAGCAGCTCGACGTCAAAACCATAGACCGCGTCGAGGTCATACAGCAACCCGGCGTGGAGTACCCCGCAGGGACGGCCACCGTACTCCGCATACAGACCCGCCGCCTACTCGGCCTCTCGGCCTACCTCGCAGCCCACGCGCGCCAGGGCTACCGCTTCTCCTACGGGAGCGACGCCAAGATACAGTACCGCTTCGGCAGCTGGACCTTCTATGGCATTGGCGGCTACGAAGACAGGCAGAGGAAGAATGGCCAGGCCATTGACAATACCACCATCGACTGGCTATCCTCTACGGACGTCTGGGATCGCTACAAGGGGAAACATTTGAACGCAAAGGCCGGGCTGGCCTTCAGCCCCAGCCAACACACCACATGGCTCCTGGACTATCGCTACGCTTGGCGACGCTTCTCCTATGTGACGCAAGCTACCATGCACCATACTACCCTCTCCAACGACCTGCAGGAGAACATAGAAACCCGAGGAGAAGAGGATGCTATCCGTTCTTCCCACCTCCTCAGCACCTACCTCCTCCACGACTTCACGGACCGGGTAAAGCTCGAGCTGCTGGCCAACGCCACCATCCGCAGGGCGCGCATAGAGAGCGTCAGCCACGAGGAAGGCGAGCTGTCTCCTGATAAGACCATACGCACCCAGCGAAGGAATAGCTACATCATAGCCGGCACCGAGGCTAAGATGACCTACGCATTCAACGCTAGGCACTCCCTCCAGGCAGGGGCTACCTACAGCCTGACGGACCTCACCGCCCAGCTACAGGACGACTCCTTCCTCCAGAACGACGCTCGCAACCTTGTCCGCGACCAGGAGGCCGGAGCATTCCTCAGCTACAGGGGGATACCCCATCCCAGCGTACAGCTCTCGCTGGGGCTTCGCTACGAGTACGTGCAGTCAGACCGCAAGCAGAAAACCCCACCCCTCGGGCAGGACGCCTACTCCTTCTCGAGCATCTACCCCACCGCCAGCCTCAGCTACTCCGCAGCGGGCCTGCAGCACACCCTCGCCTATAGCAACCGCACTGCCCATCCTAGCTACAGAGAGCTAACCGGAACGCTAACCTACCTAAACCGCTACCTACTCCGCAAGGGCAACACCACCCTGAAGGCCACCCGGGCACAGGTGCTCAGCTATACCCTCGCGCATCGCTTCTTCTACTTCGCCACCGAATATAGGTACGCCCGCCACCCCATGCTCGACGTAATCCACTACCAGAGGGACAGGGGCACCCTCCTGATCAAGTCAGAGAACTTCCCGTCGCAGCACAACCTCCAGATTATGGCCAACGGCCACTACGAGCTGGGGCCATGGCAACCAAAGCTCACCGCAGGCGTCATCATGGATTGGCACCAAACGACGGAAGAGCACACGCAGGTCACCATGAAACCCCTCTACATCCTCCGCTTCAGCAACGGCTTTACCCTCCCCTGGGACCTAGGCATGGGCATAGATATCGCCTACAGCAGCCCCGGCGGATACGGCCTATACCGCCTCACGCAAACACTCGACGTGGGGGGCTACATCTCAAAGTCCTTCCTCCACAACCAGCTATACGTATCCCTCCACGCAGAGGACGTATTCTCCACCAGCAACCGCAGCATCCGCATGAAGCTCTACGAGGTCTCTACGCGCAGCAAGGATCACAACGACACCCGCAGCATCATGCTAAAGCTCTCATACCGCTTCAACAGGCAGATAGATTCCCACGAAATCCCCAGCAGCATTAAGGGTACCCTCGAGCGCGCCAACTAGCAAGGCCATCGACGTGTATAGCAAATGTCCATTTCGTGGACATGTTACCCCCAACGTGGGTAGCAAATCGCCATTTCGTGGACACGTCAGACCTGATATGTATAGCAAATGTCCATTTCGTGGACATATCATCCCCAATGTGGGTAGCAAATCGCCATTTCGTGGACACGTCAGATATTTCTTACCTTTGCATGTAGATATACAAATCGCGCATACGAATGGAAGAGGCAAGCGTAAAATTACTCCCGCTCAACATAGACCTTGAGACCAAACCGGTACTCAAGGCCCTGAGCCAGGCCCATCGATTGCTCGGCGAGCTAAAGGGGGCGGCCAAGGGGATGCCCAATGAGAATATCCTCATACACACGCTCTCGCTCCAGGAGGCCAAGGATAGCTCGGAGGTGGAAAGCATAGTAACCACCCACGATGAGCTATACCGTGCCAACATAGACCGCACCCAAAGCGAGCAAACCGCAGCGACCAAGGAGGTGAAGGACTACCGAGAAGCGCTATACGAAGGCTATAGGCAGGTACAGCAGCACGGGCTAATCACCTCTAGCAGCATCAGGCGCATACAGTCCATCCTCGAGGGCAACGATGCCGGCTTCAGAAGCCAGGCCGGGACAACGCTGCAGAACATGTACGGCGAGGTGGTATACATGCCCCCGCAGAGCCGGGAGGAGATAGAGCGGCTCATGGCCAACCTCGAGCAGTTCATCAACGAGGCCAGCCTGAGCGACCTCGACCCCCTCGTCAAGATGGCCATCATCCACCACCAGTTCGAGAGCATACACCCCTTCTACGACGGCAACGGACGCACCGGTCGCATTGTCAACGTCCTATACCTCGTGCAGCAGGGCCTGCTGGACCTCCCCATCCTCTACCTCAGCGGCTACATCGTTCGGAATAAGAGCGAGTACTACCGCCTCCTCCAGGCCGTCCGAGAAGGGGGAGAATGGGAGGCCTGGACTCTCTTCATCCTGGAGGGGGTAAGCACCATTGCCGGGAAGACCATCGAGCGCATAGACCGGATTGCCAAGCTCATGCAGACCTTCAAGCAGGAGTGCCGCCCAGTCTTGGATAAGGGCTATAGCCACGACCTATTGAACCTCCTCTTCAGCTATCCCTACACCAAGGTTGAGTTCATCGCTGACGAGCTAAAGGTCAACCGTAAAACCGCCAGTAAATACCTCAAACAGCTGACCGACGCAGGCATCCTCGACATGCAGAAGACCGGCCGCACGAACTACTACATCAACACCCGCCTTGTCGACATCCTCGTGCACTAGAGGTAGCAGCTTAGCCCCCAAATTGCCAAATCGCATGGGCTATGGTAAATAGCCCATGCGATATTGAACTTTGTATACCCTACCCTGTTAATAGGGCATATTGTAACCGTTCAAGATAGAAAGGAAATAGTGAAATGAAGGTAAGTAGCACAAGCGGGCTTTGCGAAAGTAAGAGTGCTGATATAGCGAAGAAACTAGAGGTTCTACTGGCTGATATGCAGATATTCTACACGAATATGCGTGGGTACCATTGGAACGTCAAGGGCCCTGCGTTCTACGATCTGCACAAGGCTTTTGAGGCCATATACACCGAGTACGCCGAGCATATTGACAGCGTCGCCGAGCGCATGGCCCAGCTAGACTATCCACCGACCCATAAGTTCAGCGATTACCTTAAGCTGAGCCACCTCAAGGAGGAGGAGAGCAATGTCGAGGGGCGCGTAATGGTAGAGAACGTCCTATCCGTCTATGGCCACCTCATCAAGCATGAGCGCGAGATTATAGCCATGGCCGAAGAGGCTAAGGATTACGTCACGGCGAACCTGATGAATTCCCTCCTGGATGGCCAGGAGAAGGAAGTATGGATGATGACAGCCTACATGTCCTAGGGGGCGCATATCAAATGGAAGGGGGGGCTACTGCCCCCCCCTTCCATTTATAGCCCTAGGCCACCAAGTCCGCCATATCCTTCTCCACCTCGCCCATCCCAGCCAGGCCGAAGTTGTCGATGAGCACCTTCGCCACGTTCGGCGAGAGGAAGCCCGGCAGCGTCGGCCCTACGTGTATGTTCTTTATGCCCAGGCTCAGCAGCGCCAGCAGCACTATCAGCGCCTTCTGCTCGTACCACGCAATGTTGTATACGATGGGTAGCTCGTTGATGTCCTCCAGCTCGAACACCTCCTTGAGCTTCAGCGC
>PDWI01005694.1_pt1 | contig 15945 bp, 15 predicted proteins | sample 1430891 | NCBI WGS metagenome assembly PDWI01 (sample SAMN01162508, study PRJNA174530) | Oral metagenome, whole genome shotgun sequencing project. | biome: Marine environment; feature: Marine mammal; material: Swab sample of the gingival sulcus; isolation source: swab sample of gingival sulcus...
GAAAATGCTGTGAACAAAATCACAAAAATGAAAAGCGGCACATACCATAAACCAATATTAAAATCACCCACTGCAGGAATGTGTATCACATCCCACCCGAGCTTTGCATAAAACCACCATGCACCAAGTGCAGCAATGACAAAAATCCACCAAAAGCGCGCAGCAAAACGCATCCCACCACCTTTATTACTCCCCCATCCACGCACACTCATCACATCATCAAAAAGCCCCAAAATACCTGTTGTTACCAACGCAAAAAGTGGGAGCCATGTTTGTTTACGCGACAAAAAGTCAAGCCGTTCCACAAATGCACTATCAAGCAAATCCGCAAAAAACGGAAAAGCATACTCGGACAACATAATAAGTGCAAAAACACTGACCCACACAATCACACCACCCATCGTCGGCGTACCAGCTTTTTGTGCATGTAGTTGCGCGACATGCTGCAGCGCATCACCTTGGACACCTGTTTTTTTGATTTTGATACCGATTTTGTATTTATATAAAAAATGCGTCCACACTGGTGTAAACACAAACGCGACAAAAAAGGCAATCACACCTGTAAGCATGATTTTGAGCACGTTTTCAATTTCTGGCGTTGCGCAAATTGAATGCAGTATCATAATTTTAGTATATCACATATTATCTCCACTCATAATTGTCAAATGCCCATGTGGTCATATCTTCAATATCGATAAATCGCTGATAATCACCGAGGACAACGGAAATGACTGTGTGCGTTTGTGTTTTATCCTCTGCTGCAAGTGCAAGGCAATATCCCGCACGTGGTGTAAATCCTGTCTTTGCGCCCACAAGATGCTCCATTTCACCGATGAGCCGATTGGTATTTTTGAGTTCATGGACAACAGTATTGTCGACATCTGTAAATGTCATTTCTTTTGTCCGCATCATCTCCCACAATACATCATATTTTTTGTGTTGATGCAAATGTGCCATCACGCGCGCGACATCATATGCGCTCGAATAACACGCTTCCTCATTACCATCAAGCTCTAATCCTGATGGCCTGCAAAAGTGCGTGTTTCCCGCACCAATTTCTTTCATGCGTGCATTCATAAGATCTGCAAATGCCTCTTCTGAGCCGGCAACATGCAATCCCAAAATTGTCGCCGCATCATTTGCGCTAAAAATGAGCGCTGATCGCAACAAATCCCGCAATCGCACTTTCTCCCCTGGGAAAAATCGTGGACTATTGCATATCACAGACGTCGGGCACCCAACCGTCGTCCCCTCAATCGCAATCACATCACCCGGAATTGTTACAACCTCATCAATATCACGCATTCGATCAATCACAATCATCGCTGTGACCAACTTTGTGATTGATGCGATTGAACGATGTGCTGTTGCATTTTTTTCCCACAAAATTGTACCGGAATCTGCATCAAACACAATCGCTGCATGTGCGTTCTCAACAAATAAATTCTGATAGTTATCTTTTTTGACCGGTTTGTACACAGGGTGTGTGATGATATCGCTTTTTTTTGATAATACCGCGTGTAGTTTTTTTTCTTTTTCCTCTACACGTTGCTCTGCGGGCTTTTGTGCGCTAATAACTTTCTCTGGATTGTTATGTGTAGTGTGCACATACATGCTCATGCCCACTAAAAATGCAAAAAACACAAAAACAGCAATCGGATATGTTGCCAGTACTGTGCGCTGTTTTTGTGTCATGTATTCTTTCATTCTTGTGCGCTTTTTGTATTTACTGCGTCATCCTCTTTTGTGGCAAGATCGTTATAGAGAATTGCATCAATGCGCTTATCCGTAGACAACTCATCAAATTCTGGCAATTCTTCAATAGATGATATTCCCAAGACGCGCAAGAAATCCATTGTCACGCGATAATGCTGCGCACGCTTTGACGCATCAATACTGACACGCTCAACCAATCCACGACGCAACAAATTGCGCAGTGTAAATGCACAATTTACACCGCGAATCGCTTCAATATCCACCTTGGCAATTGGACCTCTATATGCAATAATCGCCAACACTTCCATCGCAACAGGCGTGAGCGAACCTTCCAACTCTTTTTTTGTCATCTGCTCGATGACTTCTGCAACAGCTGGTGCTGTGACCAATTGCACCTGCTGGTCACGCACGAGAACGTGCAACCCCGCATCACCGCGCTGATCATACACATCTTTCAACTCCATGACAATCGTGTGCACTTCTTCTTCCGTCACTGATAACAGTTCAGATAATCGCTTAAATGAAACATCTTTGCCATACATAAAAAGAATTGCTTCTACCATCGCTGTATGTGATACGTTTTTCTCTGTCATAGTCATTATTTTTACTGTTGTTATTCATTACTTTGTACGCGCTGCGCTGTGTCACTCGTCAGCACAATATCATCAAATACACCATTTTGACGCGCGACAATGATTTTTTGCTTCACCAATTCCAATAGCGCCAAAAAAGACACGACAACTTCAGACCGATCCTGCGCTGATGCTGTAATTTCAGAAAATGCCATTTCTGCACGTTCTTGCACACTTTTTTGAATTGTCATAATACGTCGCTCCAAAGAAATCACATCACTCACAATTTTTTCTTCAAGAGATTCCATGCGCGGAATTGTGTGCAGTGATGAGAGAAATGCTGCACGTACTGCTTCTTGTGAGAGATCTTCTGGCGGACAAAAACACACATCCTGCCCCCAAATACCTGCATTGCCATACATCGCCTGTGCGTGTGCAAAACATGCCTGAAATTGCTCATGATGGTCCTTAAAAATTTTCAGCGCCGCCAATTGCATCTCCAATTCTTCCAAATCACTTTCTTCTTCCTCCTCCAATTGTAGTAGTGGTAGCAACGCATGCGATTTCACCAAAATCAGCTTTGCAGCGACTGAGAGAAAATCTGCTAAGTTGTGCAGAGAAATGTTTTTTCGCTGATTGATATATGTCAGATATGTATCTGTAATCTGTGCCAGAGACACACGCGTAATATCCACCTCTTCTTTTTCGATTAACTCCAAAAGAAGATCCAGCGGACCTTCAAATTGTTCTGTTTTTACCTGATATGTCATGAGCGCATTATATCACACAGCCCCAAAAAGTGAATATTGCAATGCATTGACAAAAATACGACACCATACTATATTTTTGGCAACAAAGAGAGTATTACACAAACCAAAAAAACGGAGACTTGAAACATGAGATCATTTACAACAGAAGATTTTTCTATCAAAACCAATGCTTTTACTACTGTGGATGTGCCTAGATTAAATGCGTTCATAGCACAAAAATACCACATTACTAGACCACTTACATGTACTGCGTGGCGTCAAATTGCCGAAGAAGGTGTATACATCGTCACTTGCACACATAATTCTACTAAACAAGTTATTGGTATGGCTATTGGTATTCCTGTGAAAAAAAGCGAAAGTGATTATTATTTTTTGTACTTTTTCACATGTGTGCATGATACATGTCATGCACATAAAGAAATCATATTATCAAAAATGACACACACATTATTTGATATTTCTCAAAACATTGATTGGACACGATGTAAAATACATGATTATTTTTCATGGGAAAAAATGTTTGGGATACAACCACAACGGAGGACTTCATGAACATAATGCCCTTACAAAATTCTGGCAAAAGTGATGCCGATGTCATTTGTGCCACTACGCAAATCCTCAAAAGCGAAAACCAAGACACACTGGCACATGAATTATCTTTCTTGCATACACAATTATATACACACAGTAATTACATTGTTCTACATGAAAAAGTCTGTCGATTGATTGCAAAAATGGATAAAGCATTAGCTTCTGATACTCATGAGCACGTGGAGATACTACGTCTTACAAGGCAAATTCTCTTTGGTTCGTTAGAACGTATGAAAATGCAATAACGCCACCATATAGCACCATGAAAAAATTTTTCATGGTGCTTATTTTATGATATATATTTTTTATTGCGTAATTTTTTTGGTAAAAATTCTTGTGTGGCGTTTTCTTCTTCTGTGGCGAGTGGCGTGTATTTGTAGTCTTTGCCATAATCCAAGTCTCGCATTAATTGTGTCGGCGCGTTGCGCAGATGCAGTGGCACTGGAATATTGCCTTTTTCTCGTACATCACGAACAGCTTCTGTATACCCTGCGTAAAGCGCAATACTTTTTTTGCTCTGCGCCATGTACACAACCGCTTGCGCAAGATGCACGCTACACTCCGGCATACCGATAAAACGACACGCATCATATGCTGCTGTCGCCTGTGGCAGTGCAAAGGAATTTGCAAGCCCAATATCCTCTGACGCAAATCGTACAATGCGCCGCGCGATATAGAGCGGATCCTCTCCGCCCTCCAGCATACGCGCGAGATAGTATAGCGCTGCATCCGCGTCACCACCACGCATTGACTTGTGTAGCGCTGAGATGAGATTGTGATGCTCTTCGCCACACTTGTCGTACAAGAGGTTGGTTTTTTGTAGTGCTTGCTCAATATGTTTTTGTGTGACTGTACACTGCGCACTATCGTCACCACGTGCCAAATCTACTGCCACTTCAAGCGCACCTAGCATTGTGCGCGCATCACCATTTGATAGTGCGCAGAGGTATTTTTGCACATCTTGTGCGATAGAAATGTGCGCGACACCAAGCAACTCCGCGGACTGCTCCAGAGCTCTCTGCACAATGCGCAGGAGTGATTGTTCTGTCAGTGATTCCAACACAAAAACACGCGAACGTGACAATAACGCACTATTGACTTCAAAACTTGGATTTTCTGTCGTCGCACCGATAAAAATAATTGTGCCGTCTTCGACGCTTGGCAAAAATGCATCTTGCTGTGCTTTGTTGAAACGATGCACCTCATCAATAAACAAAATGGTGCGCGTGCCAAGTCGTGCATAACTTTTTGCTGATTCGATTGCTTCTCGAATATCTTTGACGCCAGCGTTGATTGCGGAGAGTTGTACAAAGTGTGCTGCTGTTTCATTGGCGATGATGCGCGCAAGAGTCGTCTTCCCCGTGCCTGGTGGTCCCCATAAAATCAGTGATGGAATTTTATCCTCCTTAATCAAAGAATGCAAAACCGCACCATCTTTCAAAAGGTGCTCTTGTCCACAGACATCTTCAATTTTTTGCGGACGCATCCGCTGTGCAAGTGGTGCTTGTATATTCATATTTTTATAGTATCACATTACCAGAGACACACCATCATCGCCTTGCCAATGATGCTTTTTACCCATATAGTGAGTATATACTATCACCTATATGAAACAAGAACTTATCACAATTGACGACGTTTTCAAAGCTTTTAAGACACCGCCAAGCAGTAATGGGAAAAAGCTGATTATCAAAGCATTTGAATTTGCCAATGAGGCGCACAAAGACCAAACACGTGCCAGTGGCATGCCGTACATTCACCATACACTTGCGACAGCAGAAATTTTGGCAAAAATCGGTATGGATCCCCGCACTGTTGCAGCGGGACTCATGCATGATGTGCCAGAAGACACCGCAGAGACTCTATCAACAATTTCGCGCAAATTTGGACCAGATATCGCACAGATGATTGAAGGAATCACAAAACTCGGACGCATCAAACTGCGTGGCACAAAAGAAGAATACAAACTGGAAAACTGGCGACGCATGTTTTTGGCGATGGGTTCTGACATTCGCACAGTCATTATCAAACTCGCCGACCGTCTCCACAACATGCAGACACTCGAACACTTGCGTCCAGACAAACGCCAACGCATCGCCAATGAAACGATGGAAATTTATGTGCCAATTGCCAACCGTCTTGGCATCGGTGAGATTCGTGCAGAATTGACAGATCTCTGTTTTTTTCATTTAGACCCAGAAAACTACACCAAGACAAAATCAATTAGTGATGCAAAAATCAAAGAAAAAGAATTTTATGTTGATAAAGCAATTAAAGAAATTAAACAATCCCTCAAAGATGAAGGCATCCATGCCATTGATGTGCATGGCCGCGCTAAAAATGTATACAGCGTATACAGGAAAATGCAAAAATATGACATGGACATCAACCGTGTCTATGACCTTATCGCTGTACGTGTCATCGTCAGTGACATCGCTGCGTGCTATGAAACCCTTGGCATCGTGCACAAAAAATACCGCCCAATGATTGGACGCATCAAAGATTATGTTTCTCTCCCAAAACCAAATGGCTACCAATCTATCCACACAACAGTCTTTGGGCCAGATGGACGTGTGCTTGAAGTACAAATTCGCACACAAAAAATGCATGACGAAGCAGAATTTGGTATTGCTGCACACTGGCTCTATGAATCGCGCAAAAATAAAAGTTGGAAAAATTATTTCCTCCCACAAAAAAATGACATTAGCAAAAAAGAAGTGGAATGGGTCAAGCAATTGCAAGAATGGCAAAAAGGACTTGGTAATAACCCAGAAGAATTTGTGGAGGGATTAAAGGTGGACTTTTTGAAAAATCATATTTTTGCATTCACACCACATGGTGATATTATCGAGCTACCCGAAGGGGCGAGCATGGTGGATTTTGCATATGCAATTCATACAGACGTCGGCAATACAGCAACTGGTGCACGTGTTGATGGCAAAATGCAATCTCTTGACTCTGTCGTACACAATGGTCAGATTATTGATATTATCACTGACAAAAACCGCAAAACCCCAAACACATCATGGCTTGAATTTGTCAAAACATCACACGCAAAAAGTGCCATCCGCCGTGCGATTAAGCGCACACAACAAACAGAAAACACATAAAAAACACCACTGTACTACTCGCACAGTGAAGTGGTGTTTTTTGTTATGTATACGACAACTTTACTTTTTTTCAAATCGAATGTTGACGTTTGTATTTCCTGTTGGTAGTACAACTGCTTGTACCACAATTGCGCCTTTGTCGTTGCCATCAAACACAAGGTTGACCGTTGTGCCATCGTGCACTGTCACCAACTCTCGCTCCACCAATCCCTGCTGCGTAAATGCATCTTTGTAAAATGTATACACAGCATCACTACTCATTTCTGTCTGAAAATTAACTGTGTCCCCCGCCATTTCTTCTGTAAAATTGTCCACATTTTCCGGGAGAGGAAATTGTGATTCAATAGTTGCCTTTGTGCCACATCCAGATAAAATAATGATTCCCGTACACAACACACAACTTGTGAGAAAACGATATGTATTTTTCATACACAAAAAATATTAAAAAATTACAGTAATTTTAATCGCGATAAAATACTTTTCAAATCATCATCGGAAAAGTATGACACCGTAATGTTTCCACCACTACCACTTTCGTGGACACGCACCTTTGTCCCAAAATACCGCGCTAATTGGTCCTCAAGTCTGCGTGCATGTGGTGTTTTTTCTACACTACGCATACGCCGCGTCACTCCACCAACCACATGCGCTTTGTGTTCCGCTTGTCGCACGGTGAGATTATTTTGGACGATGAGGTTATAAAGTGCAATTTGTTTTTGTGGATTGTTCACACTCAGTATCACTTTTGCATGCCCTTCTGTAATTGTACCAGCGATTAATCCTTTTTGCACATCAATCGGTAGTGTAGACAATCGCATACGATTTGCCACAACAGACCGACTCTTCCCTGCACGCGCCGCGATTTCTTCTTGTGAGAGATGAAAATCTTCTGCAAGTTTATGATACGATTTTGCTTCTTCGATAAGATTCAAATCATGTCGCTGGATGTTTTCGATAAGTGCAAGTTCTAATTTTTTTTGTTCATCAAAATCATCCTTTTTGACAACAACTGGCACTGTTTTTAGCCCCGCTTTGCGTGATGCACGCAGACGTCGCTCTCCTGCAATCAGTTCAAAATGGTCACCCTTATCAACCGCAACAAGCGGCTGCAACACACCATGCGCACGAATTGATGCTGTCAATTCATCAAGCTTACTCTCATCAAAATGCATTCGTGGCTGTTGTGTATTGGCACGCATTTGTCCCACAGGAATATCTTGCACATACAGACGACCATCTGTAGATGTAGCATGACGGCGTGCTTCATATTTTTTTTCTTCTTTTTGTTCTACACTTTTTTGTGGTGTAGCATCTTGTGGCTTTTTGTCTCGCACTGCACGTGACACATGTGGTTTTTGTGTGCTGTGTTGCCCGGTATTTTGCGCTGTATTTTTTTGTGGGATTAGCGATGACAGTCCTCTTCCCAATCCATGTTTTTGTGCCATATGTTTTTATTGTTCAATTGAGATTATTGTTCCAATGCGATAATTTCTTTTGCAAGTGATTTATATGCCTTTGCACCTTTATTCAAATTGTCAAACATCGAGATTGACTGCCCAAAACTTGGTGCTTCCGCAAGACGCACACTTCGTGGAATAACACTATCAAAAACCCTCCCTGGAAAATGTTGTCGCATCTCACGCACCACCTGCCGCGCCAATCGATTGCGCCGATCATACAGCGTAATCACAGCACCCATAATACTGAGATTTGGCTGCAGATTATTTTGCACCAAATCAATTGTTTCCAGCAATTGTCCCAATCCCTCAAGCGCATAATATTCTGCCTGCACAGGGATAATCAATTCATCAGATGCCACAAGCCCATTAATCGTCAATACACCCAAACTTGGCGGTGAATCAATGATGATATAGTCATAGTCCATGCGCACCGTACGGAGCACATCATACAGACGAAATTCTCTATTTTCTACATCGACAAGCTCAATATTTGCACCAGCTAAATCTGCTGTGGCAGGAATCACATGAAACCCATCAATATTTGTACCCACAATCGCATCACGCACTTCACCACCGCCAATCATCGTTGAGTATAAACTATTTTCCACACGCCGCGGATCAATCCCGAGGCCAGATGATGCATTGCCTTGCGGGTCCAAATCGACCAACAACACAAACTTTCCCATATCAGCGAGATAGCTTGCTGTATTCACAGAACTTGTCGTTTTTCCTACACCACCTTTTTGATTGATAAATGAAATAATTTTTGCCATTGCTTTACTCTTTAATGATTTTTTCCTTGCAGTCGCTACACCTTGATTATATATGCTAATTATACTATAATACCTCACGTGCTTCAAAATGTACAAAAAACCTTGCCCGGATGGCGGAATTGGTAGACGCGTTGGACTCAAAATCCAATGTTCGCAAGAACGTGAGAGTTCAAGTCTCTCTCCGGGCACAAAACAAAAAACACACCATGTGGTGTGTTTTTTGTGTTCGCTTTTACAAAACGTCAGATTTCCACAAACCGTGCAAATTGCAATATGCGTACACCGTAACTTTTTCTGCTGTAATAGAAAATAATGCTGTTGGTGCATCACCTGGCGATAGGTACACCGTCTTTACTTTGTTTTCTGTTACAAGAGTAATCCATTCGATATAGTGATCGTCATCCATCGGATGATCAAGTTCCCCAACACGCACAACAATGCCTTTTTCTGTACGTGTTACTTGCGGTACATGTTTTTCTGTTGCAGCGTCTTCTGTATTTGCTGTAAGTACCTCCATCGATTGCCCACAACATGCCAGTGTACCAGCACCCGCATGTTGCACTACGACAATATTTCCACATACCGGACACTTATAAAGTTCATCTCGTTTTGTCATATACGTTTTCCTTACTTTGTTAATGTGACATACAATGCACGCATCAAACGCGCATCATCTAGTGCATTGTGCATTTTATATTGATTTGTGTCAATGCCAAACTGTGCATAAAAATGCTTTTTCTTTCCACCAATTTCTCGCGCCGGTGTCAAACCGACAGCAAAAAGCATTGATGCAAAATCAATTGGAATTGGATGAATTGGCTCTTTTTCTCCTGCAAAAAGTTTATGCCAAAAAGCCATGTCATACTGATTGACGGTTGCGACGAGATGCGGTTCTGTATGCCCACAAAATGCCGCGATGCGTGCACGCGCATCTTCTCGCGATACTTTTTCTTCTGTGAGGTATGGCACAACATGTTCACGCACCCAATCACTCACATGATTTTCATCATATTCCAGTTCAATATACAGCTCTCTCGTCCCATCAAGTGACACCATACCAATTGACATCAATTGATCAGTGGCAATATCATGACCCGTAAATTCTGCATCAAAAAAGACAACATCATCAGAAAACGGTTGTAGTAGTGGCTTTTTCATAAACATCTATTGTAAAAATATACTCTGATTGTATCACAATCTATTTACAACGTACTAAGATTTTTGGTGTTATCGCACATTGATTTGCACATGGCGCTTTGTAGAATTTCCAGCTTTGTCATATGCTTTTACGACCATTTCATAATGCCCTGGTTGGATATCGTGTGGAATGTCAAATACCCCTCGTACAACACGATCTTTTGATCGATCACCTTGTGGTACAATGCTATACGTCGCGCCGTTAAAATGCACTTTGAATTTCTTGAACTTTTTGGAATCCTTTGCATCAAACCATACCTGTCCTCCGCGCACTTTATTGAGATGGTATGGAAGGTCAACAAATTCCGGATCTTCTGTATCAATTCTGACACTATACGTACCAAATGAGTCAACTTCCATTCCATCTTTATCATAAAATGTAAATTTCACTTTCCACGTACCATCTTTTTTAAACTTCATTTTTTTACTCCATGTGCCATCATGAGCAATGTGCACAGTTTCTTTTTTTGATGTACTACCATACTTGCCTTTAATGCGCACTGTCCCGCCTTCCAGTCCTGGCGCCTCACCTTTGAATGTGATTTTGTCTTTTGGGATATACACCTTCTTTTTCTTCGATAGTGCACGCTTTACTTTGCTAGACAATTTCATCGAAGGCTTTTCAATTTCGATTTCTGTGCTTTCTTCATGATTTTCTTCTGCTGCTGCACGTACCTCTATATGATATACGCCATCATCAATACCATCATTATCAGAACCAATTGCTGTGCCACCAATTTCTCCATTCACAATCACATCATTTTCTTCTGTAATTGTATGCGTTACTGTATATACACCATCCCCATTATCAGTCACGCCATCAATGGGTGTCATCGCATCACTACTCTCACCCACAGCAATACTCACCGTATCACCACCACCTGCAAGCGCATTACGATATTGATCTTTTGCCGTGACTGTAATTGTGACTTCTCCACCGGTATATACTGGGTCTGGTGATACAGAAAGTGCTGTATCATTTGCACTGACGCTTGCAGCTGATACAGTCACATCAAGATCTCTGTCTTCTGCGCCCGTAGAATTATATGTGCCATCTGTGACGTCGATTGATGCGCCTTCACGTTTGTACAGTATCATGTCACATGTTGCGGCACCATTAGTAAATGTCAGAGTTGTCGCTGTGCCAAAATGTGTACCGTTACACGTTGGCGCTGTGCCATCTGGTGCGCTCGTTGCACCAGAGAATGTTATTGCGTGATCTCCTGTATAACTGGTAAGTGGTGTGCCATCTGCATTCACCGCAGTAATTGTCACCTCTTGTGCTTGACCAGCTTCTTGTGCTTGACTCCCCGTAACAGTGAGATGGCCTACAGATGATTGCACTGATTCTACTGCGCGTACTGCATTGATGCGTGCGCCAGAAACAACCTTTTGATCTAATGTTGGCAGTGCATCTCCTGTGTTCATAATGATATTTTTCAACTCTATCGGTGTAAGCGTTGGGTCAAAACTCAGCAATAGTGCCGCAAGACCAGAAACATGTGGTGCTGCCATAGATGTCCCATCCTCAAAGAGATATGCATCTCCATCTTCTTTGGCTGCAGCACGAATAACAATATCATCCACATAACACCCAGCATGATTATTATTTACTGCATTTGCAGCCCATGCAAACTGAAACATGAATGTGTTTGTTTTATATGCATCTGGTATAGGAAACCTCGATTGAACCCTCTTCCAGTAACCACCAGCAACATTTTCTTCAAAATGTCCTGCTAATTGACCAACAACATTCTCATCAAAAATGATTGATGTATCCCCTTCTCCATCACCATCAGAATCAGCTTCTGCCAATGTAAAACTCGTACCATTTCCACTCAAACCTAAAGCCATATAGTCCGTGGGGTCTTCAGTGCCATATTCTGTATCACAAAATATAGTAAAGTCCATAAAAACTGGCACATCACTATATGCACTCAAGTCAATATGTGGAGAAAAAAGGTGTGATGCATGATCATTTGTATATGGCAATTGATTTGTATCACCGACAAAAACCTTCTCATTACCATTCTCCGCATATGTTCCAAAATATCCATCTGACCCAAAACCCTTTCCTGCAGGCAAAGCTGGTGCATTAGCTGTTTGCACATCTTCTCTGAAAATTTCTTTAAAACTCGCTGTGCTATAAATATCTACACCAGGTGCAGCAATATCTACAGTCGTAGCACCATAATTTGAAAATTCTGCCAATGCATCATTGGCATTAGTTGCTGCAACAGCAATAATATGGTCGCTATCAAATGATGCTGGATATTCTGGTGTCGTATCATTATCATCTCCAATCTGATCTAAGCCACCATTGCCCGCAGCAGCCACAGCAAGTCCAGGAAAGGCGTTAATTGCATCGTAAATTGCCACATCGTAATTTGGTGTACCAAGACTCATATTAATAATATCTGCACCATTATTGCGCGCAAAATTAATTGCAGCAATCAATGATGCTGTTGTCGCACCGATCTCTGTAGCCCCTGGAGCCAGCCCAGCAGATTTAACTGCCATTATTTTTGCGTGTGGATTGACTCCTAAAATACCGATAGAATTATCTGCAGCAGCGATAATCCCCGCAACATGTGTACCATGTTCACTGCCATGCGCACTGCTGTCTGGTGCAGGGTCAACATCATTGTCAAATGTGTCATATCCATGCACACAACCACCTGCTATCGCCTGGTTATCTGGACTGACACACATACTCCCATCCCACATATTTTCTGCAAGGTCAGGATGATTATATGATACACCGCTATCAATTACCGCAACAACAACATCATTATCCGTACCATCAGCAATATTCCACGCTGGCATGACATCAATATCTGCACCAGCAGCCCCCTTAAAAACACCCCGCACCTCCTGCCCTGTGTTTTGCATAGCCCATTGCATGTCAAATGCATCATCATTTGTCGTGATATCCATAACTGGATAAATATAGTTTGGTTGCGCATACTCAACTGCCGCATTATTTTGTAGCTTTTCAACCATCTCTGACACACTTTTTTTGTTTTTGATTGTATATACTATCGCATTTGATTGACTAAGCGTCTTTTTTTCATCAACACCACTGATAATATCCAATGCTTTTCTCTTGATAGAACCTTTATTTTTGATCAGATTCACTTCATCATCTTTGAATTTTACCAATACTTCATCTGCAACATATTGCGACTCCACATGCTCTGTTGATGGGGTACGCTGTTCTGTCACTGTGCGCGAAAAATCAGCAACATTGACACCAAAAATCTCCTGTGCCTGCACAGAAGATGCAAAAAATAGCGCAATAAAACTGAAGAGAGTACACTGCTTAAATATAGCCATAACAATTGTTCATTTTATTTTTTATCTACTACCTACAGTATATCATTTTTTTGCTAAACCAAAAACACACACGTTTTGCTACGCAGCATGCTTATCACGCGTTACAATCCAGTCCTTTGTTTTGCTCACACCAATATTTGGTTTATTGATTAACTCATTGAGGATATGCCATCGCCGTTTTTTTTCATCCCACGACACAGTATCCGGCATCGTCTGTGATGCGTGTGTGCCAGGTCGCTCGGAATAACAGCCGATAAATGCTTTGACAAATTGTGCTTTTTTTGCCAAATCGACGGTTTTTTGAAAATCTTCTTCTGTCTCACCGGGAAATCCCACGATAATATCTGTCGCGAATATTGCATCTGGCACTTTGTGCACAATGCGCGCGATGAGTGCGAGAAAATCATCAGCTGTATACCACCTGTTCATATTTTTAATCACATCATCACTACCAGACTGCACTGGGAGATGCAGCAATCGATCAATATTTGCATTGCGCGCAATCACATCAATCAACGCATCAGAAAAATCCCATGGATTTGAACTCGTAAATGTCACTGTCTTAATACCAGGCACTTGTGCAACTGTGTCTAATAGATATGGAAAAAGCGTCGGGATGCGCGTACGTCCCAAATGATTTACCATCACCGGCGCAACACGTGTCCCATCAGGAAGCGTGTATTCTCCTTGTTCCTGTTCTTTTTTGTTTAGCACAAGATCAGCGCCATATGAATTGACATTTTGTCCCAAAAGTGTAATTGACGTATACCCACTGTGCGCCAACTCTTTCACTTCTTCTACAATGTCACCAAATGGTCGTGACACCTCTTTTCCTCGTGCAAATGGCACAATACAAAAAGAACAAAAATTATTGCACCCATTTGAAATGACAACCCATGCATGCTTTTGATCATCTCTTTGTGGCACAACATCAAAACCAATATCCTCAATCGGCACTAGCTCCACGTCAGGAATACGTTTTTCTAATTTCTTGTGCATTTTACCACTTGGTTCACGCATTGCCGCGCCGACGATGCACCCTGTCAGTACAATTTTTTGCTCACGACACGCCTTTTTATTTGCCTTTGTGATATTGCGAATATATCCATACACACGCTCCTCTGCCATATCACGAATCATGCAGGTATTAATCACGATAACGTCTGCATCTTTTTTATCAGCAACACGTGTATAACCACGGTTCTCATAATGCCCAATAATCCGCTCTGAATCCGCCACATTTTGTTGACAGCCAAATGTCCGAATATAAAACTTTTTCATAAATCTTTCACAATACAACTCTTATACAATGCTTTTTTACAAAAAATACCCTACAGAAAAATTATTAAAACTATATAGTAAGAATAGACCTCGCAAGACGTTTACTATACACTATTTTTCTTAAAAAAGAAAGAGAAATGAAGAAATCTTACTATGACAACTCACACAACAACACGCGTCATTATAAACAAACAAATTTGTCACTTTGCACATTTATGATATAATATATGCGTAAAATAGAAACAAATGTACACAAAAATATGAGTGATGACTTAAAAAATCTCTCCGAGGAGGAGAAGACCCAAAAAATCCAGTCACTACGTGACATGATTACAAGCGCTGAACAAACAATTCAGGGCGCGAAAGCAATGCTATTGCAAATTGAAGGCAAGAAAAAAGTTGGTCGCAAGAAAAAGGTGGACGACGCAGATGGTAATGTCGTGCAAGGCACTTTTGATGGACAAATTATGATTGGCACTGACGGCAAACAATACCCTGTCCCTGCAAACTATGCATCAAAATCAAAATTAGTTGAAGGCGATTTTTTGAAACTAACAATTGTGCCAGATGGCTCATTTATTTACAAACAAATTGGTCCCGTACCACGACAGAATAAAATCGGCATTGTTGGACAAGACACAAGCGGTAATTATTTTGTCGCAGTTGACGGCAAAGCATTCAAAGTACTTCTCGCATCAATCACCTATTTTGGTGTCGAGCCTGGCGATGAAGTAGCAATTGTGACATCACAAGATGAAAATGCACAATGGGCATCCATTGAAGCTGTGCTCCAACAAAATGCTGACCCATCAGCCGCGCCAGCAATCGAATCACTCCAAAACACCGTAAATCAACCAAAAGATGACACGCCAAAAACAGCGAACGAACTTCTTACTGGCACATCAGACTCTTCTGTAGATGCAGGTGGTGACATTATGGATGAATGGGTTCCTGACATTGATGAAATTGAAAAGGAAATCCGCGCAGAAATGAAACAGGCGGAATAACTACACACAAGACATGACAGACACACAAAAAAAACAACTTTCTGTAAGCCGTACAGATTTTTATCTCGTATCATTTATTGGTATTTCTTTTGCACTTTTTAGTGTGCCAATTTTGTCAAATTTGCACGTGTT
>PDWI01005695.1_pt1 | contig 15942 bp, 12 predicted proteins | sample 1430891 | NCBI WGS metagenome assembly PDWI01 (sample SAMN01162508, study PRJNA174530) | Oral metagenome, whole genome shotgun sequencing project. | biome: Marine environment; feature: Marine mammal; material: Swab sample of the gingival sulcus; isolation source: swab sample of gingival sulcus...
TTGTAAGAGGATGTTATCTAAAGTATTGTTTGATTTAAATATTTGACTTTATAATTGTAAGATAGATTTGCTTTTTTTAGAAACATAAATTGTCAGTAATTGTAGTTAATTTTTTCCTTAGAGCTTTTGTTTTGGCTATCTTTAGCTAAAGAGAAAAGACTTTCTACTACCATTTTGATGAGTTGTCCTATAAATAATTATGTTTGAGCTGAGTTTTGAAAAGTTTGTCCTCGCATTTTTTTAGAATGCGAGGACAAACTTTTTTAATTTGAGCTTAATTTAGGAACTTAGAGTGAGTGATTTATATAATATTTCTTAAAAAATATAAAGACTTGGCAGATAGCTATCTACCAAGTCTAATGTAATTCTTATACAACAAAGATAGCTGATATAGTTGAGAATTAAAAATTAAAAGATGAGAATGAGAAGTGGGGGAGAGGCGTTGTTATGAATTATTTTTAATGTCTGCCAATTCGTCAGACGAAGTTTATTATGTGTAAAATAAATCTGAATAGTGTACATTTATATCGAGAATGGCATTATTTTTGTATTATAGTAAACGTGAAGTGTTAGCTCACATTAGAGAAGTTTAATATTAATAATAAAAAATAAAGTATATGAACATTAAACCATTAGGTACAAGAGTTGTGATCAAGCCTCTATTGGCTGAGAAGAAAACTGCTGGAGGTATTATCATCCCTGATACAGCAAAGGAAAAACCTGCAAAAGGCGAAGTGCTAGCCGTAGGACCTGGCAAAGCAGACGAAGAAATGGTATTGAACGTAGGAGATACTGTTCTTTATGGTCGTTATGCTGGTACAGAAGTAGAATTAGATGGCGAGAAATATTTGATTATGTCGCAATCTGATGTCCTAGCTACTCTGTAATATCGTAGTAAAAATTAATTCATTTAGAAAATAAGAAAATGGCAAAAGAAATAAAATTTGATATGGAGGCAAGAGACCTCCTAAAGAAAGGTGTTGACGCCTTAGCTAACGCAGTGAAGGTAACACTAGGTCCTAAAGGTCGTAACGTAATCTTGAGCAAAAGCTTCGGAGCTCCTCACATTACTAAAGATGGCGTTTCGGTAGCTAAAGACATTGAACTAGAAGACGCATTCGAGAATATGGGAGCTCAGCTAGTGAAAGAAGTTGCTAGCAAAACAAACGACGACGCAGGGGACGGAACAACAACAGCTACAATCCTAGCTCAAGCTTTGATCAGCGTTGGACTAAAGAACGTTACTGCTGGAGCAAACCCAATGGATCTAAAGCGTGGTATTGATAAAGCTGTTGCAAAAGTAGTAGAAGGTATCCGTGCTATGGCTATTGAGATTGGTGATGACTTTGATAAGATTGAGAATGTTGCTAAGATTTCGGCTAATGGCGACGAGCAAATCGGTCAATTGATTGCTGAAGCGATGAGAAAAGTTAAGAAAGAAGGTGTTATCACAGTAGAAGAAGCCAAAGGAACTGAGACAACTGTTGATATTGTAGAAGGTATGCAGTTCGATCGTGGTTATGTTTCGCCTTACTTTGTGACTAATTCGGAGAAGATGATTGCTGACCTTGAGAATCCATTTATCTTGCTTTATGACAAGAAGATTTCTGTATTGAAAGACATTCTTCCTATTCTAGAGCAAACAGTACAAACTGGTCGTCCTCTATTGATTATCGCAGAAGATATTGAGAGTGAAGCATTGACTACATTGGTGGTAAACCGCCTTCGTTCGCAGTTGAAAGTTTGTGCTGTCAAAGCTCCTGGGTTTGGAGACCGTCGTAAGGCTATGCTAGAAGACATCGCAATCTTGACAGGTGGTGTTGTTGTGAGCGAAGAGATGGGCTTGAGCCTAGAGCAAGTAACAATGGATATGCTTGGACGTGCTGAAAAGGTAACAGTAGATAAGGATAATACAACTATTGTTAATGGTTCAGGCGACAAGGATGCAATCGCAGATCGCACTTCTCAAATCAAAGCTCAGATAGAACAAACTTCAAGCGACTACGATAAAGAAAAGCTTCAAGAACGTCTAGCTAAACTTGCTGGCGGTGTAGCTGTGCTTTACGTTGGTGCAGCTAGCGAAGTGGAAATGAAGGAGAAGAAAGACCGTGTAGATGACGCTCTAAGTGCGACACGTGCTGCTGTAGAAGAAGGAACTGTCCCTGGAGGTGGTACTGCTTACATCAGAGCTATCAAGACTCTTGAAGGACTTGAAGGCGAAAACGAAGACGAAACAACAGGTATTGAGATAGTTAAACGTGCTATTGAAGAGCCATTGCGTCAGATTGTAGCTAACGCTGGTAAGGAAGGAGCTGTGATTGTGCAGAAAGTGAAAGATGGCGAAGGAGACTTCGGCTACAACGCTCGTCAAGATAAGTTTGAGAACCTTTACGCTTCAGGTGTGATTGACCCAGCTAAGGTAACACGTGTAGCTCTTGAGAATGCTGCTTCTATCGCTGGTATGTTCCTAACAACAGAATGTGTGGTAGCAGACAAGAAAGATGAAAACGCGATGCCAGCAATGCCAGCAGGTATGGGCGGAATGGGAGGTATGATGTAGTATTCCTCTCGTTATAAACAAAAACAATAAGTGCCAAAACGTATGTTTTGGCACTTATTGTTTTTGTTTATTCCTTATTAAAAAGGAGCTTTATTAAGCTTCAATCAGAGCAACAAGGTTGTTGATGTACTTTTGTAAGAAGTCAAGTGTACCTTGGTTGTTGATCACTTCGCTACCTTCGTCAAACAAGTTAGCTGAACCTCCGATGAATGCTTCTGGCTGTCCTGGGAACTTCATATCGAAGTAAGACAAAGCTAATTTAAGTGTCTTCTGTGAGCTGTATCCCCCCATCTTACCTACAGAATGGCTGATGATACCACCAATCTTATTCTTCATTGCGACATCATCATTAGGCTTAGAGCATATGTCCACAGCATTCTTTAGACAAGCTGGTACAACACGGTTGTTCTCTGGCGTAACGAAAAGAATAGCATCTGAAGCTTTGATTGTATTACGGAACTCAGTATAAATAGCTGGAAGAGGCTTCTCTTCTACGGCTGGAGTGTCGTAATCTAGATTGTATAGAGGAAGATCTTCAATCTCTACAATCTGCACATTGTACCCTTGTGGAAACATTGGCATTACATTCTTGGCAATCTTTCTTGCAATAGAAGCTTTACGCAAGCTACCTATAAGTACTGTTATCTGTTTAGACATAATATTTAATTTATTTTATTGGTTAATTTAATCTTAAATGATTATTTATAATACAATCTTAAGCTGGGTATAGTTCAAAGATAAGACTTATTTTTCTAAGAATTGAGCTGAGAATTAAATTTCTACAGCTCTTTCTGTCGCTCATCGTAGTACAACTGCAAGAGGCGAGGGCGGTAATTTTCACGTTGTAAGAGACGGTTGGAACGATTGGGGTAAGTTCGGTTAGATAAGAAGATGTAAATAATCTTATTGTCTCTATCAATCCAAAAAGCCGTACCCGTAAAGCCAAGATGACCAATGCTGTTTGGCGACATTGCTTTGGCTGTATTACCGACCTTTGTTCTTGGAGCGTCAAAGCCCATAGCTCGTAGAGAATTTCGGCTCTTCGTCTCACAGAACTTTTTTACCACCCATTTGGGGATAATCTGCTTCTTGCCCCAACGTCCATCGTTGAGTATCAGCTGACATACTTTGGCAAGCTCTGTCGCTGAACCAAATAGTCCAGCATTACCAGATACACCACCTAGGCAAGCAGCTGTCTCGTCATCTACAGTCCCATGTATGACTTGTTTTCTAAGGATTGTATCATTTTGTGCAGGAATAATATTCCACAAAGGAATATCTTGCTCTAGGGGATTGAAATACAATTTTGCTCCAATAGGTTTGAATATATTTTCTTCTACAAAAGTATCAAGCGTTTGCATTGACACTCGCTCGATGACCTGCTGTAACAAAATAAAACTTAGGTCGCTATAACGATAGTGACCACGACGTTTGAGTTTGAGATTAGCTATTTTATCTAGCATAATCTCCTTAAATTGGGGTGAAATATAAATACCTCTAGCAAAAGGCTTGGAGCAATATGCTGTTTTTTGTAGTGCGATATACTTACTGTAGAAGATAGATTCTTCTTTATGACTAGGTTTTAATGCATTATCTGGGAAATAAACGACTGCACGATCACGTTCAAATAAACTTTTATAGAATAAAAGCCCCGAAGGTAAGCCTGCTTCGTGGTAAAGTAATTCTGTTAGTCGCACGTTACCAACTTCTGTTCCCTTAAAGCGAGGTAGATAATAGGATAATCTTTTGTTTAGATTAACTTTATTTTGCCCCACAAGTAACATCAAAGCTGGCGTTGTGGCAATAGCTTTGGTTACTGATGCTAGATCGTAGATAGAATTTAGATCAGTGGTTGTGCTAACCTTATCATTAGTTCGAGATCCATAGGCTTTGTTATGTTTGACTAGTCCATTCTCAGAGATGTAGAGCTGGCATGAGGGATAAGCTCCTTGATGCAAGCCATCATTAACTAAGCTATCAAGAATAGCTATTCCGTTTTGGCTTACGGATTTAGGTGTATTAGCCGTCTTTCGCTGATAGATAGCTGTCGTTGGGTCGTCTTCTTTTTGCTCTGTTTGGATTGTAGGCTTGTTTTTTTGTACTCTTTCCTCTTTGGCGTAAAGTCTTAGCACCGCATCTTGAGCATCTTGCGTACCTTCGCTAGCTAGCAAGACAATATCTGCCGAAGTTAGCTCAAGCGAACGCTCATTAATAGCAAAAGGCGAATAATAGTAAGCTAGGAGCAGATGTCTTGTTCTTGCGAGGTGGTTAATTCTAGAGATAGAAAGGAGATTTTTCTTGAAGATATTGATGACAATGTGTTGATATTGCTCTAGTACCTTGGACTTTTTGTAATCTATCTTCGTCCAATTAAAATATTTAATCTTAGCTCCGCCCTTAGTGTGACTCGGTAGATGCGATGGTTGAGCATAACGTTTACCAAGATTAACGACAGCGATGGTCTTTTGAGCGTTCTTCTTGATCGAAGACCAGAAGACTTTTTTGTTTTTGACAAAGTAAAGAGACTTATCCCATAGTTCATTCTTAAACTTGAGAGCTTCGTCTGTCCAGATAGCAGAATAAATTTGCTTCTTTGTCGCTCGTTTATCCTTTTTTGAGATGATTAATCGCCATTTATAAGCTAAGATTTTACGTACTTTAGCCTCTACTAATTCTTTTGGTAGAAGTGCTTGTTCATAGCCGAGGATAAGTTCGTCCAGCATAGCCTTGGGATCGTGAGGTCCGAGCAGAATATCATTCCCTGCGAGGATTGCTTGGATGCCGATATGTTTAATACCGCTCTTGAGGACACCTTGCATCTCCAAGCCGTCAGTAAAGACAAGCCCTTTGAAGCCTAGTTCGTCCTGCAATAGGTCTGTGCAGATGTTGTAACTCAGTGAAGACGGAATGTTTTCAGGCTCATAGGCAGGGATATTGAGGTGAGCAGTCATAATTCCGCCCAATCCTTGCTTGATGTATGACTTAAAAGGTTTGAGTTCAATCTTCTCCATTCGCTCTTTGCTAGCTGAGAGACGTGGCAAAGTCTTGTGTGAGTCTTGAGCAGTGTCGCCGTGTCCGGGGAAATGCTTAGCACAAGAGAGTATACCGCCGTCCTCCAAACCTTGGGCATAAGCAAGCGAACATTCAGCTACCAAGTCAGGATTTTCTCCAAAGCTACGAGTGCCAATGACGGGATTAGCTGGGTTTATATTGACATCTAGCACGGGAGCGAAATTAATGTGAATACCCATTAGTCGGCATTGTCTAGCAACTTCTCTGCCATAGTTATAAAGCATCTGATTGTCTTGACACTTGCCCAAGCCATAATTGCGTGGATAGCGAGGGGCGTCCTTTAGACGCATATACAAGCCCCATTCTCCGTCTAGAGCGATGAGCATAGGCGTAGAGCTGGCTTGCTGAAGGTGTGTATTCATCTCTAACTGTTCGGCAAGAAGTCCCTTCTGATAGAGAATACCACCCCACTTATTTGTCTTAATGCTCTTGACTTGCTCGGCTAATTCTTGTGCATTAGCTGACGGATAGACGACAGGCATAATCAGCTGAGCGAGTAAGTCCTTTGTGGATAAGCTAAGATAGACACTATCTACCCAGCGGTTCATCTTTTCTTCGTCGCTTTGCTCAAAAATGTACTCGCTATAATTCTGAGCTAGCAGAGTATTGACCCCACTAAGCTGAATAAGACATACAAACAGAGCTGAAAAAACAAATTTAGTCCTTAGACTATCCCATTTGATCACGATAATTATTTTTATTTATTAATTGTAATTTTATTTCTTTGAGCTAAGGGCAAGCTTCTCTACCAGAGCAAGAGCGACCACTTCACCATCAACCGCTGCAGAGACAATACCACCTGCATAACCTGCACCTTCACCTGCTGGATACAAGCCTTCAATCTCTATATGTTCACAAGCATTTTCCCCTTTTGGATGCCTAGGGATACGCACTGGAGCTGATGTTCGGCTCTCTACGCCTATCAACTGAGCTTCCGAAGTGATAAAACCTTTGGTGTTTCGCTCAAACTGACGAAAGCCCGCAGTCAAGCCCTCTAGTACGAACTGAGGCATCCATTCGTGCAAGTTAGACGATGTTAAGCCCAAGTGATACGAACTCTTTGGCAAGCTAGTAGAAGACTTTTTCTTTAAGAAGTCCGTCATCCTCTGAGCTGGAGCTTGCAGAGATTGATTTGCTGCTTGATAACTTGCACGCTCATAAGCCTCGCACCACTCCATTATTGCGAGTGGAGAATGCACATCTTCTACATAAGTTCGCAGACTCTTATGGTCATCTTCTCTTAGCTCCACCACCATACCAGAGTTAGCCCAGCGAGAGCCACGATTAGCAGGTGACATACCATTGACAACGCATTGCTCTTTATCCGTAGAAGCTGAGACAACGAAGCCCCCAGGGCACATACAGAAGCTGTAAACGCCTCTATTATTAACTTGTGTTTTGTACACATATTCTGCAGGAGGTAGATATTGTCCTTTACCTTCGGGGGAATGATAACGAATTTGGTCAATAAGTGGCTGTGGATGCTCCAGTCTCACGCCCACAGCGATACTCTTAGCCTTAATCTCCACCTTCACACGATGTAGATAACGATAGACATCACGAGCCGAATGCCCAGTAGCTAGGATGACAGGACCGAGGAAGACCTTCTCTGTATTTGTCTTCAAGCCCACAACACGCTTTTTCTCTAGTATAAGTTCGTCAAATCGAGTATGGAAATGCACCTCACCACCTGAGGCAATGATCTGCTCTCGCATAGCTTTGATTATTAGAGGTAGTTTGTCCGTGCCAATATGAGGATGAGCGTCCACAAGTATCTTAGGGTCTGCTCCGAACTTGCAGAAAATCCTCAAGATACGTTCTACGCTCCCTCTTTTCTTGCTACGAGTGTATAGCTTACCATCTGAGAATGCTCCTGCTCCTCCCTCACCGAAGCTATAGTTACTCTCACTATCTACCACACCGAGTTTTTCTAGCTCCGAGATGTCACGACGACGCTCCAGCACATCAGCACCACGCTCTATGACGATAGGACAATAACCTAGCTCTATTAATCTAAGAGCTGCGAATAAGCCACAAGGTCCTGCTCCCACAACGTTTACCCTAGGCTTTTGAGCGACATTAGGATAGACAATGTCTGAGAAGTCATCTTCCACAGGGCTTTCGCCTTGGAAATAGATATCCAACATTGTATCAAAAACCACTACTTTCTGTCGTGCATCAATCGTCTTTCTTCTTACTTGTATCGAAGAAAGACTCTCCACAGCGACGTCTAGAGTCTTGGCGACTTCTTTGCGTAGCATACTATCTGAGGCTAATTTCTGAGGTGATATGCGTAATCGTATATTTTGCATTCTATTCTTTTCTTATTTAATGGCTCAAGCGTAATTGTCCCAAGTTACCAATGAGACTAATTCTCCAACGACTGAGTAATAATATTCGTTAGCACATCTATGAAGATAGGCGAATCATTGAAACAGTTGATGTAAGTAAATCGCTCCCCTCCATTAGCGAGGAACTTCTCACGATAAGCCATATCTATCTCTTGCAAGGTCTCTAGACAGTCACAGATGAAGCAAGGGCTGACGACCACAACACGCTTCACGCCCTCTTGTGGTAACTCCTCAATACGCTCCACCATATAGGGACGCATCCACTCGTGAAGTCCGACCCTAGACTGATAAGTCAATTCTATCTGCTCATCTTTCAAACCCAAGTCAGATTGAAGGAAGTCCACCGTGCTTTCACACTGTAAGCGGTAGCACTCATCGGCGTGCTTAGTCTGATGTTCTCTATTGAGACAATGCCCACGATGACCATTATTATAGCGACAAGCCTCGTCTAAGTGCGACAAAGGTATGCCGTGCATTGAGACTACGAGCTTATCAAAAGGTTCTTCTAGATAAGGGCGAACTGAATCTGCTAGAGCCTTACGATAGCTATCCTCAGCATAGAACGCACCCAAGATTTTAAGGTTGAGGTTCAAGCCCAAGATCTCGTTTCGCTTGAGGCAATGTACGGCAGCTGTCTCGAAGCTAGAGCGTGTATAGTGCGGATATAGTGGTAGGACGATGACTTTCTTCGTCTGTAGCTTACTCAAACCTAGCAGAGCGTCGTCCATTGACGGCTCTGCATAACGCATTGCCATAGCTACAGGCACTTGCAGTTGCTCTGACAAGTTCTTACAGATACAAGCCGTATTCTTAATTAGAGGGAATACTTCATCTTCCTTATCCCATATTGTCTCATAGTTACCAGCCGAACGCTTCACACGAAGAGGTATAATAGCTCCACGTACCAGCAGTGATCGCCAAAAGTAAGCCATACTGATAATACGCTCATCCATCAAAAACTCATCTAAGTACTTACGTACATCAGATACTTTGGGAGATTTGGGCGAGCCTAAGTTAATAAGTAAAACCGAATAGTCGGAAGAAGCATATTCTTCCCCATAAACCGAACGAATGTCTATCATTCTTGCTCTTCCTCTAAATGTGAATAGTCCATATATAGGAAATCATTATATGGAAATCTTGTGATATGTATTTCTTTTACTGCTTGGTATAATAATTCTTTTAAGTCATCCATTCCTGTGCCTTCCCTTGCCGAGATAAAGCGACAGTTATTCTCCATCTTCGCCATCCAAGTCTCTTGCAGTTCCTCAGGCGAAATGTTTCGTTTTGTACGTTCTGAAAGGTCGTCAGCGTCTTTTTCTTCCCACGTGAAAGCGTCAATTTTATTAAAAACAAGTATCATTGGCTTTTCGTCCTTGCCTGTCACTTCTCTCAATGTCGTATTCACGACATCTATCTGCTCTTCAAAGTTAGGATGCGACACATCAACGATATGTAGTAATAGGTCAGCTTCTCTTACTTCGTCTAGAGTACTCTTGAAGCTCTCAATCAGCTCCGTTGGTAACTTACGAATGAAGCCCACCGTATCACTTAGGAGGAATGGCAAGTTCTGCACCACCACTTTTCTTACCGTTGTGTCTAGTGTAGCAAAGAGCTTATTTTCGGCAAAGACTTCACTCTTAGCCAGTGTATTCATCAAGGTACTCTTTCCAACGTTCGTATAACCGACAAGAGCTACACGCACCATCTTACCACGGTTCTTCCTCTGCATAGACATCTGTCTGTCAATAAGCTTGAGTTCGTCCTTGAGATGTGAGATACGATCCTGAATGATACGTCTGTCTGTCTCCAGCTGTGTCTCCCCTGGTCCTCGCATACCTACGCCCCCACGCTGACGCTCTAAGTGTGTCCACAAACGTGTCAGACGAGGCAACATATATTTATATTGTGCGAGCTCCACCTGTGTCTTTGCATAAGCTGTTTGGGCACGAGAGGCAAAGATGTCTAAGATAAGACTTGTTCTGTCAAGTATCTTGACCTTCATTACCGCTTCAATGTTACGAAGTTGCTTTGGACTTAGTTCATCATCAAAGATGACCAAGCCAATCTCATTCTCCTCAACGTATAGTCTAATCTCCTCTAATTTACCCTTACCCACGAAGCTCACTGGGTGCGGATATTCTAATTTCTGAACAAAACGTTTGACAGGCACTACTCCAGCTGTGTCGGCAAGGAAGTCCAATTCGTCAAGATACTCCTTGACCTGTTCCTCATTCTGCTGACGTGTAATCAATCCGACAAGGACAGCTGTCTCACTCTTCTGCTCCGTTATGATAAATTCTTTCATAATCTGCTTTATTTCCTCTTACTACCACCATTCTTATTGAAGAAATGACGACTTAATAATAGGTTAAGTATCATCACGACAGCACCCACGACTACGATTATCTGCTGAAATTTATTCAACCAGATACAAGATAGTCCAGCTGCCACGATGATGATTAAGATCAATACTCCGATGATCTTGTTTATCTTATCTATATTTACTTTCATTCTTATCTATTTTATCTTCTTTCTACAACGGAGGGATATTTCATTATCCCGACTTGCCAGTGCGACTCGCACCTCATGGGTTAGAGAACTCTTATCAAACTCAAGCCGTCACGCAATGGTAAGATGAGGTTTTCTACACGTTCATCTTCGGCGACAAGCTTGTTGAACTTAATAATCTGTTGCGTTTGAATATCATTAGGCTTTACCTCTTGCACCACCTTGCCGTCCCATAGTGTATTATCTGCTAATATCAAGCTACCCGAAGGTAGATACTTCATCAATATTTTATAATAATCCACATATTCACGCTTATTGGCATCCATATAGACCAAGTCGAACTGATACTGCTCGAGTAAACTAGGCATTAACTCAAGAGCTGTGCCAATGTGTAACTTGATCTTCTCGCTATATTCTGCCTCGTTGATGTAAGTTCGTATGAAGTCCTCCATCTCGTCGTCGCACTCCAAAGTATGCACCTCTCCTCCCTTAGGCAATGCCTCTGCGATACAATGGGCAGCATAACCAGAATACGTGCCAATCTCTAGTGCATACTTCACCTTTGCTAGCTTGCAAATCATCTGTATCAAGTTACCTTGCAGATGACCTGAGAGCATTCTCGGACGCACGAGCTGGATGTTCGCTGCACGCTCTATCTTCTGCCTTAAAGCACTCTCGGCACTCGTATGGGCTAAGATATAATTCTCTATCAAATCAGCTTCTTTTACCAAAGACATAACTCAATGCTAATTATTTAAGATTGCCTCTAGACGCTCTGCCACCTCTTCCATTTGCCACATAGGTGTGGATGTTGCACCACAGATACCTATTGTGCGAGGTCGTGGCTCAAGCATCTCTAGCTCTATCTCACTTGCCGAAGAGACAAAGACCGTTCTCGGATTAGCTTCCTTGCAATTCGTATATAAGACTTTCCCATTTGAACTTTTCTTCCCTGCTACAAAAAATACTTGTTCGTACTTCTGTGCGAACTCTTGTATATGTGGCATTCTATTAGAGACTTGTCGGCAAATAGTATCTTGGAAGTAGAAGAACTGCCCTTCGTCAATACGTTCTTTGAGGTTCTTAGCTAACTCTTGATAGCCTACTAACGGTTGTGTCGTCTGTGAAAAAAGTGCAATAGGCTTGTGAAAGTCTATCTGCTCCACATCTTCTGGGTGTTGAATGACAATAGCTTCGCCCTCTGTCTGACCTACTAAACCATTAACCTCAGCATGTCCTTTTTTGCCATAGATGACAATTTGCCCGCCCTCAGGCTTGATCTGTAGATACATCTTACGAATCTTCTTCTGCAGTCGCACCACAACAGGACAGGTAGCATCCACTAGTTCAATGTTACGCTCCTTCGCCCACGAATAGACTGTCGGAGGCTCGCCGTGGGCTCTGAATAGGACACGCTTACCCTCCATATTCTTGAGCTGATCGTAATTGATCGTCTGCATTCCTTTAGTCTCCAGACGCTTTACTTCGTCGCTGTTGTGTACGATGTCGCCTAGGCAGAAAAGGTCTTTATCCTTCTCTAGCTCTTCCTCAGCGTGCTTGATCGCATTGATTACGCCGAAGCAGAAGCCACTCTTCTTATCTATCTCTATTGATACCTTATCTTGAAGCATTCAGTTTCTTAATAGCGTCTTCGTATAGACCATAGAGCAGGTCGTCTTGCTCCTGCAGTCCCAAGTTTGAGTTATCCACCGTAATTGCATCAGAGGCTTTGCACAGAGGCGACACCTCACGATGAGAGTCAATATAATCTCTTTCTTCTAGGTTTGCCAAGACTTCCTCAAAAGTTGTCATGTCATCCCCCTTAGACTGTAGCTCCAAGAGGCGACGATTAGCACGCACCTTAGGGTCTGCCGTAAGGAATATTTTCAGCTCAGCATTTGGGAATACGTTCGTGCCGATGTCTCTGCCGTCCATCACGATACCTTTCTCTTCGCCCATAGCTTTTTGTTGCTCAGCCAGTGCATAACGTACCTCGGGGAGAGCTGCCACACGGCTCACAAATGATGAAACTTCCATCTGACGAATCTCGTCTTCTACGTATTCGCCATTGAGGTAAAGCTCAGGCACGGCTGTCTCCTTATTAAGTTTGAAAGAAAGTTTGACTGACTTGAGCAAGTCATTAATCCCCTTCTCATCAAGGAAATCAGCACCAATCAGCTTAGCTCTCAGAGCAGCCAAGGTGATCCCACGATACATAGCTCCTGTATCTACATATATATAAGATAAGCGACGAGCTAAGCTCTTAGCAATGGTACTCTTACCACAAGAACTATGCCCGTCTATCGCTATAACTATTTTCTGTTCCATTCTAATATCTAAACTATTTAGTCTCTAACTAAATATCTATTATTTATCTATAAACCAATCTAATGATACAAATGTTGTCCTCGATTGGATAAAGCATTTACATAATTCACAAATATACTAAGAAATTTGCTATCCATTGTCTTTTCCTCTCGTAGGATAGCTCAATCTCATTAAAAAGGTATGGATCAGGTGCTGTTTGATAGTTTTTACTTATAGCTTCATAGTTTGAAAAACTTTGCAAGGACTTAGATAATAAGTACTTTTGTAGGAGAAAAGATGATTTATCACAATAATGTAATTTAAGTAATTAAAAATGAGATTTAACCAATTTATCAAGAATTTTCGTGCTTACTTCAAAGCACATTCTGCTAATGACACAACTAGCAGTGGAAGTAAAGGCTCTTGTCCTTTTGGCTTTGACAAACTTGGAGCAAAGAAGGAACAATCTTCAAAAGGAGTTAAAAACAAAGACTGGTGGCCTAATCAGCTTAACTTGGCTATGTTAGCTCAGAATTCAAACCTTTCAAACCCTTTGTCTGAAGACTTTGACTACGCTAAAGAGTTCAAAAGTTTAGATTATAAGGCTCTTAAAGAAGATTTGACAAAGCTTATGACAGACTCACAGGACTGGTGGCCTGCAGACTATGGACATTACGGACCGCTGTTTGTGAGAATGGCTTGGCATAGTGCTGGAACATATCGCACAGGAGACGGACGTGGTGGTACACGTATGGGTATTCAACGATTTGCACCTCAGAATAGTTGGCCTGATAATGTGAACTTAGATAAAGCACGTCGTCTTCTATGGCCGATTAAGCAGAAATATGGGCAGAAGATTTCTTGGGCTGACCTTATGATCCTTGCTGGTAATGTGGCTATAGAGTCAATGGGACTGAAAACGATTGGGTTTGCTGGTGGTCGTGAGGATATATGGGTACCACAAGAAGATATTTATTGGGGTGAAGAAGAGGGCTGGCTAGAGAGTCGTCGTCTGAATGAGAAAGGCGAACTTGATCTATCTATTGAGAATCCGCTAGCTGCCGTACAAATGGGATTGATTTATGTTAATCCAGAAGGTCCTAACGGAGTGCCTGATCCATTAGCTTCTGCTAAAAACATTCGTATTGCTTTTGAACGTATGGGTATGAATGATGAGGAGACAGTTGCTCTTATCGCAGGAGGACATACTTTTGGTAAAACGCACGGAGCTGGCTCAGCAGACCACGTAGGTAATGCCCCAGAGAGTGCTAAAATTGAAGAACAAGGCTTTGGTTGGGCGAGTAGCTATAAGAGTGGTAAAGGAGCAGATACGATTAGTTCGGGGCTAGAAGTAACTTGGACTCCTACTCCTACACGCTGGAGTCACGCATTCCTAACTACACTATTTGATAACGAATGGGAGCTTACCAAAAGTCCAGCAGGGGCTCATCAATGGGTAGCCAAAGGCGTCGGTGAGATCTTTCCAGATGCTTTTGATAAGAACAAGAGACATCGTCCAGCGATGCTGACATCAGACCTTGCTCTCAAAGCAGATCCTGAATATAATAAGGTTTGTCGTCGCTTCATTGAGCAACCATTAGAATTTGACAAGGCTTTTGTGAATGCTTGGTTCAAATTAACTCATAGAGATATGGGACCAAAGACAACTTATCTAGGTGAGGAAGTCCCACAAGAGACGTTTATCTGGCAAGACCCACTACCTGCTTGTTCTTACCTTATCAACGATGATGAAGTAGCTGAACTTAAACAAATGATCTTAGCCACTGACATTCCTCATAATGCTCTTATTAAAACAGCTTGGGCTTCTGCTTCTAGTTACAGAGGTTCAGATAGAAGAGGTGGGGCTAATGGAGCACGTATTCGCTTTGCACCACAAATCTCTTGGGCGTCAAACGAAACAGAAGAATTGAAACAAGTACTGGCAATGTATGAAGCTGTACAGAAAGCATTCAACAATGATAGCAGAAGTGTTTCAATTGCTGATTTGATTGTATTAGGAGGCTCTGTAGCGGTAGAAGTAGCTGCTAAGTCTGCTGGTGTAGAACTCTCTGTACCATTCACTGCAGGACGTACTGACGCTCTTGAAGAAGAAACAGATGTGGATTCGTTCAATGTCCTAGAACCTATGGCTGATGGATTCCGTAACTATCAGAAAAGAAAGTACACACTCAACGCAGAGGAATTGCTTGTAGATAAAGCTCAGCTCCTTACTCTGACAGCTCCAGAGATGACAGTCTTAGTCGGTGGTATGCGTAGCCTTAATGCTAATTACCAGAATACTGACTTAGGTATCTTGACAGACAAGCCGGGGGTATTGAGTAATGACTTTTTCATTAACTTATTGGATATGGCTACTGTGTGGGAAGCTGAGACAGAGGAAGCTATTACCTTTGTGGGTAAAGACAGACAGAGCAATACGCCTAAGTGGAGAGCTTCACGAGTGGATCTTATCTTTGGCTCTAATTCAGAACTAAGAGCTTTGGCGGAAGTTTATGCAAGTTCAGATGCTAAAGAAAAGTTTATCTATGACTTTGTTGCAGCGTGGACTAAGGTGATGAATCTAGACAGATTTGATTTGAAGTAGGAGCGTTAGTTCATTTTTAATAAAATAGGCAGTGCCAAAACCTGAGTTTTGGCACTGCCTATTTTATTGTTTTATAATTAGTATAGGGGTTTTCTTGATTTATACTGACTAACGAAGTGTAAATACCCTATCTGTTTTATATGATTTTAATGTTTTTTTCTCCCAATTGTAGTAAAATTGATCTCCTAACTCTTTTTCCAAAGCTACTACTCCCTTGTAGAACTCTGATACATAAGTTGATTTTGTAAGACTATTGATGATGCTTCCTATTCCTATTGTACCTATAGCTACAATGGCATCTCCTAAGCCATCATCAATACCAGCTAACTTTTTAGCAGAGGCTTCTACAGCAAGCTTATCTTTATGGAGAAATAAAGTTCCCGAATGGAAGTCGTAGTTGTAAGTTAGATAATACTTCATTGGGAACTTGCCGTGACTTTGGATGTTCTCTAGCATATCTTTCTGAACTTCTTCAGAGAGTGTTTTGTACAATTCATCATCTGCCGAACTGATTTCGTGCGTAAAGACAATGCTAT
>PDWI01011495.1_pt1 | contig 15942 bp, 11 predicted proteins | sample 1430891 | NCBI WGS metagenome assembly PDWI01 (sample SAMN01162508, study PRJNA174530) | Oral metagenome, whole genome shotgun sequencing project. | biome: Marine environment; feature: Marine mammal; material: Swab sample of the gingival sulcus; isolation source: swab sample of gingival sulcus...
TTAGTTTAACAAAAGTTGCTTACTAAGGCGAACTTTTGCTTTTTTCTGCTTTTTAAAAATAATTTTCAAATCAAAAATTAAAACACAACCAAAAAAAAAATCGCCTAAAAATTACTTTTTAGACGACCTCTTTATTATTTAAACTAACCACACATCTACCTTTTCTAAAAGGGAAAAAGTAAAGGTTCCCACTACAATTCATTTGATTGTCAACTACTCATATCTCCTACTAACTATTTTTCATTAACTAAAAATTATAATGTACATTTGCAATTGTAATAATCGTAATATTTTTTTCAGATTTGAGTACCTATTTAGAACAATTGAACGAACCACAAAGAGCCGCTGTATTACAAAAAGAAGGTCCTATGATTATCATTGCAGGAGCAGGTTCAGGAAAGACACGAGTATTGACTTATCGTATTGCCCACCTTATGGAACAAGGAATTGATCCTTTCCATATATTGGCATTGACTTTTACAAACAAGGCCGCTCGTGAAATGAAAGAACGTATTGGAAAAGTGGTTGGATTTAGTGAGGCTAAAAACTTATGGATGGGTACTTTCCACTCTGTTTTTGCAAGAATATTACGTGCAGAGGCTGAAAAAATAGGTTTTCCGTCAAATTTCACTATTTATGATACACAAGATAGCATTCGACTGATAACAACCATCATCAAGGAAATGCAATTAGACAAAGATGTGTACAAACCAAAACAAGTTCTCAGTCGTATTTCATCGTTTAAAAATAGCCTTATTACCGTACGAGTTTATTTTAACAACTCCGATTTACAACAAGCAGATTTACAAGCCAAACGCCCTAAAATGGGAGACATTTACAAAGAATATGTAGATCGATGTTTCAAAGCGGGAGCAATGGATTTTGATGATTTGTTACTTAGAACCAATGAATTGTTAGCGAGATTTCCTGATGTATTGGCTAAATACCAAGACCGATTTAGATATATTATGGTGGATGAGTACCAAGATACAAACCACTCTCAGTATCTGATTGTAAAAGCATTAGCAGATCGTTTTCAAAATATTTGCGTTGTTGGTGATGATTCACAAAGTATTTACGCCTTTCGTGGAGCTAACATTGAAAACATATTAAGCTTTCAAAAGGATTATCCAGATGTAAAAACTTTTAAATTAGAGCAAAATTACCGTTCAACAAAAACGATTGTTCAAGCAGCAAATAGCCTTATTGAAAAGAACAAAACAAAACTCGACAAAGAGATTTGGACACAAAATTCAGAAGGGGAAAAAATCAAAGTAATGTGTACCATTTCTGAAAGTGAAGAAGGACGATTTGTAGCAAAAACGATTTTTGACAATGCGATGAACAAGCAATTGACTTATGATAAGTTTGCTGTGTTATACCGTACAAATGCTCAATCAAGAGCCATAGAAGACGCTCTCAGAAAGCGAGATATTAAATACAAAATTTACGGAGGAATCTCGTTCTACCAACGAAAGGAAATCAAGGATTTATTATCTTATTTACGCATTTTAATCAATTCAAATGATGAGGAGGCATTAAAGCGAATTATCAATTACCCTGCTCGTGGCATTGGAGCAACAACCGTAGATAAATTGATGATTGCTGCCAATCATTACAAAAAATCCATTTTTGAGATTTTGATGAATTTGCAGAATATTGATTTAAAAATCAATGCTGGCACACGAGCCAAATTAGAAAACTTCACAAATATGATACGAAGTTTTCAAATAGAAGCACAAAGTAAGAATGCTTTTGAAATGACGGATTTGATTGCCAAAAAAACGCAAATCATTAAAGATTTAGAAAAGGACAGCACTCCTGAAGGCATCAGCAAAGTAGAAAACATACAGGAATTGATTAACGGAGTAAAAGATTTTGTAGATGAGCGAACAGAAACAGGAGAAGACGCCTCGCTTACAGCATTTTTAGAAGATGTTGCCTTGGCGACTGATTTTGATTCTGAAAAAGAAGACATCCCTCGTGTTTCGTTAATGACCATACACTTAGCCAAAGGTTTGGAATTTCCGTATGTACATATCGTTGGAATGGAAGAAAATTTATTTCCGTCCGCAATGAGTATGAACACACGTAGTGAATTGGAAGAGGAACGTCGTTTGTTTTACGTGGCTTTGACGCGTGGAGAAAAGCAAGTTTATCTCAGTCACGCAAGAACTCGCTACCGCTGGGGACGACTTCAAGACGGTGAACCAAGTCGTTTTTTAGAAGAAATTGACGAGAAATTTTTAGAATATTTAACTCCTAAAATTGTTCCCTCTCAAAATAAATTTGTAGATGCTAATTTGTTTGATGACGCTCCCAAAAAAGTCCGTTTTCAAAAACCAATTGCTAAAAAACGAGTTCCAAATACAACGAGAAAACCATTAGCACCTCCAAGCGGAATGAAGAAAGTTTCTGATATCAGACCAAGTATTCAAAATACGGCAACTCCTTCACTTGAAGTTGGAAATATAGTGGAACATCATAGATTTGGAAGAGGTAAAATCGTCGGTTTAGAAGGAAGTGGAGCCAACAAAAAAGCGGAAATTGATTTTGAAAATGCTGGAATAAGAAAATTACTACTTCAATATGCAAAATTAACTGTAATTGGGTAAAGCAAACTAAATATAGTTGCATTTTTTAATTATTTTTCCCAAAAATGGAGGTATTTACAATTTTATTTATATCTTTATCCGATTTTAAAAATTAAAATGGTTTTGATATGAAAAAAAATATTTCTGTAATATTCCTATTAGTTACATTTGTTTTTTACGCACAAGACAATAGTAACCAAAAAGATACAACAAATTCAAAAGAAGAAAAATACGTCAAAAAAGGGTATGGCATTGGAGGAGTTCCTGCTATTGCTTACGATTCTGATTTAGGATTTCGATATGGTGCCATTTTAAATTTATATGATTTTGGTGATGGAAGTAATTATCCGAATTACGACCAGTCTTTGTATTTGGAGTGGTCTAAAACAACCAAAGGAAGTGTAACTTCTCAAATCATTTACGACACAAGAACCTTAATTCCAAACGTAAGGATGATTTCTAAAGTTGCTTATCTTACGGAACAAGCTCTTGATTTTTATGGGTTCAATGGATTTTATAATGCTGAGTTAGAAAATCAAGAGAGTTCTTCTTATTTATCGAGAATGTTTTACAGACAAGATAGAAAATCATTTACTGTAAAGGCTGATTTTTTAGGAAAGACAAAAAACAAACATTTAATGTGGATTGCTGGTTTTGAAAACTACAATGTTAAAATCGCTAATGTAGATATTGATAAACTGAATAAAGGAAAAGACGAAGAGGATAAATTACCTAAAGATGTACCGACACTTTACGAAAGTTACAAAGACTGGGGAGTTATTAAAAAGGATGAGCAAAAAGGAGGAAATAGTTTGTTATTCAAAGTAGGTGCAATGTACGACACAAGAGATAATGAAGCAAATCCAAATAAGGGTCTTTGGTCGGAAGCATTATTGGTATACGCTCCAAATTTCCTAGGAAACAAGAATGGAGGTTACACAAGATTATCTTTAACTCATCGTCAATACTTCACTTTAGCATCAAATCTGACTTTTGCCTATCGTTTAAATTGGCAGACAAAATTGACAGGAACAATTCCTTTCTATATGTTGCCTTATATGTTTAATTCTAAGAATACTATCGAGGGTTTGGGAGGAGCAAAAACGCTTAGAGGAATACTTCGAAATAGATTAGTAGGCAATGGTATTGCCTTAGGAAATTTTGAATTCCGTTACAAAGTGCTAAAAACCAAACTTTTCAAACAAGATTTCTACATCGCTTTAAGCACTTTTGTAGATACTGGAATGGTTACGAATACCTACAAAGTTGATACCAAAGGAGTCACAGATTACAAAACCGATAAATCTCATTATACTGCGAATGAAATTCGTAAAAATTGGTTTAACAGTTCTGCTGATAAATTGCATACAAGTTATGGAGTTGGTGTACATTTCGCTTTAAATAACAATTTCATTATTGCCGTAGATTATGGTAGAGCCGTTAAGAAAGAAGACGGTAGTTCTGGTTTGTACATTGGGTTGGATTTCTTGTTTTAGGATGAAATATTTTGATTAAAAATTTTTCTTAAAAACCTAAAACACACTATTTCCTAGTTGATTTTTTCTTAAAAACATATGCTATTTCAAAAAATGGCACTATTTTAGTAGCCTAATTTTGGAGTGATGTGATATCACTTACAAAAACAATAAAAAGAAACAGATGAAAAAGAAAATATTATACATTTTAATTATCACCATAGGAATAGGTGTATTTTTTGGATTCCAACAGCAACAAAAAGATTATAGAAAGGAAAGGGCTCTATTGGGCATCCTCAATTATGTACTAACTAAAGGACATTTTCAGAATAAAGAAATGAATACAGCCCTTTCTGAAAAAATTTTTACAGAATTTTTAAAAGGAATTGACCCTTTAAAAAGATACTTTTTAGAGTCTGATATTAAGGAATTTAAAAATTATCAATCATTATTGCTTTTGGATAATAAAACAAAAGATAGAGATCTTCTATTCTTCAACTTAATACATCGACGTTTTTTACAGCGAATGAGTGAAGCGGAAAACCGATGCAAAACGCTTTTGAGCCAGCCTTTTGATTTTTCTAAAAAGGAAACAATCAGCACTGATTACGAAAAAGCAACCTATTGCAAAACGGAAAAAGAACTTTCCGACAGATGGAGAAAGCAATTGAAAAGTAGTATTTTATCTAAGATCCATATTAAAGAGGCAGAACAGAAAGACAAGGCTAAAAAAGATAAATTGAAAAAAAATAAGGCAAAAAAAGATTCAGTAGCCGTCAAAAAACCATTTAAAACCCTTGAAAAAGAGGCCAGAAAAACTACGTTAGACAATTTCAAAGATTTCTTTGAACGAATTGGCGAACTGACTTACGATGATTGGTTTTCAACTTATGTCAATACCATTGCAAGCCAATTTGACCCACACACCACCTATTTAGATCCTTCTTTTAAAAAGCGTTTTGACATTTCGATATCTGGAAAATTAGAAGGTATTGGAGCGGTACTTCAGAAGAAAAATGGTTTTGTAAAAGTCGTAGAATTAGTCGTTGGAGGACCTGCATGGAAAGGCGGTGAGTTAGAAGCAGAAGATCTTATCTTGAAAGCTGGAGAAGGAGATGCAGAACCTACCGATTTGGCTGGTATGAGATTAGACAAAGCAATTGAACATATCAAAGGGAAAAAAGGCACAGAGGTACGGCTAACGGTAAAGAAAATTGATGGAACTATTAAAACAATTTCTATCATAAGAGATGTGATTGAATTTGAAGAAACCTTTGTAAAATCAAGTATTGTAAAGAAAAACGGTAAAAAATATGCCATTATTCATTTACCTAAATTTTACATCAATTTTGAAGATAAGAATTACCGAAATTCCGCTACGGATATGAAGAAAGAATTAGAAAGATTGAAGAAAGAAAATGTAGAAGGATTGGTAATTGACTTACGAAATAACGGAGGTGGTTCTTTAAAAACTGCGATTGAAATCAGCGGATTATTTATTGAAAAAGGACCTGTTGTACAAGTAAAATACAGAGGAAAAGACCCAATTATAAAAGAAGACAAAGACCCAACTATTCAATGGGACAAACCTCTTGCTATTTTGGTGAATGAATCTTCTGCCTCTTCGAGTGAGATTTTTTCAGGAGCAATGAAAGATTATCACAGAGCCGTAATTTTAGGAAGTAAGCAAACGTATGGAAAAGGTACCGTTCAAACAATTGTTGACCTTAATAGATTTTCTAAACTTAAAAAAGAAGATTTAGGAGCCTTGAAAATGACAATTCAAAAGTTTTATAGAGTAAATGGAAAATCCACACAGTTAGAGGGGATTCATTCTGACATTGTGATTCCTACAAGGTATCGCTACTTGAACATTGGTGAACGAGATTTAGATAATCCTTTACCAAATGACGCCGTAGCCCCTGCTGACTATAAAGTGTGGAAAGGATATAAAAACTTTGACGAAGTGGTGACTAAAAGCCAACAAAGAATGCTTGAAAAGCCATATTTCAAGTTACTTGACGAAAGTGCAAAATGGCTTAAAAAACAAAGAGATGATCACACTATTTACTTAGAATACAACGATTATATGGAAGATATGAAAAAAGGCGAAGACGCATTGAAGAAATTCAAAACATTAAAAGATTACAAGTCTTCATTATCTTTTGTATCTCCTAATTATGAATTACCTATACTTGAAAAAGATAAGGAACTCAAGAAAAAACGAGATAAATGGCACGAAAACTTAGGAAAAGACGCCTATGTAGAAGAGGCTATTAACGTTGTTAGTCAATTGGTTACAAAATAATTTTTTAAAAGAAACACTTTGTCTCAATCATCTTCACTTTGGTCATTAGCTTTACACAAGTTCAGAAAAAACAACTTGGGGATGATTGGTGTATGTTTTATTATTCTATGTGGATTGGTGGCGATTTTAGCCTATGTACTAGCTCCTGATAATAGTACTAATTCCAATCAAATGCACTTAGAAATTCATTCTAAAAGACCGGGTTTTAAAGTGCTTTTATTTACTCCTCCTCACAAGGAAAATACTACGCAAAGTAAAATTCATCAATGGTTTTTGGGTAAAGAAATGACTCCAAAAGAATTGGCAATTTCTGATTATAAAATCACCAAAGACACGCTTATTGTAATGCCTTTTTCTGAGAACAAGACCGTTACTTTAAGTAAAAAGTATTACATCCCTAATATTCATCAAACCAAAAATATTGAAAAATATATCAAGGAACGCACTTTCTATTTTGGCACGGATAGATATGGACGAGATTTATTGAGTAGAATGCTTGTAGGGACTCGAATTTCCTTTTTTATTGGCTTTGTTGCGGTATTTATTTCCTTATTTATAGGAATTTTAATGGGAGCAATTGCTGGATATTTTGGAGGAAAAGTAGATTCCTTTATTATGTGGATTATCAATATTACTTGGTCTATTCCGACACTTTTATTAGTGATTGCGATTACTCTTGCCTTAGGAAAAGGATTTTGGCAAGTATTTATTGCTGTGGGACTTACAATGTGGGTGGAAGTCGCTCGTGTGGTAAGAGGACAAATAATTAGTGCGAAACACCAGCAGTACATTGAGGCAGCAAAAGCCTTAGGCTTTTCTAATTTTAGAATTATCTTTAAGCATATTTTACCTAATATTATGGCTCCAATTATTGTCATTTCTGCCGCTAATTTTGCAGCTGCAATCCTTATTGAAAGTGGACTTAGTTTCTTGGGAGTTGGGGCTCAACCTCCTGTTCCGTCATGGGGCTCAATTATCAAAAACCATTATAATTATATTATCGTAGGAAAGGCTTATTTGGCATTAATTCCAGGTGTCGCAATTATGAGTTTAGTAATGGCATTTATGCTGGTCGGAAATGCTTTACGTGAGGCGTTAGATGTTAGGGAATAAAATCAGTAAAAACTTATAAATTACTTCGCTTTTTCGACTAAAACCAATTTATCAATGGTTGATTTGGTCGTGAAGATTCCATAATTGATAAAAACATTTTTCTTTTCAATTTTTTCAATCACTCCACAAGAACGACTTCCGTCAATACGCACTTTATCATTTATCTTGAACACATAAGAAGCTTTTTTCTTAGCAATCTCCGCCTCTTTTTTTTGCTTTTCTACTCGAACTTTTTTAACTTCTGTAAGTACTTTTTTCTCAACAGATTTCAACTTATTCTTTGTTTGAACTTCTTTTACTTTTTGTTCTTTTTTCGCCTTTTTAGTTTTAGGTACAGGAGGATTTTTCTTCATAAATTTTGTTCGCTCTGCCTGAACCCATTTCGCAAATTCTGTATTGAGTTGTTTTTTACGATTTGTCTGAAAATAACGATTGACCATCTCATTAATTGCTCGTCCGTATTGTAACATTTTTTGATTATGGTCATACAACTCCTGAAAACCTTCTAATTTCTCCTGTACTTTCTTTGTTTTTGTTTCCAAATCATCTGTTTTTTGAACAGCTTTGGTCTTCTCTTTTTCTAAATGTTGCGTTGTCTTTTGTAATTTATTACGTTCTTTTTGTAACCTTGAAATAGTCTTGTCCAAACGGATTTTCTCCGTCTCTACTCTTTTTTTAGCCCTGTTAATCAATCGATAAGGAATTCCGTTCTTCTGTGCGACTTCAAAAGTAAAAGAACTTCCCGCCTGCCCTACTACCAACTTAAACAGAGGCTGTAACGAACGCTCATCAAACTGCATATTTGCATTAACCACATTTTCTAATTCATTGGCTAATACCTTTAAATTCGCATAGTGAGTCGTAATAATGCCGTAGGCTTTCTTGTCATAAAATTCTTCCAAAAATATTTCTGCTAACGCTCCTCCCAATTCAGGGTCACTTCCTGTACCAAATTCATCAATTAAAAACAGTGTATTTTTGTTACATTTTTGTAAAAACGAACGCATATTTTTAATTCGATAACTATAAGTACTTAATTGATTTTCAATAGACTGATTATCACCAATATCCGTTAATATTTTTTCAAAAAAGAATGTTTCAGAACGCTCATCTACAGGAATTAACAAACCACTCTGTAACATCACTTGTAACAATCCCATCGTTTTTAGTGTGATACTCTTACCTCCAGCGTTAGGTCCCGAAATCATAATAATTCGTTGCTGAGAATGTAAAGACAATGTTTGGGGAATAGTTTCAATCCCTGCTTTTTTATTTTTTTCTAATAAAATAGGGTGATAAGCATTTTTTAAAAATACTTTTTTATGCGTGGAAATCGTTGGTAAACAGGCGTTGATACGTCGTGCATATTTTGCTTTGGCTCCTACAGCATCTAAATCAATTAAGTATTCGTAATGCTCTTGAATTTCTGCAAGATACTCTCTTACAAATTCGGAGAGTTCTTTTAAAACCCTGATAATTTCTTGTCGCTCATCAAACACCAAATTTTCTAATTCTCTATGGTATTTTTCAGTAGATGACGGAGCGATATAAACGATATTTCCACTTTTAGAACTGCCCAAAAGACGTCCTTTGACCTTTCTTCTATGCATCGCCAAGACCGCTAACACTCGTTGATGCTCAATAACAGTTTCTCTAATATCATCTAGATATCCCTGTGCCTGACACGAACTCAAAGCGCTGGTAAAACTTTCACTAATTTTAGCTCTAACTTGTGCTATTTCCTTTCGGATGCGTTTCAATTCTGATGAGGCCATATCGCTCACTTCTCCAAATGGAGTAATGAAAGACTTGATCTTAGCAGTCACATCGAAAATCGGCACTAATTTTTCAGAATCGGAAAATAAAATAGAATATATCTGCTTGAATTTTTTTAAAAAATTCAGCAATTCGTGAATAGTATCGCTGTTACTTGATAATTTTAAGAAAGACTCTGGCTCTAAATAACTATTTTCGATTTTTAATAAGTGAATCTCCTTTTGAACATCATCAAAAAAATGATTGGGGATTCGGTTGTCATTTTCAAAGGAAGACAGGTATTCATTGACTTTCTGCAACTCAGGAAAAACCTTATTCACAGAAGAATACGGATGCAATGAACGAACCTTTTCCTTTCCTAAGTCGGAATGACATAAGGACGCCACAGCCTCTAAAACGGTGGTAAATTCTAAATCTTTTACTGTTTTTTTTGAAATGTTATTCATAAAATGACTACCTTTGTGCTAAAAGTTGGAAAACTTACTTACAATCAGAATTTGACCAACCTTATTTTAAAACATTAACCACATTCGTAAAATCAGAATACAGTACACATCGTTGCTACCCAAAAGGGAGTCAAATCTTTTCTGCTTTTGAGCATTGTTCCTTTGAAGACTTAAAAGTAGTTATCATTGGTCAAGATCCTTATCACGGAGTTAATCAGGCAAACGGATTGTGTTTTTCCGTGAATGACGGTATTGCACATCCACCCTCTTTAATCAATATTTTTAAAGAAATTGAAACAGATATTCAAGTGCCTTATCCTACTTCAGGAAATTTAGAACGTTGGGCGAAACAAGGGGTTTTATTACTTAATGCGACCTTAACCGTTCGTTCGGGACAAGCAGGAAGTCATCAAAATAAAGGTTGGGAAACTTTTACTGATGCCGTTATCAAAACCATTTCCGATCACAAAGAAAATATCGTTTTTCTACTATGGGGAGGCTATGCTAAACGAAAAGGAACAATTATTGATGCTAATAAACATTGCGTTTTGACTTGCGGACACCCATCACCTCTAAGTGCTAATAGAGGATATTGGTTTGGTAACAAGCATTTCAGTAAAACAAATGAGTTTTTAAAAAGTAAAGGATTGGAAGTAATTAAGTGGTAGGCTTTAATTAGATATAACGAATCAATTATAAAACTGCCATTTTCAAAGCAGCTACAGCGCATTCTACACCTTTATTTCCAAGTTTACCTCCTGAGCGATCTATAGATTGTTGCTTATTATTATCGGTAAGTACACAGAAAATAACTGGAGTATCGTAATCTAAATTTAACTGTGTAATTCCTTGTGTAACACCGTTACAGACAAAATCAAAATGTTTGGTTTCTCCTTGAATAACAACACCTATAGCAATAATCGCATCAACATTTTGAGTTTTGAGCATTTTTTTTGCTCCATAAACAAGCTCAAAACTTCCTGGAACATTCCATCTCAAAATGTTTTCAGGTAAAATTCCATTTCCTAATAGTGTCTCTTCAGCTCCTAAAAATAGGTTCTCTGTAATATCTGAATTCCATTCAGAAACAATTATCCCAAATCGAAGTTCCTTCGCATTTGGGATAATTACTTTATTTTGTATTGAATAATTCTCTGTTGCCACTACTCTTGCGCGTAAACTGATTTACTAATATAAGCGTCAATATTTTGAGCTTGACTTGATGTAGGGTACTCTTTCTTAATTTCTTTGAAGAGTTTTTCTGCTTTTCCATACTTTTTCAATTCTAAAGCCATAACTCCCGCTTTGAATAAAAATAATGGAGAAGTCAAATTATTACTACGCATCGTCGCTGCCTTTTTGTAGTATGATAAAGCGTCTTCTAATTGCTCAATATCAGCAAAAGCATCACCTATCGCACCTACCATAGTTGGGGCAATTAATTCATCTTCAGATGAAAATTTATCTAAATGCGCGATTGCATTTTTGTAATCTTTCATCTTCAAGTAAGAAATTCCAGCGTAACCATTCGCTAAATTACCTGCATCTGTACCACTGTATTTATCTGCAATATCAATAAAACCGTACTTTCCGTCAGTTCCTTTTAATGCTAATTTAAACAGAGAGTCTGTCGCTACGGTAGCTTTTAGAGCTTGATTGTAATACTTCGCAGGAAATGCCAATTCGTTTCTAGCCTCTTTTTCCTTAGGTACTTTAACATATTTATTATAAGCCAAATAACCTAAAATTCCTAATACAATAACTCCTAATACAATGAAAATCTTTTTTTGATTTTTCATCACCCAAAGCTCCGACTTTGAAGCTGTTTCATCCAAGGTGTTAAAAACTTCTGCGGTAGTTGAATCTCCTTCAATCCCTTGTAGTTTGTCTATTTCAGTTTTTACTTTTGTCCCTGTTTTCTTGTATGTTGCCATTTTTTCTAAAATTTTTTAGATTGCAAAAATAATCTTTTAAGAGAAATGCACAAACAATTCTCCTTGTTTTTTTTTGAAAAAGGTTTTATTTCACTGCAATCATTGAAATTTCAATAGAAGATTCTCTTGGTAACCTTGCTATTTGTACCGTTTCTCTTGCTGGTGCTGTCTGCTCATCAAAATAACTTGCATACACCTTATTCACTCTTTGAAAATTATCCATATCCGCTAAAAATATCGACGATTTCACAACATTCTCAAAGGTCATATCCGCCTCTGACAATACTGCTTTCAAATTTTTCATTACTTGATGTGTGGCATCTTCAATAGAGCTATCGACCATTGTTTCTGTTTCTGAATCAAAAGGAATTTGCCCTGAGATATAAAGCGTATTACCTGATAAAATTGCTTGATTATAAGGTCCTAATGGTGCTGGAGCCTTTGATGTGTTGATAATTTTTTTCATTGTATTGTTTCTTTATGTTTGTTTTATCAAATTAAAAAAAGAGTACTCCCTGAAATTATCATAACGACATCCCCCAGAAACCTCTTCTCTCTGTACAAAGATAACATTTCTTTTCTAAACTCAAAAGAGATTTAAAGGAGAACATTCTAAAAAACAATATCCTTAGCTCCCCATCTAAGAGAACTAAGGATATCTGACGTAAAAAACTATTAAATAACCTTACTACTAAAATCTAAATAGCACACCTGCTCCTGCTTGTAAAAAATTAGCATTTCCAAGTGTGTATTTCAATTCAGCCATTCCATATAGATTTCCTGAAATTTGGTAACGCCCTCCTGCTCCTAAATTAACACCTGACTCACTTGCACTTGCAGAGGGAACTGTATATCCACCCATTGAGATACTCGGAGTGCTGATACGAAGAATATTCAAACCAGCAAGTGCATAAAACTCCATTTGATTTTGTCTATGAAACACATAATGAGCGTTCAAATCAAATGCCATCCAAGTTAATTTCGCACCATAACCGTAGTCTTTAGGTAAAAAATAAGTAAATCCGAAAGAACCTTCCCATTGGTCTGTTACTTGATATACTCCTTTAGCAAAAATACCTAAGGTACTAATATCAGTAGCATAAGATAGACCTCCACCAGCTAAAATTTTACCATTACTTTGTGCGTTTGCATTTACGCTTAACAACATCATTGTTGCAATTGTCGAAATAAAAATTACTTTTTTCATTGTTTAAAATATTTATATAGTTATTAAATTTGGTTTTCTTATTAATTTAAAGTTTCTCCTCATTCATTCACATGCTATCTTTTTTACATTTACAAATTTAACACACCAACAACATCAATGACTTGTCCAAATGTTCCAAAGTTTTGCACATATGTTCCATCTTCATGTTCAACCAACATAAAACGTTAAAAACAAGAATATTAATGTTTAAAATTCAGCTAACAAAAAGTAACAAATCAACCAAACAGAGCATTATTACGTAATTTCACAAACAAATTTCATATCAAAGACGTAATAAATACACAACCGTAAATCGACAAATCTTAAATCGAATTAAGATTTTAATTGAAGGTGGAGTATTCTTCAAACAAAAAATTCTATTTTTCCTCTCGATAAGCTGTAGGAGTAGTCTTAAATAAACTTTTAAACTGTTTGGTAAAATATGACACACTATTAAAACCAGAGTCATAACAAATTTCTGAAATAGATCTATCTGATTTTTTAAGTAATTCAGAGGCAATTTTCAACCTATGAACTCTAATAAATTCAGTAGTCGACATTCCTGTTGTTGCATTAATCTTACGGTGTAACTGTGTACGACTCATACCTACTATATCACAAAATTTCTTAACGTCGAATGTAGATTCTGTGATATGATTTTCTAAAACATTTTTAACAATAACTGCAAAATCCCTATCTTTACCTCCTACACTCTCCTCCAATGGCTTAAACACAATTTCTTTCTTGTATTTTTCTTGAAGTTTTTGACGTATCTCAATAAGGTTCGCCACCTTTAATTTTAACAAGTTAATTTTAAAAGGCTTAGTAATATAGTCATCAGCATGATTCTGAAAACCTCTAATAATTACTTCTTCACTCGTTAAAGCCGTTAATAATATAATAGGAATATGACTTGTTAATTCATTATTTTTTAACTGATCACACAAAGACAAGCCGTTGACATTTGGCATCATTACATCAGAGATAATAATATCAGGTATCGATGCCTTTGCTTTTTCAACCCCTTCCTTTCCGTCTTCTGCCTCTATAATGGTATAATCCATTTTAAAAATACTCTTGATATACTCTCGCATATCAGCATTATCCTCCACTATTAACATGACTAACTCCCCTTCTACATCTAGATCCTCTTCAGAAACAACAACCTTTTCTGATTCAGACTCTAGTCCTACTGAGGCAATTTCATCATCTCTAAAATGTTCCTTTTGAGTAGGTAACTTAATAGAAAATTCAATACTATCATCTACATCAGATGTATCCACTTGAATAAAGGAACGATACAAATTACACAATTCTTTCGTCAATGCTAAACCTATACCCGTGCCCTCTTTATTGTTTTTCTCACTATAAAATCTTTCAAAAAAACGGCTGACATTATATAATTGTTTTTTTGCTACATTGTTAGAAATTTTCAAACAGTAAAAATCCTCTCTTAAAGAGCCTTTTAAAACAATACTACCTCCTTTGGGTGTGTACTTAAACGCATTAGAAAGCAAATTAGAAACAATCATCTCTACAATATTAGGATCAAACCAAACATTTTTTGAACCTCCTAATTCTATATGATAATCTAATTCCTTATCTATAGTTTTGAACTTAAATGAACGTGCTATTTTCTTAATAAAATCAGACAAATCTTTCTTTTCTGCTTTTACCTCAAATTTTCCTGCCTCGATTTTTGACAAACTCAAAATTCTATCAACTAAAAAAAGTAATTTTTGAGAATTTCGTTGTACCATCTTCATATCATCCTTTACCTCTTTTGATATTTCTTTCGAGGCAAGCACTTTTTCAACAGGTCCTTGAATCAAAGTAATCGGCGTTCTAAATTCATGAGATACATTTCCAAAAAACTTTGATTTCAAACTATTCACCTCTCTTAACTTCCTATTAATTTGTTTTCTTTTTCTAAAAGCAAAATATAGTAATATAAAAAGTGTGGATAGAACAATGAACACAAACAAGAAAAATCGTTTCTGTACAGAATATAGTTTTTTGGTTAATTGATGTTGTCTTTTAAGAAATTCAACTTCTTGAGTGATTTCTTTATTTCTAAATTTATTCTTTATCTCAATAATATCAACCTCATTATTCTGCTCATTCAGTAGCTTTTCATAATAAATTGACTTTTCTATCGCCAATAGCGATTCCTTAAAATTAGACTGCTTTTTATGATAATCAGCTAACAAGCTATAAGCTTTAAACAAAAATTCATAAGAATTTATATTTTGAGATGATTTTAAAATATCGTTTAGCAATAAATTAACCTCTGCATATTGATTTCTATTAATTAATTCCTCTGACAATTTCAATTTAGATGCTAACAAGTGAAAACTATCAGGAGAATCTTTCATAAGTTCAATAGATTCTCGTAGTAGTGGCATCCCTTTTTCTGGCTGTTTTTTGAGTAAAAACACCTCTCCTATAAGTCTCTTACAAATAGAAACTCCAAGTTTTGAATTAATTTTTTCATTCCTATTCAAAGATTTATGAAAATAATACAATCCTTCTTGATACTCTTTTTTAGCAACTTTTACCTCTCCAATATTAGCATAATTGATAGCTTGACCTAAATAATTATTTTGTTCTTTGGCAACAGACAAAGCATCTTCGAAATAACTCTCTGCATCATCATATTCTTTAAGAGCTAGCATAATGTTACCTAGTCCATTCATAGATATTGCTTTCGCTATTTGCAGCTCTTTTTTATCGCCACTAATTTCTAACGCTTTAAGGTGATAAGTCAAGGCTCTTTTAAGAGAAGAAGTACGTCGTAAATCAGTACCTATATTATTAAAAGACACTGCAATATTTAAGGTATCTTGGTTTTTTTGAGCCTCTTCAAGAGCTTGAAAGTGAGTTTCTAAAGCCCCTCGATAATCCGACTGATTTCTTAACAGAACCCCTTTTCTATTTAGTCTAGTACATAAGTGTACAATGCTATCATTTTTATAATATTTTTTCTTAATATCACTTAAAAGCACTTGATCTTCACAAGAAACTAACAATGATATTATAAGAAGTACTACAACACGTTTAAACATCGTTATTACATAGTTAAGTTTCGC
>PDWI01005697.1_pt1 | contig 15940 bp, 11 predicted proteins | sample 1430891 | NCBI WGS metagenome assembly PDWI01 (sample SAMN01162508, study PRJNA174530) | Oral metagenome, whole genome shotgun sequencing project. | biome: Marine environment; feature: Marine mammal; material: Swab sample of the gingival sulcus; isolation source: swab sample of gingival sulcus...
ACTAATAAGAAAAATTCTCAGTTAATTTTCACGATACACGATGTTTCCTTGCTAAATGAAAAAATCTATAGACGAGATGAAATTTGGCTTACTGAAAAAAATGATTTAGGAGAGTCTAGATTATATTCATTTAGTGATATTGTTGACAACGAAGGGAAAAAAATTAGAAATGATGAAGATTTTTTAAAAAGATATATGCGTGGTAATTATGGTGGAATACCTAGTTTGAAAAGTCTTTTTAAAGAGGTTAATAATGTCTAAAAGTAAAAGGAAGGGAAATATAGATAAAAGGTATAAACGCAAGCCTGTTACTTATAAATTGGGGCATTATTTAATAGTGCTGGATAGTGAAAAAACTGAAAAAATTTATATAGAGGGCTTGAAGGATAGTTTGCCAGAGGATTTTAGAAAAAATATAAAAATTGATATAATTCAAACACGAACTAAGGATATGATAAAAGAATGCGAGAAAAAGAGAAATGACAATCCTAATGTATCAGATGTTTGGATAGTTTTTGATAGAGATGAAGTGCCAAAGTTTGATAGTATTATAATGGAAGCCATAAATAGCGGAATAAATGTGGCGTGGTCAAATCCGTGTTTTGAAATATGGTTACACTCTTATTTTGGTAAGCTTCCAAGTTCAAATAATTCTAATCAATGTATAAGAAAATTTAAGGAAATTTATAAGAAACATACAGGATTGCTGTATGCTAAAAACAATAGTGATTTATATAAAAAATTGAGTGATTTTGGAGATGAAAAAAAAGCTATAGCTATTCATAAAAATAAATATAAGAATTATAACGATGATGGTATAGTTATGCCATCTAAAATGAGTATTTGTAGTACTATGTATCTTTTGGTAGAAAGTTTAAAGCAATGATACAATAATATAATTGGGATAATAACTTTAAAGGTGGAAATAATGAGATTAATTGTAATAGATGAGAATATGTCTGACCAGAGGGTTGATAGGTTTTTAAAGAAGTATTTTAAGACCCAGTCGATACATAGTTCTCAAAAGTGGATAAGAAAAAAACTGATAAAGGTAAATGGCAATAAAACAAGCGCTGAATATAGACTCCAAGTTGGCGATGAAATGCAGGTTTATTTGCCAGATGAGGTTTTTAAAGACGAGGAAATTTACATAGAAAAAAAGAAAAAAAGAATACAAAATAGAGGAAAAAACAAACTAGATATTATCTATGAAGATGCCGATATACTAATAGTGAACAAAGAAAAAGGTTTGCTTGTCCACCCTGCCAAGGGAGAATACAAAGAGGCTCTATCGACCTACGTGCAGTCTTATTTGTATGACAGTATCAGTCAAACTTTTTCGCCATCTAGCGTGACAAGGCTTGATTTTAACACAGAGGGTTTGGTTTTGTTTTGCAAGAATTACGAGAGCTTAAAAAAATATAATGAGCTGGTTAGAAACAGAGAAATTAAGAAATATTATATGACTATCTGTGAGGGAAATGTCCAAAAAGCAGAAACAATCGAGGGCTATATATACAAAAATGACGACAATAATAAGTCTAAATTACGAAAACAAAGGTATGATGGCGGAAAATTTGTATCTTGTGATATAAAACCCTTGCAGTATAAAAATGGATATACAAGGCTAGAAGTTTTACTAAACACGGGGCGTAGCCACCAAATACGAGCTTCTTTAGCTAGTATAGGCAATCCAATCGTCGGTGATGTAAAATACGGGGCAAATATAGTAGGAGATATTAATTCTCAAATTTTGATAGCACATAAATTGGTCTTACCAGATAAAACTATTGAAATAGAGGTAAATAATCTTATGAAAGTTTGGAGAAGTTTATAAAAAGAAAGAGGTAAAATTATGTCTAAGGCATACAATCAATTTATAGATATGCTCGGCAATTATTCTTATGGTCCAGCCTATGAGTTAATGATTGAGTATGGATACAAAGAAACAGATGTTGCTTTGATATTGAGGGCTTTTAAACACTCGATTAATTTTGACTTTGATTATGCAGAAAAGGTAATGCAAAAGACCTCAGTTCAGTTTAAACACGAGGATTTATACAAGGATATAAGGCAAAATCTCGACAAATTAATAGAGGGCGAGCCAGAAGCCATATTTTCTGAACTTATGTTTAGTATGGTGACTCAAATTACAAAGGACGAGTACATCGACCTTATGGGCAGACTCTACAGGTATAGGGAAGCTCTTTTGAAGTATTTGTTTTTACAAACCCAAGGCAAAAAAAATATAAGTATGCTCTCTGAAAATATGTCAAAACGCTATCAAATAAAGATATTGAGAGAAAAATACGGTATGCACAGTCACAATTTAGGAGTTGCCTTAACTAAGTATTTCAAAAAGTATCATTCTAATGACCACGCAGTTACACGTGTAATGGAAATACTAGATAGTGACAAGATGATAGACTTGATGAACTTGAGAAATGCTTCTATAATAGGGCATGGATTTGTTGGAATTAGCAAGATAGACATAATTAGAACTTATGATGCTGAAATTGAGGACTTATTATATGACTTCAAGGCTTGTATAGGATTTTTAGGAATGAATTTAGAATATGACAAATACGATAAGTGGAATAATGCAATTATAGTTGAAGCTAAAAAAATTGAAAACTTTTTAGACAGTAATTTTGGAGATGACAATGAGTGATAAGGCAAAAAAAGAACTAAAAGAGTGGGGCAAAGCTTTAATATTTGCTGTTATAGTAGCTATTTTGATGATGATATTTGCTAGACCTTCCTTTGTAAGAGGTGTAAGTATGATGGGTACATTTAAGGAGGGAGATTTAGTCCTTGTAGAGAGAATTACTCAATTATATTCTGAACCAGAACGTTTTGATATAATAGTTGCAGAAAGTGACCTTTTGACCGAGGCTGGTGACAAAAAGAACCTAATAAAAAGAGTAATTGGACTTCCAGGGGATAGCGTAATAATCAAGGATGGAAATGTATATATCAACGGAGAAAAATTAGAGGAAGATTACTTGTATGAGGGTTCTACAGGTGGCGAATTTGAGGGCGTAGTTCCAGATGAACACCTGTTTATAATGGGAGATAACAGATACCACTCAAACGACTCGAGAGCTGAGTCGGTGGGTTTTGTTTCTTATGATAGGCTTAGAGGTAGGGTATATATGAGAATATATCCATTTAGCGAAATAAAAACTTTTTAGTAGAGGTGTAAATATGAAAAATTGTAAGATAATTTTAGAGGACGGAAAAGAATTTTTAGTTCCAAAGGGCACTGCTTTATCAGAAATAGAGAACTTGTATTATTCTAAACACAAGTCAAAAATAATGGCTTTTAAAGTAAACCATAATTTACAAGAATTGACATATAAAATACAAGATGATGAAAACAAACTTGAAGTGATAGACTTACTACATAAGGACGGGGTTAGAATATATCAGCGTTCTTTGTTTTTTGTGTTTTCAAGGGCTGTTTCTGAATTATTTGATGGCGCAGAAACTATAGTTGAACATTCTTTGAGTAAGGGTCTATATTGTCAAATAAAAAAAGACAAAAAATTAAGCAAGGAAGATGTAACACTAATAGAAGAAAAAATGAAAGAGATAGTTGCGTTAAATGAAAAATTTAAACAAAATATCGTTCCAAAGGAAACAGCTAAAAAAGCTTATTTAAAACTAGGTTTGGAGGACAAGGCTAAACTTCTGGATTATAGAAAAGAAAAGACAGTTAAAATCTACGAATTTGGCGGAATGAAAGACTATTATTATGGATATATGGTAGATAGGGCTGGCAAACTCGATAAATTCAAACTTAAATATTACGGGGAAGGCTTGATATTAAGACATCCTAACGAATATTCAAATGGCAGAGTTCCGAATTTTGTGGAAAATAAGAAGTTATATAAAACTCATAGAGAAGCGGAAAAGTGGGGCGAAATCTTAGGTGTATCGTATTTAAGAAACATAGACGATTTAATAAAATCAGGTGAGATTGCCAGCAAGATACTAACCGCAGAGGCACTACACGAGAAAAAAATAATTGAAATAGCAGATGCTATATGCAAGAAAAATAAGAGAATAATATTAATCGCTGGCCCATCATCATCAGGCAAGACAACGTTTGCAAATAGGTTAAAAATTCAACTTGCTGTAAATGGTTTAAGACCAGTTACAATCTCTGTGGATGATTATTTTGTAAATAGGGAAAAAACTCCAAAAGACGAAAATGGCGCTTTGGACTTTGAGCATATAGATGCAATAGACAGACATAGGTTTAATCAAGATATAAAATCTCTATTATCGGGCAAAAAGACAAAACTTCCTAGGTTTGATTTCACAGTTGGAAAGAGAATGAAAGAAACTCACGAAATGCAGGTAAGTTCAGACCAACCTATCATAATTGAGGGAATACATTGTTTAAACCCTATATTTAGTGAGGAAATCCCAGACGAACACAAGTTTAGGATTTATATTTCTTGTCTGACTCAATTAAATATAGACGAACACAATAGGATACCAACGACTGATTCTAGGTTAATTAGAAGGCTCGTTAGAGACCACTACCACAGAGGAAATGATGGTGCAAGAACGCTTAATTTGTGGTCTTTAGTAAGACGTGGAGAGGAACGCAACATTTTCCCATATCAAGAAACTGCCGATGCCCAATTTAATTCTGCTAGTATGTATGAACTTTCAGCACTAAAAAAACACGTAGAACCTATACTTAAAGAAGTTCCAGAAAACACAGAAGAAAGTGCTGAGGCTAATCGTTTGCTCAAATTATTAAGCTATGTTTTGCCTTTAGAGGACGAGTCTGTTATCCCAAATACTGCGATAATTAGAGAATTTATTGGTGGCAATATCTTTCGTGAGGTATAAAACTTCCTAAATTGTTAAAGTAAATCAGTAAATAAGCCGATATAGGCATTTGATGGGAACTATATACGGAGGAAATAATATGAATAATACAAGCATACTATTAGAAAGTGGAACTGGCGAAGCCGAGATACTTAAATTTAAGGTTTGTGGAAAACATTACGCTATAAATGTGGTTAAGGTAAAGGAAATTTTGCCTATCAGAGAACTTACTCCTGTTCCAAATGCACCTAAGGAGGTTCTTGGAATTACCCTTATAAGAGGAGATGTCGTTACTGTAATAGACTTACATTCTGTCTTAGAGGGAATGGGTAAAGAAAATGTTGACCTAGAACATAGTAAAATATTGTTGTGTGAATTTAACCAACTGGTAGTTGCATTTTTAGTTGACGAAGTAATTGGAATTCACAGGGTTAGATGGGACGAAATGCACGCCCCTGACCAAATGATACAGGGTAGCGGAGTAGTTGCAAATATCGAGTATGAAGGAATAATTTATATGCTGCTTGATTTTGAAAGCATAGTTGTTGAAATATCTCCAAGCATGGGAATTAACCCAGATATGATAGGTGGTGCTAACTTTAAAAATGCTAGAAGTAGGTACAAAATATATTTAGCTGATGACTCAAAGGTTATCAGAGGACTACTAAAAGACACCCTTGAAAAAGCTGGATATACTAGACTTACATTTTTTGATGATGGACAAGAAGTATATGATGCTCTACTAGAATTAGTTGAGAGATATGGCGAAAACTTTACGGATAAAGTTGATTTATTGATAACTGATATAGAGATGCCTAGACTAGATGGTCATACCTTGGTAAGACGAGTAAAAGAACATAAAATTCTCAGAGAACTTCCTATAGTTATTTTCTCATCATTAATAACAGATACTTTAAGACACAAGGGAGAGTCTGTTGGTGCAGACCTTCAATTGAGTAAACCTCAAGTTTCAGAATTAGTTGAAATTTTGGATAAGTTGCTTAAGATTTAGGTTTTATCTTTCTGAATTAGGCAATATAAATACAGATTTAAATTTCTTTTCAAACTTTGAGTTGTTATTTAATGATAGTTCTATATTGACATCAGCGAGTTTTCCTCTGGAATATCTCATTCTATAATTCATTGGTGTTTCAAGCTCCTTTACATTTAGAGGAGCTTTTAAATTTATATTGGTATTTTCTAGGTCATAAAAGATACTTTTTTCAAATAGAAATAAACTAACACAATCCTCATTATACCACCCATTTCCTATTTGATGTGATATATGTCTATGCCTACTTGATAAGGTATTAAAAATTTCCTCATTTACTGCTTGACCTTCATTTCTTGCGAATGAATTTAGAACATTATTATCTCTATTTCCTATAAGTTTCATATTTTCTAAGACAGTTTTCATTTCTTGACTTAGATTATCATAGTATATTCCATCTACAGAAATTACCCTACCAGAACGTATTTCTAGTTGATGTTTTTTAAGAACTTCTTTATCATTTTTTATTAGGTTTACAGCCTTTATTACTGGAGTATATGATTTTTCTCCCAAACTAATATAGGCTTTTAAATTAGCGTTTATCGTGTTTCCATTTATACCTAATTTTTCAATATGACTATCAGAAATATATTCTTCATTAAAACCTAAATGATAAGTGCTTACTTTTAGTACATCTTTTGAAGCGTAATCAATATCAACTCCTGCCCCCTTATCTATTACTGCGGTGTTTGATTTTTTCATAGCTCTTGCAAGTGCATAGGCATTCTTTTTGTTATTTGCATTTGTTTTTACAGAAACATTACCTTGTAAGTTAATTTTTCCCCTGCTATGAACAAGCGGGTTTATAGTCCTAGTTACATCTGATTTAACAAATTTTGCGTTTGTATTTCCATTTTCATCATCATAAATCATCATTACATCTGGAATTACGCTAATTGGCTTACTATCTGGGTAAGATACGCCAAATTCATTAGCCGTACTTATTTCTTGCCTAAATTCGTCAAATTTTATTGCTTCCATAGGGATTGTATTGTGAGCTAAGTAAAGGAAGGATAAATTTATGAATGTATTATCGCTATCATAGTTTATTTTTATAGGCTCTAATAGCTTCATATCATCGTTTACAGCTATATATTTATGCTTGTCCTTGTTTTCTATATTGAATGATAAGCCCCCTATCTGACTGAAATATGATGGTAATCTGTTTGAATACATATCGGGTCTTTTTAAATAAATAGGGAAATTTGCTTTTTTACTGATGTCCGTATTATTTATACTAACGTCTTTTTCAAAATTTTTATAGTAGTCGACTTTTGCAAAATTATTATTCATTGTAGCTTTTACAGCAAATACGCTTTTGTGTGATGGGTATATAAAACCATTATTTATGGTATTTCCATTTTTGTCTATTTTCGGTAATAATAATTTTAACTTAGAACTTTTGTCTATTACAGGTATCTCTTTTAGATACTTAGAAAGTCGCCATTCGTCCAATACAATATCCGCTGTATCTTTTTCTATATCTTTTGCAGTATATTCTATGTCAATTTCTATAGTTTGGTCTTTCTTGTTTGAGTTAAAATAAACAATAACTTTTTTATCGCCGCTCAATTCGTATAAGTTATCTATTTTTTTAGGCGGAAAATATTTTGTTTTATTCTCATCTGAGTATTTTTGTATAATTTTTTGCTTTGCTATTTTTCTTTTTGTATCCTTATCTATAAAGTTAACTAGCAATGTTTTTTTGTGGTGTTTTTCGCCTTGGAATACAAATGATTTTTTTGCACTCCTATTTGAATATGGGAACTTAGACAATATTTTTTTACTTAAGTTGTAAATTGCAGATTTATTTTGGTTTTTTGAATTTTTGCCAAACAAACTAAGCTCTTCTGGATTTTTCATATATCTGTACCACTTAGCCTCTTTTTCATTTGGAGCTATTGCCTTTACTTCTGCATATACATTTACCCTAAAACCGTTGTTGATTATTTCGTTAGCTTCATTTTCTGATAAATTGCAATTATCCAGTACCAGATATGCTAAATTTTTGTCCATCTGTCTGTACATTAGAGAGGTGTTGCTTTGTGTCCAATCCACATAGTCCTCATAGTTTGATTTTATTTCATTTTTATATTTCCCATCTTTTTTTTCTTGTATGTAAAATGTAGTTTTTGTTAGAAATTCACTATCGTCAATAGTCCAAACTTCCTTATCGAGTGTTTTTATCATATTAGACGTTTTATTTTTATTGTTTGATTTTTTTATATCTTTTGCTTTATTTATTGGGTATATTTTACTGATTAACAACTTGTCTTGACTGGTTGAAATACTGTATTCTACACATAATAAAGAGATTTTATTATTCTTTAAATCGAGGGTACTTAAGTACAACCTAATCTTATCCTTATCTATTATAAATAAATTATCGTCCTTAAAGAAAAGTTTGTCCTTATATAAAAATGAGTCGAAGTCTATACCATAATTAACGAATAAGTCATTTGAATTTTTGCATGTGGTATGATTTATTATGTGCTTATTTAAACTATCATCACGCTTACCAACACATCCGTAGATAAAGTTAATTGCTTTGTCGTATAAGTTGTCTATCTCATATCTAACAGCGTTTTTATCTTTATTTAAGAAATAAATAGACGTGTTATAATTACTTGGAATATCATATAGTTTGAGCAAGTCCTTAGCTTGATTTACATTTTTAGGATTTATGTTGTTTTTTAAGTACACATCTCTCGATATCTTATCTTTTATTATTTCCTTTGTTTCTACATCCTGTTTTTTGGTGAAAATAAATATAAATTCTTTTTCTATACTTGCAACGGAAAATGATTTTTTTTCTATATCATAATTAAAGGATTGTGATAAAAAATCTAGCGGAACATAAGTAGTTCCATTAATTACCTTGCTATTTATGTCGAAGTCATTTTTATTTGTGCTATACTTATTTGACCTTATAGGCATACTTATAAATACATCATCTTTTTTTATTATTATCGTGTTGTATTTACCTAACCATTTTATTTCTGCCTGCATTGCATCACAAGTTTTTCTAAGAGGTATCATTATAGTCTCATTTTCCTTGTATGGAATAAATTTGCCAAGACTTGCTTCTTTGTCGTCTATGATTAAGATAATATCTGAGTTAGAATAATTTGTATCAGCATAAGAAAAGATAAAAATATTTAGACATACAAAAACGAGAAAAAGCATAAAAACTTTTTTCAAAATAAAAGAATTTTTATTATAATTTTTTCTCATAAAACTAAAACTTCCTTACAATAAGTGTACTCGCCTATTAAGGTTATTATAGCACAGTAAGGAAGTAATTTATAATTATATGACTTTTGATAGAAATCCTGCAACAATCTTGTAAACAATTAGAAATATAATTATAGTACTTAGGTTTCTAATTCTTGGATTTGAAGCATAGTCTGGGAATGGCTTAATCTTTTTATATGGCTCATTTGAAGGCAACAAACAGTCTATAATAAAGGTAATCAACATTATTATAATAATTATTGCAAATATTTTATCCATATAAACTATTGAGTTTGTCAAAGCCATTTTTGGAAGGTCAGGGTCTACCACCATACTCATAATATCATCCTGCATTACAGTTTTTGCTGTAGCATATAGTATTGACATAATAGCTCCAAAAACAAACCATTTTATCCACATAAAGTACGTACTACGTTCAAATTTACTTTCTGATAGGAAAATTTTGTAGAAAAGTCCTAATCCACCGTCTAGACTTCTTTTATACTGTTTTACATTAATAGACTCTATATCCTCAGCACTTATTCTCCATAGAGCCTCATCTATTTGCAATATCATAGTTTCTGTAGAATGTTTTGCAAAATTTAAATAACCGTTTTTTTCGCCTCTACTTATACCATCTACATATACGACCTCTCCGCTCTTTAGTCCTATGTTCAGCGTATATAGAAATTCATCAGCGTCTTTTTCAAGTCTGTCTATTATATTATTTTTAATTTCCATCTAAAACCTCCATAAATATAGACAATTTTCTTTTCTCCGAGAGTAATTATACCACTTCAGAACAAAAAATACTAGCTTGAACTTTATTTGTTCTAATATTATAATTAAGTGATAAAATCATATTTATATGTCCGAGAGAACTTACAAAGGAAGTAATAGATGTCAGAAAATAGTGGTAAAAAAGTAGTATTAGGATTGAGTGGGGGAGTGGACTCCTCAGTTTGTGCATATTTGCTAAAAGAACAAGGTTATGATGTAACCTGTCTTTTTATGAAAAACTGGGATGAAGATGACTCGGAATGTACCGCTTATGAGGATTCCCAAGATGCCTTAAATGTTGCTAGAGACCTAGGACTTCCATTTTATGTAGTTAATTTTGAAAAAGAGTATATGGATAGGGTTTTTTCTTATTTTTTGACTGAACTTAAAGCTTGCAGAACCCCAAACCCAGACGTTATGTGCAATCAAGAAATAAAGTTTAACGCCTTTTTGGACTTTGCAATGAAGATAGATGCCGACTACATAGCCATGGGTCATTATGCTAGGGTTATAGAAAAAAATGGCAGGCATTATCTAGCTCGTGGCATTGATAATTCAAAAGACCAATCGTATTTTTTATCGAGGATAGATGAGGAAGCTCTTAAAAAGACAATATTTCCAATAGGAGATTTAGAAAAATCAGAAGTTAGAAGAATCGCAGAAGAACAAGGTTTTGTAACTGCTAATAAAAAAGACTCTACTGGAATTTGTTTTATTGGCGAGAGAAATTTCGATAATTTTTTGGATAAACATTTGAAAAGTGAAGCGGGCGATATAGTTGATGTAGATGGTGGAGTTATTGGCAGGCACAAGGGTTTGATACACTACACTATTGGGCAACGTAGGGGCATTGGAATAGGCGGAATCAAGACGGGCGAACCTTGGTTTGTATGCAAAAAAGATAAAGAAAATAATATTTTATATGTGTGTCAGGGCGAAAAACACAGAGAACTTTTTTATGATTATTTAATATGCAAGGATTTTAAGTGGATAAATGGTGATGTGCCAAAAATGCCAGTGGATTTATCAGCTAAATTTAGATATAGGCAGCCAGATATTGACGTTAGAATAAAAGAAACTGAAAATACAGACGAAATATTAATTGAGTTTAAAGAGCCAGTAAAGGCGATTACGCCTGGTCAGATAGCTGTTTTGTATGACGGTGAAATTTGCTTAGGCGGTGGAATTATCGAAAGGGGCGAAAGATATGGATTATAGAGCTAGGTACGAGGCGTGGTTAAATGAAAAAGCCTTTGATGAGGACTTTATAAATGAACTAAAAAATATTCCAGAAAAAGACTTGGAAGAAAGTTTTTACAAGGAATTAGAGTTTGGAACTGCTGGACTAAGAGGTATAAATGGTGCGGGGTCAAATAGGATGAATAAGTATATTATTAGGCGTGCTACCCAAGGATACGCACTCTATCTTTTGACTCAGTCGTCTAATCCTACCTGCGCAATTGCTTATGACAATAGACGTTATTCTAGGTTCTTTGCTATGGAGGCAGCCTCTGTTTTAGCTGCAAACGGTATCAAAACCTATATTTTCAGAGAACTTAGACCAACCCCTGAATTATCCTTTGCTGTAATCCACTTTAAATGTACGGGAGGAATAGTTTGTACTGCCAGTCATAACCCACCAGAATACAGTGGCTACAAGGTATATGGCAGTGATGGTTGTCAGTTAAATACAGCTAGTGCAAACAAGGTTTCCGACTTTATTCTAAGTCAAAACGGATTTTCTGATATTAAGCAAGTCGATTTTGATGAGTCTGTAGAAAAAGGTATGATCGAATGGGTAGAAAATGATTTTGATGACTTGTTTATAGAGTCTATTACTAAACAAGTTCTTCATAAAGAAACATTGGGTGTTGATTGCAAATCTATATACACACCGTTACACGGAACAGGTGGCATAGTTATGAAAAAACTTATGTCTAAATTGGGAGTAAATGATGTGTATTATTTGGACAAACAAATGCAGGTAGACCCTGAATTTACGACTTGTCCTGTGCCAAATCCAGAGGATGAAATCTCATTTGAACTTTCAAAAGAATATGGCAAAAAAATAGATGCAGAAGTCTTGATGGCTAGTGACCCAGATGCCGACAGGTTTGGATTGTTATTAAGAGATAAGAACGGCGAATACAAAAAAATAAACGGCAATCAAATCGGCTATTTATTGGCGTATTATTTATTTAGCGAAAAAAAGGATATGCCTAAAAATCCATGTTTGGTTAAGAGTATTGTTACCAGCCACTTAACAGAAATTATTGCCAAGGACTATGGGGTTGAAACTAGGGATACTTTGACTGGGTTTAAAAATATCTGCGGAATAATAAGAGACTTTGATAGGGATGGCAAACCCGACTTTGTGATGGGGTTTGAAGAAAGTTACGGCTATTTGATTGGTACGCATTGTAGGGATAAGGACTCGTTTGTTACGGCGATGTTCGTTGTGGATATGATAAAGTACTATAAATCACAGGGAAAGAGCCTATTTGATGTGCTAGATGAGATATATGCTAAATATGGATATTTTAAAGACGACCTAATTGCCTTAGTTAAAAAAGGAAAATCGGGCATGGAAGAAATCTCGGCTATGATGAAAGATTATAGGGAAAATTTTGTTAATAAGGCAAAGAATTTTGGGATAAAGGAAGTATACGACTACCAGAGTTTAGAAATATTAGATGTAAAAACTGGTGAAAAGAAAGCTATAGAACAAGAAAAACAAAATGCACTTAAGTTTAAGTTTGATTGTTCTTCGTGGATAGCAATGAGACCGTCTGGAACTGAGCCTAAGATTAAGTTTTATTTTTGTATAGTTGCTGATAATGAAGCAGAGGCGGAAGAAAAGTTGATTAGGTTTAAAGGATTAGTACAGTAAGGTCCCTCGACTCGCTACGCTCGCTCGGGATGACGAGGTTTGTTTGCTCGGTCGAGATGATGGTACTTGGTAAGGAGAAATAAATTGCAGAAAACAAAGTCATTGGTAAATACGAGAGAGCTTGTATTCATAGCTCTCTCTGTGGCTCTTATTACCTTGGGGGCATATATTAGGATAAGTCTTTTTATTGTGCCTTTTACCTTGCAATTTTTATTTATCATTTTAATATCCCTAACTTTTGGGCATAAGATAGGTGTTATAAGCACAATAATATACGCACTTATGGGTCTAGCTGGGCTTCCCGTTTTTTCATCGGGCGGTGGGATAGGCTATGTCCTTACTGCGGGTTTTGGTTACATAGCTTCTTTTCCGATAGCGGCATTTGTAATGGGATATTTTGCAAGAGACGAAAAACTCAAAAAATTAGAAAAAAAGAAAGCCACAATAAGGGCTTTCGTATTCATTTTAATAGGCTTATTCATAGTTTATATATGCGGAGTATCTTACTGGTATTTTCTAGTGGAGTTTGTGATGGAAAAACCAGAAGTATCAATTAGCTTATCTTCAATAGTATGGAAGGGTGCAATAATTTTTATTCCAAAAGATGTATTTTTTGCCTTGGTCGCTGCTGTAATTTCTCCTAGATTACAAAACATCTTTAGAAATTAAGTCTTTATTTGCGTTGAAAAAGAACTCTGCGATTTCATCCCCACTGTATTCTACCTCGCTTTCTAACCACCAAATTATGCTTTTTGACAGGCTACAACTTAGATGATTTATAATATAGTCCGCTGGAATATCTAAATCAGTATTTATTACATCTTTTTTGAAAATTTTTGCAATATTGGTTTCAAAACAAGTAATCAAAATATTATTTTCCTCTTTTTCATTAGAAAGCAAAATATATTCTTCAATTTCTTTTATGTGGTATAAAATGTGCGTTATAACGTCTTTAAAAGTATATTTTCCATTTGAGTAGTCGTGTGTTTTTTCCTTGACTTTACTTTCTGATAAAACATGGTGAAAAATATCTTTACACAACGATTTTAGAACTTCGTCCTTGGTATTGAAGTGACAGTAAAATGTGCTTCTTCCTATATTTGCCTTTTTTATTATATCTTGAACACTTATTCTACTGTAGTCTTTTTCTTGTAACAATTCTTTAAATGCTTCAAATATTGCAGTTCTTGTTTTTATTACTCTTTTATCCAATAAATTTCTCCTAACTAAAGTCTAAAGTATATGGAAAGAGTATAGCACAAAAACGCACTATACTCTTTTTAATAATTTAAATTTAATTAAACTGTAAATTTTGAAACTAATTCATTAACTGTGTCTATGTGGGTCTTAAGATTTTCGTTTTGTTTAATCATTTCAGATAATTCTCCAGTAAGTTCTAAGTTGCCCTCCGCAATGTCGGTAGTTCCCTTTGCTCCTTCATCTGTAGCGGCAGATACCTGTTCAATAGAGTCATTTACTCCCGAAATGGCTGCGTACAATTCTTCTGAAGTTGCGCTAAATTCAGTTATTAAGTCATCTAGGGTCTTCATACTATCGTTAAATATAACTGTTCCATCCCTCATATCATTGTAGTCATGTATAACTGTTTCACTAACAAATTTTAATAGATTATTTGAATTGTCTGCTAGGTTGCTAACTGATTGAGTAACCTTGTCTGTAACGCCTTGAATTTCGGTTACTGTGTCCTTAGATTGTTCTGCTAAAGTTCTTATTTCTTCGGCTACAACTGCAAATCCCTTACCTGCCTCACCAGCTCTAGCTGCCTCAATAGCTGCGTTAAGTGCTAGTAGGTTAGTTTGTTCACTTATTTGCAAGATTGACTCAGATAGTACATTTATTTGGTCTACAGCCTTTGACTCTTCTAGTGCTATGTTTAATTTTTCCTCTATTTCACTAAATACCTTGTTAGCATTTTCGATTGCTTTTTCCATATTTTTGTATAATTGGTCTGTCTTTATCTTAACTTCCCTAGATGTTTTAGCACCTTCTTCTGCTCTCTTAGCTATAGATTCGGTAGCAACTTGCGATTCTTCTGAATTACTTCTAATTTGTGATGAAATAGCTGCTGTTTGTTGCATACTAGCTGATAATTGTTGAGTAGTTGCAGAAACATTCGATGAAATTGAATTTACATTATCCATCTGACCGTTAAGTGTTTCTATGGATGAGTTTACGCTACTAACAGCTTCTAAAGTTCCAGAAATAATCTCTCTTATGTTGGCGATAAAGTTATTTACTCCATTTGCCAAATCGCCCATTTCATTTTTAGTGTTAACATCAATTTTTTGTGTTAAATCTCCACCTGCCTGTGCAAGTTCGTTTAGTTTTTTCTTAAGTAGTTCTATATTAGATAGGATTGTTTTAAATAGTGTTGCTATAGCTATTATTACCATAATTAACAAAACGACAACCATTATGGTTATAACGAATACGATTGTTTCCATTTTTGTCTCTGCTTTAGCAACATTGCCGTTAGTTCTGTTTTCTAATTTTTCAAAGAAATCATTAATTGGGCTCATTATACCAGCCTTCATTCTCATATATTCAGCGTCGTGCAACATTCTAACTGCAGCTTCTTCAGGTGTTTCTCCTTTTTTTATAGCTTTTTTTTCATTTTCACCTATTTTACCATCTACTAAATTGAATGCCATTACCTCTGTATTAACCAAACCATTTGAATTGGCATTTGATTCATCGAGTAGGGCAAACTCCTCGTCTGAAAAGTTTAAATTTTTCATTATATCTGTAAGTGCAATTGTTTCATCGCTATCTGGACGTGGATTTTTGTGTTCAACTGCCGCCAAATCCCAAAATATCCTATTGTAATTAACTGGTCTTGGGGCGTTACCGCTTCTAATTGCGAGTATTGCGTTGTATTCTCTTAGATATTCCTTGGCTTCCTCTGGCTCAGAATTTTTGCTTATTACGTATAGCCTAGCCAACCTTGTTAAGTCGTCTGAAGATTGTCTCAATTCGTCAGCTGCTTGATAGCTTAAATACCTGATTTCGTCATCGATTAATAATTCTTTTTGGGTATTTTTTAATACAAAAAGTAACCCTATTATACCACCAACTAACAAGATGATGATAAGTGACCCTGCTATAAGCATTTTTTT
>PDWI01005705.1_pt1 | contig 15926 bp, 11 predicted proteins | sample 1430891 | NCBI WGS metagenome assembly PDWI01 (sample SAMN01162508, study PRJNA174530) | Oral metagenome, whole genome shotgun sequencing project. | biome: Marine environment; feature: Marine mammal; material: Swab sample of the gingival sulcus; isolation source: swab sample of gingival sulcus...
TATTACCGGACGAAATTCCTCCATTAAATCCAGAACCAGACTGTATCTTCCATAGTCAAGGGTATGGAGATAACCAAGATAGGGGTCAAGGTTGGCCTGACGAATGGCACTGTATACCTGGTTATACAAAAAGGTATACAACAATGACAACACAGCATTTACCGGATCTGTTGGCGGCCTGCGGACACGGCAGGTAAATTTCTGGTCACTATCGAACCCGCTGTTAAATAAACTGAAATAAAGTGCACTCCCCTGCCCCTCATACCCCCTGATTGAGCCGGGATTATCTGCCTCTTTCACCTTCGAGATCAGGCTCCGTATTTTTTTTGCCTTTTCAGCAATATGCCTTTTATTTCTCTTACGATAAATACGCATGAGTAAAACACTCATGTTTGCCAGTTTTCCAGACACTACCTGCCTACAAAAAGCCGTGCCAAACGTTGTATCATCAACAAGAGCAAACTGTTTCTTCCGTAACTGGATATTTTTGGGTTCAGGAGTGACAAACCGCCCGACATATCGACCATTACGGGTCAAAAACACCGTATCTATATTGTTGCGAAACAACATATTTCTGGCAGGAGGAGTCAGGTGAACATTACCACATAAAATGAGCTGCTTTAACTTATGAACGAAAACAGTCCTTTTGGTGTTTTCACCAGAACAAACAAGAAGATGCTGGCCTTCCTTTATTATTTTGGAACCCTGGGTTGTTACATATACTCGCATACGTCACTCCATTGTTTTTTGGAAAAACGTACACGAATAAATAGCTTCCATCCAGAAGTGCAATGTTGCACCGATAAAAATTTTCTTAACAACCCCTTCGTAAATCAGGTCAATTCCAACCCATCTTGAACTGGAAATAACAAACGACAACGACAACGGGTCGTAATCCCTTCGAAAATCAGGTCAATTCCAACAAATTCCTAGAGTGACATGTATCAACGACAGACCGGATCAAAGTCGTAATCCCTTCGAAAATCAGGTCAATTCCAACCGGGATATGAGAGGTTGGAAATGAGAGCTATTATTTTTATTGGTCGTAATCCCTTCGAAAATCAGGTCAATTCCAACTCATGGCTAGAGACGGACATATCAGTAGCTCCGTTGTGGTGTCGTAATCCCTTCGAAAATCAGGTCAATTCCAACCCTGAACAGAAAAGAAAAAACAACGTTGATCGAAGAAATGTCGTAATCCCTTCGAAAATCAGGTCAATTCCAACCGTTTAATTGCGGTGTCGTGGTGTTCAAAGTGTTATACAAGTCGTAATCCCTTCGAAAATCAGGTCAATTCCAACAAAGGCCATGGATCAGGAAAAGGAAAAGGAAAGTCGTAATCCCTTCGAAAATCAGGTCAATTCCAACAGATATGGAACGAAGATGATATACCTGAGCATATTCAAGAGTCGTAATCCCTTCGAAAATCAGGTCAATTCCAACATAGGCACCGTCGGTCGAGGAGTGCGAAAAGGTCTACACCGTCGTAATCCCTTCGAAAATCAGGTCAATTCCAACATGATGCGGCGGAAACGTACACTCAGGACATAATACGCCCCAGTCGTAATCCCTTCGAAAATCAGGTCAATTCCAACCGAAACACACACAAAAAAAGGAGGTAAAAGATGGAAGTGTCGTAATCCCTTCGAAAATCAGGTCAATTCCAACAAAAGAAATAAAAAAATTAACAGCAGTAGATTACCGAAGTCGTAATCCCTTCGAAAATCAGGTCAATTCCAACACTGGAGCGAATGGACGAGATATGGAACGAAGACGACATACCGTCGTAATCCCTTCGAAAATCAGGTCAATTCCAACTTCAGTGACACACTAGATGACGGCGGATTTAAGTACGAGTCGTAATCCCTTCGAAAATCAGGTCAATTCCAACAAAAACCGCAAGGTTTGTCATCAGGGCTATCGGTTTGTCGTAATCCCTTCGAAAATCAGGTCAATTCCAACTTCGTCATCCCCCCACCAGTAAACTTCGTGGCGGGGTCGTAATCCCTTCGAAAATCAGGTCAATTCCAACTTGATTGCGGTGTTGTGATATTCGAGACGATGTACAGCGTCGTAATCCCTTCGAAAATCAGGTCAATTCCAACTGGGTTTGTCTTTGATTTTTATGAGGCAACTGATGAGTCGAAGTCGTAATCCCTTCGAAAATCAGGTCAATTCCAACCCACGGCAATGAGGCTCAAAGACTCCTATTTAGTAGGGGGTCGTAATCCCTTCGAAAATCAGGTCAATTCCAACTCTCCAGGCACAAACCGACAGACGACCAATTCAAACTGGGTCGTAATCCCTTCGAAAATCAGGTCAATTCCAACAGCTTGTCTGGGTTGGTGATATGGACGCCTTTTCTGTCACGTCGTAATCCCTTCGAAAATCAGGTCAATTCCAACGGGGAACGACGCGGTGATGAGTCACCACGTCCAAAAAATCGTCGTAATCCCTTCGAAAATCAGGTCAATTCCAACGAGATCAGAACAGAAAAGAAAAAGAGACGTTGATCGAAAGTCGTAATCCCTTCGAAAATCAGGTCAATTCCAACAGGAGAACGACGATGAAAGAATATTTACAAAAATCAAGTCGTAATCCCTTCGAAAATCAGGTCAATTCCAACTCTTGTAGGATATATAGAATGGGTGTAACCTACGCACTGGTCGTAATCCCTTCGAAAATCAGGTCAATTCCAACTCATTGAGATTCGAAAAGGATCCAATGATCTTGGTAATTAGTCGTAATCCCTTCGAAAATCAGGTCAATTCCAACTGAAACGAAACACAATAAAAGGAGGACGACAATGAAACCTGTCGTAATCCCTTCGAAAATCAGGTCAATTCCAACCCGAGAGCCTCAAAAACTAACAAAAACACTCAATTGCGCGTCGTAATCCCTTCGAAAATCAGGTCAATTCCAACCGGAAGACCAATTCAAAATGGCTCAAGCCAAAGGGTGTCGTAATCCCTTCGAAAATCAGGTCAATTCCAACATCTTAGTAATTACGACACCACATTAACCGGCGATATGCCGGTCGTAATCCCTTCGAAAATCAGGTCAATTCCAACTTTAGCGAAGGGATATGTGAAATCATACACACTATATGTCGTAATCCCTTCGAAAATCAGGTCAATTCCAACGCGATAGACTATAGGGCAAACGTAGAATGGACGACTGGTCGTAATCCCTTCGAAAATCAGGTCAATTCCAACGGAACAGCTTTCTTAAAGGCGGGAGACTGACTTTAGGGGTCGTAATCCCTTCGAAAATCAGGTCAATTCCAACGATGTTTACCTTTTCATCTTCCAGAAACGCGGAGAACAGTCGTAATCCCTTCGAAAATCAGGTCAATTCCAACAGCACCCCTTGCAATCCCGGAAATATCAAGGGTTTTAAAAGGCAAATTCGGGAACCTCCAGCTCCGAGTCCTCTTTTTTTTATTTTTCTCCGATATTTTCCCATTTTTTCTACGCAACATACTGAAACTACTATATTTGCTATCTTTCGGGAACCGCAAAAAACAACAACACAACAATTATTGTCATTTCAAAAAGTTATAGCTTTCGTAAAAAAACGACTGGAGGTTCCCAAAGAATCTACCCTAACCAACTGTTTTGTAATTTCTTTTTCAACCCAAGTACCTCCATTCCTGAAATAACCTCTATTCCCATATTATTGGCCCGCTGCCGGGAATATTTGCTGAGTTGATGGGCAGACACCAACATGGAGCGAGCAAACAACCCGCCAACATTATCAGCAAGAGTATTCAGCTCATATAATGCGTCTTTCCCTTTTCTGCTATCTGGTCCCTTCTTATCCAGTCCACTGGTTTTACAGGAAATAATATGGAGCCTGTTTTCATGAGTAAACACAATATCCAGCTCATTTCGAATCATCTCCTTCTTTACTTTTGACTGCCACTCTATCTCCAAATTCATACACAAGTCTATACCTGGAATATTCAAATCAGAAATAACGCCATATACATACTCCTCCAGCCAACCACCACCCAGATAAAACAACTCCTCCTTACCATTAATGTTCACGCTACCCTTTATACCAGGAGTAGCGAGTCCAGCCCCAAGAAGAAGAGTACATAGCTTTTCACCCTTTTCTGGCAGTGTATCAGGGAAAAGACCAAAATATGGCTTCTCTCTCTTATCCCTGTATCGAGCAACCTGTTTATTCACCTCCAGCAGAAGTTCCGGATTATGAATAAACATTTGACATATTTCCACAGTCTTACCTCTTCTTTTTGACTCCATAGCCGGAGCTAAACCAAGGTTTCCCTGTTTCAACTGTTTTCCATAACAGGCCAGATACTCTTTCACCTTCAACAGGTTACCATCTAACGCTATACTACCTGGCTTGTCACCCAACTCAAGTATTCTGTTATTAGAGGTATCCACATAGATAATTCTCAATCCATCAAAATAAAATTTCTGGAATGCAGCCAGGGCAACCACCTTGGTTCCGCCGGTAACATTGAGAGTTATCTCTACCCCGGCCTCCTGAAAACTATTGATGATTTTTTCACAAACGCTAACAACATCCTGGAAATCAAAGGCCTTCACCGTATGCTTTGCAGTTTTTATTCCCCGGGACTTGAAAAAAGACTCCAGGAGGACACTCTTGTCCATGACCTGTTCGGTGGTAAGCAAAACAACTTGCGGGGGCTTTTCGCGTAAAATCGGCAAAACATTGGGAACAAGCTGTTCAGAGACAAGGCAAATGTGGACTTTTATCATGGCTTTCAACTGAGTTTTTAGTCTTCCCACTCATACTTCGCTGGTAACTGAGGCGGCAAAACGTGTATTTTGATCTCTTTATTGCCTGCGATCTCTTCAAGCAGCATATCAAGAAAATATTCTTCAATCCATTTCTGAAATTTTTGCCAGACAGGTTTATCTACAGGCGTAAAACCATGGGCAAGAATAGAACTGTTTCGGGCAGTTATATGATCAAGCAGAGCTGAGGAATGATTTGCAACAAAGGTACCCGCTGGCCCCTTTTTATCGTCAAGATGTCCAATAAGTGACCATGCGGCAAAGAGACCTGCCTGATATTTCCCATCCTTGTTTTGCTGAAGAGTCATACCTGCCGGGATTCTCTCGGCAGGTATATCTGCCGTCTCAACTTCAAATCGAGATTTTAAAATCCATTGGGCAGACCATTCAATAAAGCGATATCCCCGGGCAACAGCATCATCATAGCGCCCCTGTGCAGCCCGCCTTTGCGCATTACGCCAAAGATCAAAGAGCTGCATGGGTTCCTGTGAAGGAGACTCACCGGTCAGTAATTTCAATGAACCCAAATGCCTTCCCAACCCCTTGCTTACTACAGCTGCATAATTATCCAATATACTTCTTGCAAGTTGATGATCAAAACGATCCCAAGCCGCAAAAGCACGGGAAAGATCCCGTGTCCTGGAGAGTCTGGAGCGCAGCTCGGGGGAATGGGGCACACGTAAAGAACCCAACCCTATTTCAGCCTCATCATAGGCAAATCTTTCCCAGGCTTGTAGATAGGGGGCCATTGCCCGCTGCAGGCGAGTAGCACTCATAGCAGCCGGAGCTGCATATTCAGCACCGCTAGGCACCTTTATCAAATCAACCCTGTTACCGGTAACAAGCTGTAGTTCAACATCTTCAGTTTCCAGCACAGCGGTGACCAGAGCCGCAGTCATGGTCTTGGTTCCCCCGGTGTAATCTGCCACAACCCTTGAGCCGGGAAACTCCTGCCTCAAAGAGAGAAGTTGTTTGCGAATACTGCTAACCGCACCATCCAGATCATCTGTCGGAACAGAAAGCACCCTGAAACTGTCTTCGACAAGGTTAAGCTGAGTGGGAATATTGGGTAATGTGGGTCGGGAATCACTGAATTCCTTTTTAATACACGATCCTTTGCCCAGAATCTGGGTATCAGAACCAGATTTGCCGGTACCCGGATCTCTCCCGGAACAGACAAAACAAATAAAATCAGGTTTCAACTCGCGACACGAGGTAACAATTGGCTGATAGCTTCCGCCTACCGTACATATCAGAATGGTCTTGTTCATGATTTTAATTGCTTCCTTCTTGATTGCAGGAGCCGCCAGGCCTCTTTCTTTTCATTTTTAGCCTTTTTCGCTTTACAGCCCCATTCGATAAATTTTTTCTGGAGTGCGTTTGCGGCATCAAAATCAAGCTCCTCATAAGCTATGGGAGATTGTTTAAATTCTCCCCAATCCTTATATTCCAGGATTTTGGTTACAAGCGGAGAAGCGGGAGGTTTTTCCCTGTTCTTTTGTTCACCAACCGGCCATTCTCTGCCAGTTGGTTTCAGCCATTCGTCGATAAGAATGTCCCGCTCCTCAGCCCATTTTCCAGATTTCTTTTTACGCACTCGCCTTGCAATATCAAAAATAGCAGGACCAACCTCTTCAACATCCCGCCAGGATGCTGCTTCCTTATTGTCCAGAACCAACTGGCGGAACATTCCCCAGTCATCAATATCCTGTATATTTTTGAGCCAGGGTCTCCATGGATATTTTTTTAGTTCTTCCTCTGCCTTTCTTTTTTTTTCCTCTTTCTTTTTTCTGTCTTCCAGTTCGGCAGCTTGCCGCCTAATAAACTCCTCTCTTTCATACAAGGCCACCCAACCGAAGGGTTTCAGAGTTTCCGTTCCCATGGGATCTTTTCTATCCGAGGCAAACCAGATAGTGGTTGCATGATCCAGTATTTGATCCTTACCTTTTTTTACCTTGCTCAGAATACGTCTTTTATCGGCAATAGTTACACATTCGGCACCGGAATGGCGACCTATCCGCATCACCATTCCGTTATCCGCCTGCACATGATGTTGTACACCAATAATTTTTGCTTCATGAGCTTCTCTTTGGCATTCCCCACCAAAAAAACTGGTTAGCGAAGTCCGGATTTCTGCAAAATCAATGGGAATTTTAATAACAGCTTCTTCTTCCAACACTTCTTTTTTATCCAGCACTTGAATAGTTACAGTCCCTTCAAATACTCCTCCAGGTTCTATAACTTCCATTATCTGATAAACGGTTGAAGATTTTTTACCTTTTTTTTTCTTTTTACACACTGCATAAACAATACGACATGTTACCGGACCAACAGGTCTGAAATCAGAAACCTTAACCCGAGAGAAAGGATCTGTTTCGAACTTTCCATTCAGAATTTTTTTCTGTAATTTCCGGTTATTATTTTCATTTTTAAACTGTTTTTTATAGCGGCTATTCAATATTGCCGTGCGTAAACTCCCCTTCACCGCAGAACCAGGGATATAGACTTGTCCACCAAGGGGAGTAAAGGCGGTTCGATGAATCTCAAATTGATTAAGATTCTTACGGACATTATTACGATCCATTTGCAGTACCGATTGATAGTGGCCAATAAACTCTGCTCCAACTCCAACCTCCCTGCCATCAATATCCTGTGCTTCGTCACTAATAAACCTATAAATATCAAGCAGGGATTCAACGGTTCCCTGCTTGCAAAGCCCGGAAAAGCTATCAACTTTCTCTCTGGTTAAAGATTCCAGAAAAACCAGGGAATCAAAACCAACCAGAACGCGTTTATCCACCTTAATCACAAAGGACGTTGGCTCGTATACATGGCCGCAGCCAATATGGACAGGAGACAATACTTTCAGGCGAAACGTACGGGTTTCAGATTTCATCTACACCTCCACCGTGCATGGTAAATATATAGAGTAGCCCTGCACCACTGTTTCCGGGATCGCTTTTGAAACTGCACCAATTCCACGCCCAAGATACATTGTACTCTGCAGAGACTGAGTGCTAATAAAAACCGCTCCCTCTGCCGCCATAACCACTGGATTCTTATGCGGTTTTCCGCTGAGTTCGCCACCGCCGCCATGTTTACCAAACCGGGTAAGCGGCTGAAACCAGCTTTTTCCCACAGTTTTTTTCTCGGGGCAGCATGGAGACAGGGTGAAACATCCGTTATGTCCGGCAAGCGAAGGCAGCTCTCTTTCTTTTACATCCAGCAGCGTAAAACGCCCAAGCCCACTGCTGGCATCCCGACCATAGCCGAAGCTGCCGATACGCTCAAACGCAGTTTGCACACTCTGCTTTGTAACAGCATCCTCATCAAGGAGAACAAAAACAGAAAATGTGGTGCCCGGCAGATAGGAGACACCCTCCATGGAGTATGGATCGAATCCTTTTCCGGTAGTCTGGGTGAGGCGATTGATACTATTATGGGAACGCTCAACAGTTACAGCAAAGCCCTTTCTATCATATTTGCCGCTCACAGTATTATTCCCGGTCTCAACAGCAGCTAATGCCCCCCTGGTAACATCTGATTCCGACATAAGCCTGCTGTTGTTAAACGAAATCTTCAGATCAGAGCCGACAAAGAGCCATTTTTTCCTTTTCAGCTCCTTACGGTTTTCCAGAAATTCCCTGCGTGCTGCAGCGTCCAGAACATCTTTTCCGCCAAACAGGGCGAGATCCGGTCGTACCATGGCATAGCCCTGGGTATCTCTGCTTTTGACCCGGACAACCCCGGAAGAGACCACCATAAAGGGCCTTGCAGCATATTCGTTGATAAGCTGGTCAAACTCTCTGTTAAGCAGCTCAGGATCATAGACAAACTGCCAGCAGAGATGTCCAAACAGGGTGTCACCGGCCAAGGGGGTGCCGAAGACAGACTCTGGCTTTATGATAATTTCATAAAATTTCAAGATGACATCCTCCTGGTGCTGCAATTATATTGCTGTTATTGACTCAAAGCGTTTCTTTATTTCGGAATCGGAAAAACTGAACTCAACCCGTCCATAGCCACGGCTGCCGCTGCCGCCAAGGGCATCAAGCTCCAGCAGCCGCAAGCCTTGCAGTAATAGCGAAGTAAGATCTTCATCCCCCTCCATCTCCTTAAGGATGATAGAGAAGTCAAACACAACCCCCGATGGAACACGCTCGATAAATCTTGGATCCTCTGCGCCCCCTTTAATTCTGTTTATGGAGTTTTCTGACTTTACTTCTGTAAGCGGTGCATTCTCCTCAACGAGAGATTTTTTACATTGTTCATTGAGAGAACAATCCCCAAAAGATGCTCTCGTTGGCCCAATCTCCTCAGCCGTAGAGCCATCAGCCCCACTGGTGCCAAAGAGCTTGAGTATTTTTATTGCCTCAGCCCGCTGCTGCTCGTTAGCCTCTTTAAGTACACCGACATTTAACGGCTTACCTCCGGTAAGACCCATTAATCCGCTCCGCATCTCCAATAGCGACCTCACTTTCCCCTTCAGAGAAGAGCCTGGAATAAATGGTTCGTTGGTATGGGGATGCTTTACCACCGGATTGTCTGTCCCGCCAATACGCATTTCTGTATCTCCGGCCCCAATATGTAAACCACTTCGCAGAATAATCTGACCTTTAATTTCAACTATATTTCTCAATTTCATAGGTTTCTCCATTTTTCCCCTCAGGGCAGGTATTGATATGCAAGGAATTACAGGGTATCAGTTTGGTCCGTATAATTTATAGTAGGCCATCAACGACTCAAAAAAACTGGCAAACATCCGCAAGTCGTCTTTGGTCTTTACCTGACCAATTCCGTCCCTGATGAAAGTTACAAAGTCCCTGGTAACCAGATTACGTCCCTGAGCATAGACAGCTTTTGCGATGAGCATATGCAAGCCTGGCAGTATCAGCTCCATATCAACCTTATTGTTTTTCACATTGTCATGAAGTCTGACGACCTCATCAAAGAACCGACGAAGCTGGTTTTGCTTGTTTTTTTTATCCTGATTACCTAGTTTTTTTGCAAGTTTTTCCGCCTCCCGGGAAAACAAAAGAGGGTCAACTACCCTCTTCTCTCGATCCTTCCACAATTCAATCGTACTCATAAGCTGCTCCTGTATTATTGTCTTGACGCAAAAAACAATCAACGATGGTTATATAATATAGTCCACAGAGGAATCCTCATCGCACCACGATGCTTCTGCAGCCATTGCCCAAAGGACTCCAGCTCGGTAAACCCCGCATCTCTGGCTTCACCCTTAAGCTCTGGATTGAGATTCCTGGCTATCTGGTATTTCAACTGCGCCCTCCAGCGCAAACACTGCATGTCAGAAATATGGATGTCCTTGCCGTCCAGCTTTTTCTCGCTGTCTGCCATATCCACAATTTCATTTAGCCTGTAAAAGACACTGGCGCTGAGTAATCGCTGTCTCCAGTCTGCCATTACTCCTGTACACTCAAACAAGGCCGCAAGTTGCTCCCAGGAAACAGTTTCATTAAACACAGTTACACGGTTCTTACCCTCATCCTTTGCCTTTTCAAGAGCATGCTCCGAGCGTTCCGCAAGTGTCTCCACCGGGGTATGCGCCTTGCCCATGACTATTCCGGCAGAAAAATGAAGCTGCTTGTTTTTACAGACAAAATCACTGAATTTATCCCGCAGGAACAGGGCCAGTTCCACCATTCTGCTCCAGGGGCCAATCAAAAAAAGATCATCCCCCCCGGCAAACACGGTATATACATTGGTAAAGCGCTCATCATTTTTCAGCAGATGAGGTAAATAGATGGAAAAAAAACTGTCAAGCTGCCGGCTCAGGGTCGCAATACGGGAGATTGTATATCTTTTCTCCGGCAAGCCGCAACCCATCAGCAGACCAAGACTGTCAACATCGGCTTTCAACACTCCCAGGGCACTTGTTCCGCAAATGCTGCCATCAGGCAAGACATTAAGGGCCAGTTGTGCCATATCGGAAAAGGTTTTGGGACGCCCGTCTTCTACCCCCTCCTGAACATTCTGCAGGTCATCCTCATTGTGGCTCCTGTCCACAAGGCGATCATCGCAAAGATCAGATTTATCATACACAGGGACATGGCCGTTGATGAATCTGCCGGTAACCGTCGAAACAGCAGTACCATCCTCGGAAACAGTAGTCTTCCAGACTCTGACAATATTATCTACAGCCGCCCTTTCAAACTCCTGTTCTGGTTTAAAACTCAGTTGATATTTTCCCAGAAGAGGTTCAAGCAGACGGTTATGCCTCTTTTCTTCCATCTTACCAAGACGGACAACAACAAGATTGTTTTTGACCAGCATGGTACCCAGCAGGATATGGTCCCTGCAAACTTTACAAGAGACAGCATCTTCATTTAGGTAAGAGTCCCCTCTCGTCTCTGCCTGAGCAGGGCGCACACCACAGAATGGGCAAAGTGGCGGCTGCAAGGAATTATCAAAACTGTCCAGATAACCACTCACTACACCACCAAACCGGTCAAGATCAAGCCTGCAGCTTTTTGTCTGTTCCATATCCACCTTGTGCCTGGCCCATAATCCACCAAAGCTGCCTGAATAAAAATCAGACTGAGAGGCACGGGTTCCAGTCAGGCCCAGACTGCTTTGTCCATAGGAGATGGAAAATAACCACTGGTTTATTTCGTCTTGAACAGTATCTATAGCTTCCCATGCGGCAGGGGTGTTGGGGGCAAGTATGGTAAACTTTCCGGCTGCGTTGAGTACCACAGAAAGAGGTGATAGTCCCACAGCCCGGCAAACCATATCCGCTGCCAGTTCAGAAAGTAATGACACGGTGAACGACCGACCTCTCAATAATTTTGAGCGAAAGCTATCGCTCTCCCCACTCCCGCTGAAAATAAAATCCTGAATCCCGTAGAAATCTCCGCTGATCAGGATAAATTTTTCTTCCGTGCTTTGTCCAATCCCCTCATCAGTCAATGTACCAGTGTCGCGATGATAGAGATAAAGTGCAGCACTGAGGGCTGCTGTTGACTTTGAATGATCATAAAGAGAGACATCAGGAACCACATCTCCAACCCGTGCAGCGGGCATTTGTGCTGTAAAAGAGTATAAGAGGGAGTCAAAATGCTGGCACCACAGTTCAATGGAATTGTCCTTGTTTTTTAAACACTTCAACCAATCAAGAAACTGGGCAAATAACTTCCGGTACTCTGATTCGGCCTCCTGAGAGGTTTTATCTCCATTTTTGAGCACGGGAAAAACAGACTCTGCAGACAAGGCTCGCAAAGGATATTCCCTGGAAAATTGGTCCCTGCTCTCAAGCGGAGTGTTGTTCTCCAGGTCTATCTGTTCAAAAAGGGTAAGAAGCCGGGTTTTTCTGTAAGCAGAGATTGGTATGTTTTCACCCTTGTCAAAGGCTGCCCTGTCCAGTCCACTGCTGATCCTGTCTGCAAGAGTTACAATAGACTGCATAGGCGAGCCGGGGCGGTGATGGCCAGCTGCCAGATTGATAAAGCTATCACCCTCACCCCAATCCCCTGAGTTAAGTTCTCCAGGCAAACTATCTGCCTGTTGTTCAATAAAGGCTGCAGTATACAGGGCATGCTGGTGAGTATGAAAGCCATCACGAAACGGCTGGTACAGGTCGGCATTATTTACCTGATATTCTTTGGAAATATCCATTCCGAGCTGGGCAAATTTACCAATATCATGCATCAGCCCGGCGAGGCTTATTTTCAAGACAGTTTTATCCATACACGCTCTCCTCGAACCTGGAATTCATTTTACAGTTCACATTGCCACCCGTAAGTCAAACTACTAGAAGACGACAGCAAAAACCAGAACTGCAACATTGCATAAAAAGACTCTGCAGTTCAAGAAATCACTTTTCAAAAAAACATAACATTTCCAAAACCAGCCGGTATCCTGAAGAATTACCACGTAATAATAATTTTCTTTTTGGGTAAATTGATTCCATAGCGGGTATCTGGTTTTCTGCCCACAGAACCAATAATCAACTCCGCTGCCATAGGACCAAAGGTTTTCTGTAGTTCCTTTTTGATTTTGGACTTGTAAGAGTAAAAATTTTCAGGAGTCAGATTGACAATTCCTGTATTACTCATTTCATCCAGATGCTGTCTGGTTGAGATGAGTGCGTAGATTTCCGAAAGACGCTCCTGTTGCTCCAGAACATCAGCTACAGAAAGGAAACACTCCCGACACCCTCTGCAGCTGCTCTCTGCACCATGCCGGCACAGCTTCTTTCTCTCGCAAAACAGAGTGAACAAGGCAAGATGGGCAGGATGCATATCAAGCTGAACCCCGCCGTAAGTGATGACAGCCTCAGGCAGGGAAATCTCCAGCACCCGCGCCTCATCCTTTATCAGAGAGGTCAGCAATGTCCCTGGAAGATGGGGCTCAGCCAACAGGGTTGAAGAAAGTTGCCCTCTCAGAGAGACAAAAGGTACCGGGATTAACTGCACCTGGGCATATCGAGACTCTTTATAAAAACGTTCCCCTCTGTAATTGCTTAGCTCAATTGTAGTCGATTTTTTTGGTGGATACCAGAAATCACGACAGGATTCAAATTCCGGTGAGACCAGCACATGGTACATACGATCCTGTGTTCTCCCGTAAAGCTGAGCCGCAAGTGTCAGGCAGGAAGTCATTGTTTTCCTGCCGCCAGCTACCAGAAAATATACGGCAACGTTATCGATAGATGTCATTTTCCATGCCAGTTCAAGGCATAGTTTCAGCAGATATTCGTTATCTTCCTGAGTAACAATATCTTCTATTTCTCTACCGCAATCATCTTTAATAATATGAATATGGCCGGGATGAAACTGTATCCGGTCCCCTGAAATATCGTATTCTTCCAGGAATCGATAGTACGCACCCTCTCCTTCCGCCAGAAACCTTGAGAGGAGAACTTCTTTTCCCGCTCTGGTTGTTATAAGATGGATTTCATCCACCAGCCGATTATCCTGATACAGACAATACAGGGTTTCTGTGATCACCTGCGGAGATAAACCAGAAATTCCAAGCAATATTCTTTTCACGCTTTTATCTCCAGGGCTACACGACCAAGACCAAAGGCAGTTTGCTTTCCAAGATTAATCTTTTGTCCATAACTTAAAATTGGTAAAAATGATTGAAAGTTTCCTGCAAATTCAACCTTTCCGAGGAGACCGCCAAACATCATCGTATTTTCCTGCCTGTTGGAGTAACGCTTATAATCCTGCCAACGGGCTCTGGTATTTATAATTTCAACGTTTTCTGCTTCCTGACACAGCCCCCTGTAATCAAGAGGCGGCTCACCACCGCCATAATATTTTTCCAGAGAAGAGATTCTACGTAATGCTGCTCTGATTATGGCGGGAAAAGTTACATTCCGCATAAAACGCCCCCCTTGTTTTATCCTTAGAGGAGTAAGCATGTGCAAGGCGACCTGAGAGCATGGTGCTGGAGTTTCCTTTGACAACGACAAATCCGGTATGACACTTGGTCTTTTAAGCATTTTTGTAGCGACATCGTATATAGTATCATCCCCGGAGTGTATTGAGCTAAGCAAAAACTTGCCAGCCCCGGATTTACTGCCTTTTCCAAGCCCGCTATGGCTCATCTCTTCAAGAGTATAGACGATGTGAGGAAGAAATTCCGTTGCTCCATTGAGTAGTATGAGATTAAAACGCAGTTCATCTCCCTGTTGATACTCCCTTTTGTTCTCCGTTGGTAAATTAAGAATATAGGGATGCGGGCGTGCGGCTATCCGTCCGTTTTCAAGTTTTTCTGTTGCAAAAATAAGAGAGTAGGCACAGCTCTGACGCAAAAGACAATTGCTGCAGTCCTGATTACGCAAGGTACACGACACTTTTTTCAAGCCATGGCCAAAGGCACCGCGCAAGGTGGAACCTTTGAATAATGGCAAAAATGCCGGTGTAATACATTTTAATGTTACGTCTAATGAAATATAAGGGATTGGCATAGTGTTTCTTTTCGTTTCTGGTATTTTCCTGCATGTTACTGGCGTACAAAAGAATTACAAATATTGCAATGTTGCAGAAAAAATATCGGCTCTTGTGAAAAATGAGTGGGTAATGTATTGATTTCGACTGTAGATACCCCACGGTCCTGATCCTTTTCCTTCGCTTCAATTACCCAATTGTTTTGTATGATGAACAAATTATTTCAGCAAGCGTTAGGCATCGAATCTCCTTGGCATATCAAGGAAATTAAATTTCAGGCCTCAAGCAATCGGCTTGATGTTTATCTCGATTTTATAAAGGGTTCGAAATTTATGGATGAACGCAGCGGTAGCGTTTGTAAAGTGCATGATACTCAGCAAAAAAGCTGGCGTCATCCTAATTTTTTCCAGTATGACTGCTACTTGCATGCCAGAGTCCCCCGAATTATCTGCCCAGATGGTCGGGTACGACTTATCTCACCGCCCTGGAGCGGAGTTGTAGCAGGCTTTACGTTACTTTTTGAAGCACACCTTATTCAGCCTTGTCAGGCAACCCCTGTACACAATGTAAGTAAACTCATCGGTGTATCAGATTATTTACTCTGGAGAGTGCTGGATGTTTATGTAGATGCTGCCCGTTTTTATGGAGATTTTTCGGAGATCAGGACGATTGGTCTCGACGAAACTTCTGTCGCAAAGGGACATGACTATATTACTCTTTTTGTAGATATGGAGAAGAAAAGAACAATTCATATCAGTGACGGAAAAGGAAGTGAAACGGTTGAGGATTTTGCAGAACAGCTTGAGGCTATGAATGGCAGTTGCGATGCTGTGACCAATGTAAGCTGTGATATGTCACCAGCCTTTATTAAAGGGGTTGGCAAACATCTCCATAATGCTTCGATTACATTTGATAGGTTCCATATCCTCAAAGTGATAAACAAGGGCGTGGATGAGGTTCGACGTCAAGAGGCAAAAAATAATCCCCTGCTCAAAGGAACTCGATATATATTTTTTTAAAAAATGACAAAAATTTAACGAAAAAGCAACGGGCTACCAAACAAGAACTATCTCTGTCCCGACTCAATCTCAAATCGGTCAGAGCAATGAACATCCGGGAGTCTTTCCAGCAGCTTTATTCTCTGAAAAATATCGAAGAATTCACTGCAGGTCTAAAAAAGTGGTATTTCTGGGCAACACACAGCAAACTCCCGCCA
>PDWI01008461.1_pt1 | contig 15923 bp, 15 predicted proteins | sample 1430891 | NCBI WGS metagenome assembly PDWI01 (sample SAMN01162508, study PRJNA174530) | Oral metagenome, whole genome shotgun sequencing project. | biome: Marine environment; feature: Marine mammal; material: Swab sample of the gingival sulcus; isolation source: swab sample of gingival sulcus...
GGAATAAACCGTTGGTAATTTTCAATAATCCTCTCACCTTTTGAGTCCAGTTGCACCACTCCGTTTTCCACTTTGTAAATAGATCTTTTCCAAGGCCATACTATTCCCAAAGAGCCACTTATAAACCCAATAATAACGGCTATTACCAACTGATGCCATCTTTTTAAAACATAGGCCAGCAATTGCGATGTAAATACAAGCCCAAAAGCAGAACCCACTGTAAATGAGGTTATTATTTTTAAATACCGAATTCTGATTTGGTCTTTTAAAAAAGCTAAATCACCATTAAAAATATCAATAATAGAACGATAAAGCATATTTACGGAATCCACCAACAGCAAGACATAGTTGCCCAATAAAATAAGAATAAACGAACCCGATAAGCCCGGCAAAGTCATCCCGGAAACGCCAATGATACCACAAAAAAATACAAAAAGTAAATTGTCATTCTCTTTTGCAGGGTTTAAAAAACTGATGGAAACACCAACTAAAGTACCAATGATAACACCAATGACATTTTTAGTATCCCAATCGTCTAATTGTTTGCCCACATAATAAACAGACCCTATAATCATACCAAAAAACGCACTCCAAACATAAAGCTCATAGCGTTCCAGAAAAAAGTCTAAAACTTGAGAAATACTAAAATAACTAAAAATACTCCCGGCAAAAACCAAAACTAAAAATTGGGCATTGGTATATTGAAAGAAACTTTTAAACCTACGATTAATAAGTAGTTTAAAGGCTTTTGTATTTATTTTTTGCAGAGAATAAATCAGTTCTTCATAAAAACCGGTTACCAAAGCCACAATACCGCCGGATACTCCGGGAACCTTATTGGCAGCCCCCATGGCTAACCCTTTTATAAAGAGAAATATTTTATCTGAAAATGACCGCTCTTTTGCCATACTATGCCACCCTAACCGAAGAAAATTTTTCTAACAAATAAATAACCAATATGCCCATTACAGCCAGAACTAATGCCCATATTATCTTTGAATCTCCTTCATAGACAAAAGGTGAAATACTTTCTTCTCTCAATATTTTCAGTTTGCCATGTATCATTTTAGATTCCAGCACTTTTTTATATGGCCATATTTTATTAAGTGAACCGGCAATAAATCCGGTGAGAACCGCTAAGGTTACATTTCTGTATTTCTCAAACAACCATTTTAAAATTCGCGAAAAAGTGAGTAACCCTATTACACCGCCAATGGCTACAATGGCCAAAGTCTTAAAATCGCGATTGGCTATAGCTTCAATAACCGGCTGGTAAGCACCCAATAACAACAAGATAAAACTACCGGAAATACCAGGTAAAATCATGGCACAAATAGCCAAAGCCCCGGATAAGAACAAAAACCACCAAGGTGTAGCATGAGCCCCCATAGGTGGTAAAATAGTAATATAATAAGCCAAACCCATCCCCAATAACAGCATAATAATCTTTACAACATTCCAATGCTGTATTTGTTTACCAACAAAAAATACACTGGCCAAAACCAAGCCAAAAAAGAAAGACCACAACAATACCGGCTCATTTACCAATAACCAGCTAATCAGTTTTGCCAAGGACAAAATACTGATGCCTATCCCCAACAACAATGCAGCCAAAAAATTGCCGTTAATACTTTTCCATGCCGCTTTTAACCCTTTGTTTTTTAAAGTTTTTAAAGCCTGAAAATTAACACTATTTATGGTTTCTAATAACTCTTCATAAATTCCGGAAATAAATGCTATGGTACCACCCGAAACGCCCGGAACCACATCTGCTGCCCCCATGGCAATACCCTTAAAAGTAATTAAAAAATAATCTATAAGACTTCGCTTCATATCACCAAATTTGTTTATAAAATTAGGCCTACCTACCCGATTTTAAAAATAAATTTCAAAGATAGCCAAATAAGTTATGTGGCGAAATTTATAATCTGTCAATTTTAGTATTTAGACAATTCTGCCCTGATTCTTTTTATAAGAATCTCTCTTCGTTATACAAGTTGAATAAACCAATCCGGATTATTCACAAAACAACAAAGTTAATTTTAAAGGTATGGTTATCAACAAAATAAAACAGCTTATTTTTAAGCAGATTCAGCCCGTAATAGATTATATGGGTGAAATCGGATTGCTTTTCTTTTCTATTCCCCCTCAAAAAGAACACTATATATCTTACTCATGTACAGAGTGTTGGCCATATTAACCGACCAATGATGCATCAAACGAAAAAATGGGTAAACAGACTATTTTTATTGGGTTTTATACTTTTCCACTAATAGTTGCACCGACTTTAAATTAAAGATAGAGGGGAATAAGGTTTTAATTATTTTATGAAACTCATAGTTGAGTTTTAATCCTTTTTCAAAAAAGTGCAAACCCTGTATCATTTGATGTTGGGTTATATAAAGAGCACCTAACCGAAATTCTATTTCGGCGAAATCGGTGTAAAGCCCTTGGGCCTGCAGGAGTACTTCAATGGCATCGTCAAATTCTCCCAGAAACTGTAGAAGGTCGGTAAGAGCGAGGAAAACATCCAAAGAATAATCTTCTAATGCAATACATTTTCTAAAAGCCCTAACCGCTTCCTCAAAAAAGTTTAATTTTAAATTTATTTCGCCAAGCCGGGACCAGTATAACGTATTTTCACTGTCTATTTGCAAGGCTTTATTGATAAAGTACAATGCCTTTTCATAGTTTCCGTCATTGATATACAAATCTGTCAAAGCCATCCAAGCCTTATCCAGAAGCGGGTCTTCTTTTACGGTAATATTGTAATATTTTAAGGCCTGTTTTTTATTGCCAATTATCTCATAACACTTCCCAATTCTCAGATAAGCAAATGATGAACCGTCCTCTATACTAATGGATTTTTCATAATATTTTATAGCTTCTTTATATTCACCCAATTCCTCCAGAGTTTTCCCTTTTTCCAGATACGCCCCTATAAAATATTCATCAATTAAAATAGCATAATCAAAGGCCTGCAAGGCTTTTCTAAAGTTTTTTACATAGAAATATTGTAAGCCCAACTGATGCCAGGCTACTTCACAATACGGGTCTTTTTCTATATAATTTTCTAAATAATCTATAGCCTCTTTGTGCTGCTCCAACATATCAAAGCAATATACCACATTATATAGCGAGGAATAATCGTCATATTCTACCTCTATACACTTAATAAAACTGTTTAATGCCCGGCTATAATCTTCGAGAAACAAATACTCCATACCAATCATAGACCAAACGTCATTGGGATCATCTGTAATAGCCAGTGCCTGTTTTAATGATTCAATGGCCTCTTTATGCTTGCTTTTTTGGGACAGAATCACTGCTTTTTGTAAAAAAACCTGGTCATTTGAAGGAGCTATCATTTCTAACCTTTCCAGCAAATGCTGAGCTAAATCAATTTTTTGATCTTGTATTAGCAAATCTATCTGTACTAATTTTAGTGAAATAGCTTGTGGATGCTGTTTAAGCCCAAGAGCAAGAGCTTTTTTGGCTAATGATATTTTTCCAATAGCAGTATAATGAAGAATAATTTCTTCAAACTCCGAGGAGTCAAAGAAATAAACATCATTTGTTTTTAACATCAATTCAAATTTAGCCAAGGGCAAATTATCATCGTCACTTTCCTGAAAAGTATGCATAAAATAAGGTTTTCTTGCAATTTTAAAAGTAGTATTTGGAAACTTTAGACAGGTCATTTACAAAAAATGTTGTTAACAAATTAATTAACACCTTATAAACTTTATTATTAATAACAAAAAATATGTATTTTTGCCTTGCAAAACCATAGTATAAAGCGTCAATGGCGGTTAAAACCCTTCTTACCGAAAAAGATATCAACATTATTCTTAATAGGTTGGCTTGCCAGCTTATTGAAAACCATACCAACTTTAAAAACACCGTGATTATAGGGTTGCAACCCAGAGGGGTCTATTTAGCGGATAGATTAATACATATTTTAAAAACCGATTATAAAATTAAGAATCTTATCTACGGTCAACTGGATATTACTTTTTACAGAGACGATTTTAGAAGACGGGATGCACCTATTCAAGCCAATAAAACCCATATAGATTTTATAGTAGAAAACAAGCATGTAGTTATTGTAGATGACGTATTGTTTTCCGGCAGAAGCATTAATGCAGCACTTACTGCCCTACAGGCTTTTGGCCGACCTACTTCGGTAGAATTAATGGTTTTAATAGACCGAAGATTTAGCCGGCACCTACCTATACAACCTAACTATAAAGGCAGACAGGTAGATGTGATAAATTCTGAACGGGTACTGGTACAATGGCGTGAAAAAGACAAGAAAGACGGTGTTATTATTATGAACAATTCGGACTAAAATCACAAACCAGATGAACCAAAACCCAAAATATTATTTACTAAAAAATGAAGACAAAAAAGTAAACGCATGCAGCAACTAAGTGTAAATCATTTATTGGGCATAAAATATCTTAAAAGGAAAGATATAGATTTACTTTTTGAAACTGCCAATCAGTTTAAGGAAGTAATTAACAGACCTATAAAAAAAGTTCCATCGCTTAGAGATATTACCATAGCCAATTTGTTTTTTGAAAACAGTACCCGAACCAAGCTGTCTTTTGAACTGGCGGAAAAACGTCTTTCGGCGGATATAATTAATTTTTCAGCGAGTAGTTCTTCGGTAAAAAAAGGTGAATCCCTTATAGATACCGTAAATAATATTTTATCTATGAAAGTAGATATTATAGTAATGCGGCATCCTAATGTAGGGGCTGGGGTATTTTTATCCAAACACGTAAAGGCAAGCATTATAAATGCCGGAGACGGTGCTCATGAACACCCTACACAAGCCTTGTTAGACGCCTATTCCATTAAAGAGAAATTAGGGGTAATAAAAGGAAAAAAAGTGGTTATTGTAGGTGACATTTTACACTCCAGAGTGGCTTTATCAAACATTTATGCCCTACAATTACTGGGAGCCGAAGTAAAAGTTTGCGGACCATCTACTTTAATCCCAAAATTTATCTCTACCATGGGCGTAGTGGTAGAAAATAATTTAACCAAAGCATTGGAATGGTGTGATGTAGCCAATGTATTACGCGTACAACACGAACGTATGGACATGCGGTATTTTCCGTCAATAAGAGAATATACCCAGCTATTTGGCATTAATAAACAGATATTGGATAAGCTTGATAAAAAAATTGTTATAATGCATCCAGGGCCCATAAACAGAGGAGTGGAAATTACAAGTGATGTGGCAGACTCTGACCAATCCATAATATTAAACCAGGTAGAAAATGGTGTCGCCATTAGAATGGCCACTATATATTTACTGGCTCAAAAAATTAAACCCACAGAACGACAATAATATTTTTTATCGCAATGTATGTTTTAAAAAAAATATTGTAAAAAATGAAGTGTACCAAAACGTCGTCAGCCACCATAGTAGAACCTGAAAAACAGAGCATTATAGAAATATTTACTGATTTTAAAATAATTTATGATGATATTGCAACAAATAATATAATTTTAAACCTTAGCCACCTTGAAAATATAAATAATAAAAATTTATCTCTTTTTTCAAAGCTAATCAAAAAACACAAAAAAAATAAGAAATCTTTTGTACTCATAGTTAATGAAACATATCTAAATAAGTTATCAGACGAGATAACTGCAGCACCCACGTTAACCGAAGCAAAAGATTTAGTAGAAATGGAAGAAATAGAAAGAGATTTAGGATTTTAAAGAAAAAGCAATTTAACCCAACCCGCTTATGTTAAGATTATTACAATGCTTAATCATTATTTTATTTTATTTTTTCTCCGTAGTGAGTTATGCTCAGAGTTCCTCGTCAAATTACAATGATGATGACGGCTCTAAAATTATGGAAATAGAAAAAATAATGGCAACGCCAAATCCTTTTAGTGTTACCACAAGGATTAATTTTATATCCAATGCCAAAGTAGATATTATATTCTGCGTAAAAGATCTGATAGGAAATACGGTTTATACAAAAAAAATAAAAACCAAAATAGGAAAAAACAGTATTTCATTTTTTAGAAACCAATTGGCATCGGGTATTTACATTTATTCGGTAAAAACCGGAAATGAGGTATTTTCAAAACGATTGGTAATAAAATGAGTATTAGACTTACCATATTGGGCTGTCATTCGGCAACACCGCGTACTTTTGCAAACCCCACGGCACAGTTTTTAGAAATTGCCAATCAAAGATTTTTAATAGATTGTGGTGAGGGCACGCAAACTCAACTACGAAAATACCATGTAAAATTTTCTGCTGTAAAACATGTTTTTATCAGCCATCTGCACGGCGACCACTACTTTGGCCTGATAGGATTGATTACTACATTTGGACTGCACAAAAGAACCACTGACCTTCATATTTATGCTCCGGCAGCATTAGAAGAAATAATAAACCTTCAATTGAAAGCGGGCAAATCACATTTGCTCTTTAAACTAATTTTTCACCCTTTGGAAAGCCCCAAAAGTGAAACAATTTTTGAAAATGATAAGGTTAGGGTAAAGACCATTCCGTTAAAACACAGAATTTACACCAATGGCTTTCTTTTTGAGGAAAAACCGGGCGAACGCAGATTAAACATTAAAGCCATAAAAAAACATCCCGAAATAGACATTTGTGATTATCAAAATTTAAAAAACGGAAAGAATTTTATTCAGGAAGATGGCACTATCATTAAAAACAAAAAGTTAACCTTTGCCCCACCTAAACCACTTAGATATGCGTTTTGTAGTGACACTGCATACAAACCTAACATAGCACCTATAATAAAAGATGCAGATTTGCTATACCATGAAGCTACATTCCTAACAGACCGCGAGGACACAGCAGAAAAAACCCTGCACAGCACCGCCGCTCAGGCAGGAAGAATTGCAAAAAAAGGAAACGTGAACTCTCTGATAATCGGCCATTTTTCCAGCAGATATAAAAACCTAAATCTATTTATAGAAGAAGCGGAAAAATATTTTGAAAATGTAATTCTGGCAGCTTCCGGAAAAGTTATCTCCATTGACAACAAAACTCCTGAAAAAACCATAACTCTTAACTGAGAACATTTTATAAACTTCAAGAAAAAAGAAAAACGGACTAATACAAACCAGTTGAAAGCAACACCAAAGTACAGGTATATTCCGCTGATATATTATTGTCTTCTAATATTTTTTTAAAAACATCGTTTTCCGTACCGGGATTAAAAATAACACGATTAGGCTTTAACTTTACTATATATTCATAGTATTCTTTTTGAATACTGGGGTTTATATACAAACTCACTGTATCAATATTCTTAAAATATGGTTTTCCGGTGCAGATGGAAACATTGGCTATTTGACCTTCCCTCACCCCTATTGCTACCACATCAATACCTTGTTGCAACAATCGGCGGGTGGCAATGTAAGCATATCTATTAAGCTTAGTGGTTGCTCCTATAATTAATGTTTTTTTACCGAACAATATATCAGCGTATTAATTGATAACATAAACTGTTCTAAATATAATTATTTTTAATAATAATCTTAAATTTTAACTCAAAAATTTGCTTTTACTCCGTTTTTTTTAAGATATTGCATCGATAATATAAGAAAAGCTTACAAACTGATTAAACTTTTATAAATCCATCTTATATAAAAACCAAAAAGCTAACGCAAATTATTATGCATAAAAAATTACTCTCAACCTTACTTTTATTACTTCCTCTAATTACTTTTTCACAAGAAAAAGGGTTAGACGAGAAAATTAATGATTGGTTTATGCCTAAAGCGGTTTGGTGGGAAAGCCTAATCTTGTCCGCAGTACCTATTGCGGGATATAACATCCCTATTGTTTTGATTTTATTAGTGGGAGGAGCCACTTTTTTTACAATTTATTTCAGTTTTCCGAGCATTACCAAATTTTCATTAGCTATCAACACTGTACGAGGCAAGTATGATGAAATAGAAGGCCATGGCTTAGAGAAAAACGAAATCTTTGTAGATGAAGAAGGTGACATCCCGGACACCATTAGAGATGAGGGTGAACAAGGCGAAGTATCACACTTTCAAGCGTTAGCCACGGCAGTCTCAGGAACAGTAGGCCTTGGGAATATAGCTGGTGTAGCGGTGGCCATTGCTACAGGTGGCCCAGGAGCGACTTTTTGGATGATAGTTTGTGGTATCTTAGGCATGTCCACAAAATTTGTAGAATGTACTTTGGGGGTTTCTTACAGAGAAGTAACAGCAGATGGAACGGTACACGGCGGGCCCATGTACTATCTTTCCAGAGCTCTTAAAGAGAAAAAACTGGCTGGTTTAGGAAAAATTCTCGGAGGCCTTTTCGCCATTCTTTGTGTAGGAGCATCTTTTGGAGGTGGAAACGCTTTTCAGTCTAATCAGGCTACCGTACAAATAATTTCCTTATTTAATGCAGAAGGTCAGGCATCAGGATTTATTATTGGCTTAATTATTGCCACTTTAGTGGGTGTAGTAATTATTGGTGGCATTAAAAGAATAGCCAGTATAACGGAAAAAATTGTTCCTTTTATGGCCGTTTTATACGTTTTAGCTTCCCTTATTATAATTTTTGCTCATTTTAAACATATTGACGATGCTTTTTCCCTAATTTTCAGTAGTGCTTTTACGCCAATGGCTGGATTGGGCGGTTTTCTGGGAGTGCTAATTGTAGGTTTTCAACGTGCAGCCTTTTCTAACGAAGCAGGTGCAGGTTCTGCAGCAATAGCCCACTCTGCTGTTAAAACAAAATATCCCGCTTCTGAAGGAGTAGTAGCACTACTGGAACCTTTTATTGATACAGTTTTAATCTGTACCATGACAGCTCTGGTAATCATATTTTTTAATATGGAAGGCGACAATATGCAACATGTATTTACCTATGGAGCCATTGAGGGCAGTAGCGTTAAATTAAACGAAACAGGGCAGCTTTTAGGTGGTGTTGACCTTACTTCCATGGCTTTTGATGATGTATTGCCCGGATTTTCTTATGTCTTAACAGTAGCTATTGTTTTATTTGCTTTCTCTACGATGATTTCATGGTCTTATTACGGATTACAATCCTGGAAATATTTATTTGGCAAAGGCAAAGCGGCTGACATTATCTATAAGATTCTCTTTTTAACATTTGTGGTAATAGGTGCCGCCGCTACATTGGATGCAGTTATTAAATTTTCGGATGCCATGATTTTGGCATTGGTTTTCCCTAATATGATAGGGCTTCTAATACTTTTCCCCAACGTAAAACGCCAATTAAACAAATATTTAAAAGCTATCAAAAAAGATAAAGCTACAGCTTAGTTCAACCAAAATCAATATACTATGAGCCCCTTTTTCAGGTATTCAAAAAACCAAAAGAGAGGGGTTTTCTTTTTAATACTGCTCATTATCGGTATTCAGTTGGTGTATTTTCTTTACAATTTCAATAACAATACCGAGTTGGTTCCAGAAGACAAAGAAATCATTAGGCTTCAAAAAGAAATCGATTCACTTAAGCTGATAGCCAACCAATCAAAAAACAAAACAATCTATCCTTTTAATCCCAATTATATTACTGATTTTAAGGGCTATCAATTGGGAATGTCTGTAGATGAAATTGACAGACTATTGGAGTATAGAAAATCAGGTAAATTTGTTAATTCCGCCATGGAGTTTCAAAAAGTTACAAAAATTTCTGACAGCCTCTTAGACAGTATTTCTCCTTATTTTAAGTTTCCGGATTGGGCAAATAATAAAATCATTAAAAAAATTGATAAAACAGAAAAAACAACAAAAAAACAAATCGTTATTACACCAAAACCAATAGCAAAAAAAGGGTTGAACACCGCTACTAAAGAACAATTAAAAAAGATAAACGGCATAGGGGATAAACTGGCGGAACGAATCATAAAATACCGAAAACGGTTAGGCGGATTTTCCTTAGACCAACAATTATACGAAGTATATTATCTGGAACCCGATGTGGCAAAACGCGTTTTGGAAAATTTTACTGTGTTACAACCTCCTAAGATTAAGAAGCTAAATATAAATACAGCTTCTTTTAAAGAAGTTCTTGCCATCCCTTACATAGACTATGAACTTACCAAAAAAATTTTTAATTACAGAGATCTGGCAGCCGAAATTCAAGATTTGGAAGAATTAAAAGAAATTGAGGGTTTTCCTGTAAAAAAATTTGACAGAATAGCCTTATATTTGGAGGCTCGTTAATTATCGTACCAGTACATTTTTTAACGAACAGAAAATAAATTCCGATTAAGCTATTAAACCTAAAAATGATTTTGCATATAATATGAACTTTGATTATTCACAAGAACAACAACTCATTGCCCAAACGGCCAAAAAATTTGCAGAAAAACATATAAAACCACATATAATGGAATGGGATGAAGCTCAGGTTTTTCCGGTATCCCTTTTTAAAGAAGCTGGAAAAATGGGTTTTATGGGTGTTTTTATCCCTGAACAATATGGTGGAACCGGATTTGGTTACCATGAGTACATTGCTATTATTGAAGAAATCTCAAAAGTAGACCCCTCTATCGGGTTATCCATAGCCGCACACAACTCATTGTGTACCGGGCACATTTACTATTACGGTAACGATGCCCAAAAGAAAAAATGGCTACCTAAATTAACTTCGGCAGAATTTATTGGAGCCTGGGGCCTTACGGAACACAATACCGGATCAGATGCCGGTGGTATGCTTACCACGGCCGTAAAAGATGGCGATTATTACATTCTAAATGGTGCCAAAAACTTTATCACCCATGCCATTAGTGGCGATGTGGCAGTGGTGATGGCCAGAACCGGTAAAAAAGGAGATAAAAGAGGGATGTCTGCTTTTATCATAGAAAAAGGAACGCCCGGTTTTTCTTCGGGCAAAAAAGAAAATAAGCTGGGCATGCGGGCTTCTGAAACCGCCGAACTTATTTTTGAAGACTGCAAAGTGCACAAAGACAATCTTTTAGGAAAAGAAGGCGAAGGCTTCAAGCAAGCCTTAGGTGTCTTAGATGGCGGAAGAATTTCCATAGGAGCATTAAGTTTAGGCATTGCAAAAGGAGCCTACGAAGCATCTTTAAAATATTCCAAAGAACGCGAACAGTTTGGAAAACCCATCAATTCATTTCAAGGCATATCTTTTAAACTGGCAGATATGGCTACGGAAATAGAAGCATCTGAATTGTTACTTCACAAAGCAGCCGCCTTAAAAAATGCCGGTAAATCCATGACGTTAAACGGATCTATGGCCAAGATGTACGCCTCAGAAGTATGCGTAAAAGTTGCTACCGAAGCCATCCAAATATATGGCGGATATGGCTACAGTAAAGAATTTCCGGTTGAGAAATTTTACAGAGATTCAAAATTGTGTACCATAGGAGAAGGCACCACAGAAATTCAAAAAGTGGTTATTAGCAGAAATATCTTAAAGTAGGGTTGTAAAAGGGATTTATAGTCATTAGTTAGTGTAAAAAAGGAATTTTTAATCTATTATGATTTAAAACTAATACCAAATTTACAACACAATGCAATCGTGTGGTAATATGCCATTAAAAAAGACATTTTGAAGAAAAAATAATCTGCACGGTTATTTTACTTTCTTTAGCCCCAATTCCTCAGCTTTTTTGAGCATAAAAAAATAGGCTTCGTTATAATCGTTTTTTATTTCTCCTTCCAGAATGGCTTCCTTTACGGCATCTTTTATAATGCCTATTTCTCTACTCGGTTTTAAATTAAAAGTTTCCATAATTAACTCACCGCTAATGGGTGGTTGGAAATTTCGTATCTGGTCACGTTCTTCTACATCAGCTATTTTTTGCCTTACTTTTGCAAAATTATTAAGGTAACGCCTTTTTCTATTAGGGTTTTTGGTGGTAATATCGGCTTCGCAGTGAGTCATTAAATCGTCTATGTCATCACCGGCATCAAATATTAAGCGGCGTACCGCCGAATCGGTTACATCTTCTGCCAATATCACCGGACGGCTACTAAGCAACACCAACTTTTGTACATATTTCATCTTATCGTTTAGCGGCATTTTTAACCGTTTAAACAATTTATAAACCATTTTAGACCCTACAAATTCGTGGCTGTGAAAAGTCCGCAGCCATAAATTATCGGTATTTTGAGCAATATTATCTACTACTTGCAAGGTGTGGTAGAAGTTGTCCTTATGGGTTTGGCCTTTCTCCTCCTCTACCCCTTTTAATGCTGTTAATTCCGGTAGGATGAGCCGTAACAAGCCGGTTTTATCCAATAATTTAAAACCCACAGACGGTTTATCAGCCATTAAAATTTTATGTAGTTCTTCTACAATCCGCTCTCTGGAAATTATTTTAATACGGTGGGCATTTTTTTTAATGGCTTGCAAAGATTTTTTTTCAATTTTAAAATTTAATTGCGTAGCAAACCGTATCGCCCTAAGCATCCTTAAAGGATCATCAGAATAGGTAACATCGGGATTTAGAGGTGTTTTTATAATGCCCTTTTCCAAATCTTTTAATCCGTTAAAGGGATCAATTAACCGGCCATAGGTTTCTGTATTTAAGCTAATGGCCAATGCGTTTATGGTAAAATCCCGCCGGTTTTGATCATCTTCGAGCGTTCCGGCAGCCACTTTTGGGTTTCTACTCTCTTTAGAATACGATTCTTTTCTTGCCCCTACAAACTCTATTTGTGTATCCGCATGTTTTAGCATAGCAGTACCATATGTCTTAAAAATTTGCACCTTGGGTTTACCGGGCAATAATTGTGCTGTTTTTTTTGCCAGTGCTATACCATTACCCACCACAACTATATCAACATCTTTATCAGTTTGTTTGCGTTTTAACAACAAATCACGTACAAAACCACCAATGACATAAGTTTCAGCATTTAAACTTTGGGCAGCATTGGTAATAAAGGAGAAAACGGAATGAGTTAAAGCCTTGGAAAAATTTTGTTGCATATTAATTTCTAATCACATCAACATTTCCCGTATCGTTTATTTTTATAATTCGTGACGGGGTACTACATATTTTATCTTGATGCAAATTTACTACATAATCCACCGCATCCAAAATGGAATTGTCAATTTCTTTAAACGATTGAGGCGTGGGGTTACCACTAACATTTGCCGAAGTAGATACAATTGGTTTACCAAATTGAGCAATTAACTGTTGGCAAAATTCATCCTGAACAATTCTAATGGCTACAGTATTATCCTTAGCAATAACATTTTTTGCTAATTTTTGCGGATTATTATAAATAATTGTTGTTGGCCTTTTTGAATCATTTAGTATCTCCAAAGCTTTTTCGGGGATGTGTTTTACAATTTTTTTCAATTTTGCCAAACCATCAACTAAAATGACTAAGCTCTTGCTTTCGCTACGTTTTTTTATTTTATAAATTTTAGACACAGCCTCTTCACTTGTAGCATCACAACCCAAACCCCAAACGGTATCTGTTGGGTAGAGAATTACCTTTCTATCAATTAAGTTTTGTAAAGTTTCTGAAAAAAATGGACTCATTATACAAAAATAGCAAATATGAATATTAAAAATTTATCTTTGTTCTAATTAACTTTATTATCAATGGATAAAAAAATTATAGTTTATACTGCTATTTTTGGTAAATATAGTGGCTTAATAAAACAACCCAAGTACAAAAATGTAGAATATATATGCTATACAGATCAAAATCTAAAATCTAATATCTGGAAAATTATAAAAGTAAAACCTCCTGTAAAAAATGACGCTACCAGAAGCAACAGGTTTTATAAACTACTACCTCACAGACATTTATCAAATTACGATATTAGTGTTTATATTGATGGAAACATACTCATAACTAAAGATATAACAAATTTAGTTTTTGATATTCTTAAAAATAATAGCTTCGGCTGTTTTGACCACAATCAAAACGCTGCCGACCCCAGAAACTGTATATATAAAGAATATGAAGCCATATTAGAATTGGGTAAGGTTAAAAAGTTTTATAAAGATAACCCTGAAGTGATGAGAAAACAAATTGAAAGGTTTAGAAAAGAAGGGTATCCGGAAAATAACGGTTTAATAACTGCTCCAATACTTATACGAAAACACAATAACAAAAAGCTAATAGAAGTAATGGAAGCTTGGTGGAAGATTGTAAAAAACGAGAGTAAAAGAGACCAACTAAGCTTTAATTATGTTGCATGGAAATTAAACTTTACAGATTTTAAATTAATTGATGGCGATGTAAGACACGGAAATCCATGGTTTTATACAATTTCTCACAGAAAAAATTACAGTTTTAAAATTTTTAAACTAAAGTTTAAAAAATTCTTCAAAAAAAACTAAAAAATGAAAATAACCGTAATTAGTTTAGACCAATGGGGATACGATCGATATATAGTTGATGAATTAAAGCGAAGAAAAAATATTGAAGTAAACCATATTGATTTTTCTAAATACAAATATGAATATCCTAGTTTTTTTCATAGGATATATAATTTTTTAGCCAAAACTATTGCAAAACATAATATTAAAAAAGCCTATATTCATAAGAAAATAAACGAACGCTTAGCAGATTTACCTGTGCAAGACCAAATTTTAATGGTAAAAGCAGACCATTTGTTACCGCAGAAAATTCATCAAATAAAAAAACATACGCATAAATTCATCGCTTATTTTAGTGACAGCATAGCTAAATGTCCTAAAATAAAAAAAATGCACCACCTTTTTGATGAAGTTTATTCTTTTGAAAAAAAAGATGCAGAGAAATATAATTTCAATTTTATAACCAATTACATATACAAAGTAGTTAAAACAGACAAGAAAAACATAAAGTACTCTGTTTTTAATGTTGGGGCGTATGACAAAAGAATAAATATAATTGAAAAAATTGCTCTAAGATTAGATAGCATTGCCCCCAACTATAAAATTATAATTGTAGGTAAAAAGGCTAAAAAACACAAACCTAAAGCAAAAAATATTGTTTTTACTGATAAAAGAATGAACTTAAAAGATGCTTTTGAGAACATTAAAACGGCGGAAGCTATGTTAGATGTAAACAGAACCGTTCATAAAGGTTTAACATTTAGAGTTTTTGAAAGTCTTGGATACCATAAAAAATTAATATCAACAAATGAAGATATTAAAAATTACGATTTCTATAATCCAAATAACATTGCAATAATAGACCCGGATAATGTAGAAATTTCAGATGATTTTTTTTCAAGTCCTTATCAGGAAATTCCAGAAGAATTATTTGAAAAGTACACCATTAATAACTGGGTAAAAACAGTGTTTAAGCTATAATACCAATTCTAATATATAACGCTACATATAATTGGATAAATTTTCACTTCTACTGCGTTAAAAATACTCGCCATAGCTAAGGCTATGCCTATAAGTTGTATGCCAGCGTAAGAAACCGAAGAATGAAGATAATGAAAAAATACATTGATAACACTATTCGCCCAATAAACCTTTCTAATTGAGAATGCTTTTCTTTAAAGTTACATAAAAAGTATATAGCTTCTTATATTTGGAATTACACCATAAGCCTTGAGTAGAATCCGAAAACGGATTTTTAACTTAGGTTCATTGCCTACCTAAAATGAGCTTATTAATTTTACCCATAAAATAAAACCGTATGAAACCATTAGTTGTTTTAATAAGCACATTTATTATCTGTCTAATTGTTGTAAAATTACGCACCAGAAAGGTGAATTGGCAATTGGCAGGACGAATAGCAATGAGTGTGATGTTACTATTTACCGCTGTGGCTCATTTTGTTTTCATAGAGGGAATGGCTCAAATGATTCCCAATTTTTTTCCTTTTAAAGAAGGACTTGTATATCTAACGGGAATTTTAGAAATACTATTTGCCATTGGACTTTTGATTCCGAAAACTAAAATCATAACAGGTTGGATATTAATACTATTCTT
>PDWI01013145.1_pt1 | contig 15923 bp, 9 predicted proteins | sample 1430891 | NCBI WGS metagenome assembly PDWI01 (sample SAMN01162508, study PRJNA174530) | Oral metagenome, whole genome shotgun sequencing project. | biome: Marine environment; feature: Marine mammal; material: Swab sample of the gingival sulcus; isolation source: swab sample of gingival sulcus...
ACACCTTCTGCACCGTAAATTTCTTTGGCAATTTTGGCAATTTTTTCTTTTACCGGTTCGTGCCAGTTGTAGAGTGGTTTAAATTGGGTAGTATTGGCTTCAGCTACCTTAACTAAGGTTTGAGCCAGCTCTTTGGTGCCTTCGCCTCCTTTAGCCCAGCCATCAGAAACAACCGCTTTTACACCCAAATCTTCACATTTTTTAATTATAAATTTGGTTTCTTTCTCGGTATCCGAAATAAAGGCATTTATGGCCACCACCGGTTCTATATTAAACTTTCTGATGTTTTCTATGTGTTTTTCTGCGTTTTCAAAGCCTTTTTTAACCCGTTCTAAGTCAGGGGTGTTAAGTTCGTCTTTTGCCGCTCCTCCGTGATGACGCAGTGCCCTTATGGTTACTACCAATACTGCAACTTTGGGATTTAGTCCTGCATAAGCTGACTTTATATTTAAAAACTTTTCTGCTCCTAAGTCCGCTCCAAAACCGGCTTCTGTAATTACGTATTCTGATAATGACAGGCCCATTTTAGTAGCAATAATACTATTTGTACCTTGAGCAATATTGGCAAAAGGCCCGCCGTGGATAATTGCAGGATTTTTTTCTAAAGTCTGAACCAAATTGGGCTTTATGGCATCTTTTAGTAAAATAGCCATAGCATTTTCTGCTTTTAGGTCTTTGGCAAAAACAGGCTTTTTATCAAAAGTAAAACCTACAAAGATATTACCCATACGCTCTTTAAGGTCTTCCCTGTCTTTGGCCATACATAAGATAGCCATTATTTCCGAAGCTGCCGTAATGTTAAACCCGTCTTCTCTGGGAATGCCGTTTCCCGTGCCGCCCAAGCCGTTTACTATTTTACGTAAAGTTCTGTCATTCATATCTATAACCCGTTTCCAGGCAATGGTTCTGGGGTCTATGCCAAGATTTTTGGATTTACTCTGTAAATTGTTATCAATTAAAGCGGCCAACAGATTATTGGCTTTTTCTACAGCATTAAAATCACCGGTAAAGTGTAAATTAATATCTTCCATAGGCACTACTTGGGAGTAGCCGCCACCAGCCGCTCCTCCTTTAATCCCAAAAACAGGGCCTAAAGACGGCTCTCTGATGACTACCGTAGCTTGTTTGCCAATTTTGTTTAACCCCTCTGTTAAACCAATGGAAACGGTGGTTTTGCCTTCGCCAGCTGGAGTTGGGGTAAGAGCTGTAACTAAGATTAAATTATTTTTTAAAATCTTGTCTTCGTCAATAAGATCTAAAGGTAATTTTGCCTTGTATTTGCCGTAAAGTTCCAGCTTATCCGGATTTAGTTTTAATTTTTCGGCTATGTGGTTAATGTGGGTAAGTTGGGTCTGTTGAGCAATTTCAATATCTGTAGGTGTAGCCATAAAAATAAATTAAGACACAAAGTTAAAAATAATTGAGGTTTACACAAATCCTTATTAAAATGGCCTAAAAATAGGGTGGTTTATAAGTTTAATCAATTGAAAAAAATGAACAAATTTATTTAGGATGCTATTAAGGGGGGAGACCTAAAAAAAATCAAAAACAATTGGCTATTCTTAATAGTTGCTCTATATTTGCACGTTAATTGAAAATAGCGTTTGTAAAGTAATAAACCATGCAGAATAAAGGACTTATAAAAACTTTTGCCATTCTATTCGGGCTCATTTGTATCTACTATTTATCATTTACCTGGGTAAATAACCGAATAGAAGATGATGCAAAAGCATTTGCCAATGGCAATATTGATAAAGAACAGGCTTATTTAGATTCTGTTTCTAATGTACCGGTAGCAAATTATTTATATCACAACTACACCTATAGCGAAATTCAAGACCACGCTTTAAATCTGGGCTTAGACCTTAAAGGAGGTATTAATGCTACTTTAGAAGTGTCGGTTAGAGATATTTTAATCGGGCTGTCAGATTATTCTAAAAATCCGGTTTTTAACAAGGCTCTGGCAGATGCTACAACTGCTATGAAAAGTAGTGATAAGCCTTATATAGAGTTGTTTTTTGAAGCTTTTGAAAATGAAAGCCAGGGCAAAGTTAAACTTAGTGACCCTACCATTTTTGGCAATAAATCTTTAAAAGACAAGATTAACTTTAAACTTACCGATGAAGAAGTAAAGCCTATTTTACGTAAGGAAGTTAAAGGTTCTATCAGTACAGCTTTTGAAGTGTTGCGAAATCGTATTGACCGTTTTGGGGTTACTTCGCCAAACATTCAGAGAATAGGTGAAACCGGAAGGGTATTAATTGAATTACCCGGTGCCAGAGATATAGATCGTGTAAAGAAATTATTGCAGAGTACAGCCGAGTTACAGTTTTGGGAAACCCATGACAATGGCGAAATGGCCAACTTTTTTATTCAGGCCAACAATAAACTGGCTGATGTTTTAAAATCCGAAGAAACTACTGCTGATGAAGTATCGGTTCCCGAAGAAACACCTGAAACCGTAACAGATACAACTGCTACCGATGAAATAGATGCCTTGCTTGAGGTGAAGGACACTACCGATACGGATGATATAGATGAACTTTTGGGTGAAACAAAAGATACTACCAATATAGCTGCTAATAACCCTTTATTTGCGGTTTTTAGCCCTAATATTCCACAATCGCCACAACAGAGAAGTTCTGTAATTGGAACTGCCAATTTAAAAGATACGGCAAGGGTAAATGAGTTACTGGCCATGAAAGAAATCAGGGCGTTGTTACCTAGTGATATGGTATATACCAAGTTTTTATGGGATGCCAAACCGATAGTAGATCCGGCCACTAACAAAAAAACGGATTTTATAAATCTATACGCTATAAAATCTAACCGTGAAGACGCGGCACCTATTGAAGGTGACGTGGTTGCTGATGCCAGCCAAACTTTTGGCCCACGAGGCATCAATCCACAGGTAAGTATGGATATGAACAGTACCGGAGCAAAGCTTTGGGCTAAAATGACAGAAGAAAATGTGAATAATTTTGTAGCTGTGGTATTAGACGACTTTGTCTATTCTGCTCCTAATGTAAACGAACCTATTCCTAATGGTAGGACGTCAATTTCGGGTAACTTTACCATAGAAGAGGCTCAGGATTTGGCCAATGCTTTAAAATCCGGTAAACTGCCGGCATCGGCAAGAATTATTCAATCGGAAATTGTAGGGCCATCTTTGGGTCAGGAAGCCATAGATAGCAGTACCATTGCTTTTGTTTTGGCATTGGTTTTGGTGTTGATATGGATGATATTCTATTACGGAAAAGCCGGTATTTTTGCTGATATTGCCCTATTGGTAAATATCATCTTTATTTTTGGTGTGCTTACGGCATTTGGTGCAGTACTTACCTTGCCCGGTGTGGCAGGTATTATCATTACCATTGGTATGTCTGTAGATGCCAACGTGATTATTTACGAACGCATAAAAGAAGCCCTCAATGATGGTATGATACTTAAAGAAGCCATTAAAGATGGCTTTAGTTTTAAAGGGGCTCTCTCCGCAATTATTGATGCGAATATTACTACATTTTTAACCGGTGTTATTCTTTACGTATTTGGTACAGGGCCTATCAGAGGTTTCGCAACCACATTGATGATTGGTATTGCTACCTCGCTTATTACAGCCGTTTTTATTACCAGATTACTTGTGGACTGGTACGCAAAAAGAGACCATACCATGACCTTTAATACGCCTTTTTCTAAAGGATGGTTCCAGAATATAAGGATAGATTTCTTAAAAAAACGTAAAGTAGCATATATAATTTCTGCAGTTTTTATTCTTATAGGTATTGGTTCCCTATTTACCAATGGCCTAAACCTTGGTGTTGACTTTAAAGGTGGCAGAACATACACAGTACGTTTTGAAAATCCTGTAAGCCCTACAGAAGTAGCCGAAATCCTTAAAGATGCTTTTGAAAGTGCCCCAGAGGTAAAAACTTTTGGTAATTCCAATCAGTTAAAAATAATGACTTCTTACCGTATAGATGATGAAGGGCTTACCGTAGATGATGAAGTACAAGAGCAACTTTTTAACGGCTTAAAGCCTTATTTACCGGAGAATATGTCTATGGATGACTTTAAAATTGGAGCAGAAGACCATCAGGCAAAATTAGGTGTAATGGAATATATGAAAGTAGGGCCTACCATTGCGGATGATATTAAGCAAGCTGCCGTATGGGCTGTACTGGGTTCATTGCTAGTGGTGTTTTTATATATTTTATTGCGATTTAGAAAATGGCAATACAGTTTAGGAGCCGTAGTAGCGGTATTTCATGACATATTAATTGTACTGGCCATCTTCTCACTTTTTTATAAGGTGTTGCCTTTTGACATGGAAATAGGCCAGTCTTTTATAGCGGCTTTGCTTACGGTGGTGGGATACTCCTTAAATGATACCGTGGTGATTTTTGACCGAATCAGAGAGTTTTATGGAAAACATCCAACCTGGCCGTTTAACCGGGTAGTTAATGCCGGGCTAAGCAGTACGTTAGGTCGAACCGTTAATACCTCCTTAACCACTCTTATCGTATTGTTTTCTATATTCTTATTTGGTGGAGATTCCATTAAAGGATTTATGTTTGCCATGATTATTGGGGTTGTTGTGGGTACTTATTCATCATTGTTTATTGCATCGCCCATTATGTATGATACTATAAAAAAGATAGACACTAAAAAGAAGTAACCTGTTTAAAAAAGGGATAAAATGTAATCCCACAATACATCATATAAAACCGTTGAGATATGAATAGGAATTCAACTTAACGGTTTTCTTATTATTGAACTCAATCTAAATGCTCAGTCTATAAAAAAAGTACTATCTTTAGCTAAAAATCCTACCTATGCGTTATAGAATTTTTACATTTTCTTGTTTTTTAGCTTTGGCAACACAAGCCCAAGTTACTAATTCCGGTACGCCAAAAAGCTGGGATAACGCCCGTGAATTATCGGTTTTAAAACCTATTGATTTGGGTGTTGTAAACATAACTGTTTTAAAAAAACAAGATAAAAAGAAAAGATTTGGAAAAAACAGGCCCTTGCGGATAGGTGTAGCAAAAAAAGTAAATTATAATCCGGAAAATGCAGGTGTCTGGACTATTTTGCCAAATGGCGATAGAATATGGCGAATTGGCTTTCATTCTAAAGATGCCATTCACCTCAGTGTGAATTTTAGTAAATTCATCATTCCCGAAAATGCCAGTTTATATTTGTATAATGATGCCAAAACAGACCTGTTAGGGGCTTACACAAATCTCAATAACAGCCAAACCGGATTGGGAACTTGGTTTGTGATGGGTGATAAACTTTGGTTAGAATATTACGAACCGGCAACGGTAAAGGGCAAAGGTGTTTTGGAAATAAGCCGTGTTATTCATGGGTATAGACTGGGTAATACTTTTCAGAAAGGCTATAATGATAAGGCTGCGTTGAGTATTAATTCTTCCGGTGATTGTAATTACGATGTAGATTGTGATATCGGCAATGATTTTCTGGCACATAAAGATGTATTAAAAAATGCTGTGGGATATCTAAACATGGGAGATGGTTATATCTGTACCGGTACGTTGATTAATAATACCGCACAGGATAAAACACCGTATTTTATAACCGCTGAACACTGCATAGAACGAGAGGATGATGAAGACCCTGCAAATCCTTCATTGTTTAATATGCGGTTTAAATGGATAAGCCCAAATCCCGTCTGTGCTCAAACTACCAACAGTACCAATTCTACAGGGAATTTTAGCCTAAACGGAGCCACTGTAGTAGCAAAAAACGTGAGTTCAGATGCTTTGTTATTAAAGGCCAACAACAACATAGACCCTTCATGGGATGTGAATTTTGCGGGATGGGACAGAACTGATACCAACCCCGATTATGCAGTATCTATTCATCATCCTGATGGTGATATAATGAAAATATCCAGAGATAATGACGGGCCGGTAAAATCTTCGGGTTTTACCGTTACAGGCTGGCTCATAGGCGGAGTATCTGAAGGTACCGGAAAAGGCTGGGAAATAGGCGTTACTGAATTAGGTTCTTCAGGGGCAGCCTTATTTAACCAAAATGGACATATTATTGGTCAGTTGTCTGGTGGTAATGCAGCATGTGTAGGTTTAAATGATAATGATGATTATGATCTTTTCGGTCGATTTGCCACAGCCTGGAACGGAACTTCATCGGCCGAAAGGCTAAAAGATTGGCTAGACCCTGTTAATAGTGGCGTAACTACTTTAAACACACTATCCAATACATTAGCTGTTGATGAATTTATAAATGAAAAAAATATTTCTGTTTTCCCTAATCCTGCATCAACTGTTCTTGAGGTGGCATCCGAAAATTTTTTAGGAGACTTATACTATTTGATATATAATCAGTTAGGCCAAGAGATGATGGGTAAAAAATTTTTAGAAAACGGTAAAATTCCCGTAGCTCATTTGCCGGAAGGCCTCTATTTCGTTAAAATAGGGGATGATACATCCGGAAATTATATGGTTAAAAAAATAATTATTCAAAAATAGTATTTGTATGCCGGTTGGCACCAAAACAAAAAAAGATATCAGGAGTTTGTGCAAAGAAGACTTGCGTACTTTTTTTACGGAGCAGGGCCAACGTGCTTTTAGAGGTAATCAGGTATATGAATGGCTTTGGAAAAAGGCATGTTACTCCTTTGATGATATGACCAATATTTCCAAAGAAACCCGAGAACTTCTTGCTGATAATTTTGTGATTAACAATATAGAGGTTGATAAAATGCAGCGGTCTGAAGATGGTACCATTAAAAATGCAGTCAGGCTTCATGATGGCTTAATAGTAGAGTCTGTTCTTATCCCTACCGATACCCGTACCACCGCATGTGTAAGTAGTCAAGTAGGCTGTAGTCTGGATTGTAATTTTTGTGCCACAGCCCGCCTAAAACGCATGCGAAACCTCAACGCTGATGAGATTTACGATCAGGTAGTAGCTATAGACCGCCAAAGCCGGCTGTACCATAACAGGGTATTGTCTAATATCGTTTTTATGGGTATGGGAGAGCCATTGCTGAATTATAAAAATGTGTTAGCAGCCATTGAAAAGATAACTACAGAAGAAGGCTTGAATATGTCGCCCAAACGCATTACCTTATCTACCGTAGGTATCCCAAAAATGATAAAAAAGTTAACAGATGATGGTGTGCGTTTTAATCTTGCGGTGTCGTTACATTCGGCCATAGATGCTGTTAGGTCAAAAATGATGCCTATTAACGAAAAGAGTGATTTGAATGAGCTTTTAGAAGCATTGCAATATTGGTATGCAAAAACGAAGAAAAAAATAACGTTTGAATACGTAGTCTGGAAAAATATTAATGACACTCGAAAAGATGCTGATGCCTTGGTAGCCTATTGTAAAAAAGTGCCGTCTAAAGTAAATTTAATTGAATATAATGCTATAGATGACGGCTATTTTCAGCAAGCAGATGTGGCAGCGGTGGCTATGTATAAAACTATTTTGGAAAAAAATAGTATTGGCGTTACAGTGCGTCATAGCAGAGGTAAAGATATAGATGCCGCTTGTGGACAATTAGCAAACAAAAGTTAGACAAAAAATATAATTATGAACAGATTTAGTGCAGCCCTGTTAATTTATATATCAGCCTTTTTTGGCCTTTTTGCCCAAGAGGCAAAGCAACCTAATGTGTTTTTAATTACTTTAGATGGTGTTCGATGGCAGGAAGTGTTTCAAGGTATAGATACAGCCCTTGTTAAGAATGAAAAATATACTAAAGACAAAAAGGTGTTGGAAGAGAAATTCTTGGGTAAGTCTATTCAAGAAAATCGGAAAAAGTTAATGCCTTTTTTATGGACAACCATTGCAGAGAATGGCCAAATTTACGGAAATAAAGCATTGGGCAATGTGTTTAAACTTACCAATACTATGCTGTTTTCTTACCCCGGTTACAACGAGATTTTAACCGGATATGCCGATGATAAAAACGTAAACAGTAATGATAAAATAAACAACCAAAATGTTACCATTTTAGAAAAAGCAAATAACGATAAAAAGTACGCCGGAAAAGTGGCTGCTTTTTGCAGTTGGGATGTTTTTCCTTACATCATAAATGAAAAAAGGAGTGGTGTTCCGGTAAATGCGGGTTATGAAAAGGCCACCGGTGAATTGACTGAAACCGAAGAATTACTCAATCAAATGCAGGTTCAGGCCCCTGTTATCTGGAACACTGTCCGTCCTGATGTTTTTACGCATCAGTTTGCCAAAGCGTATTTGAAGAAAAATAAACCTAAGTTCCTTTATATTGCCTATGGCGAGACTGATGATTTTGCACATAGCGGCTCTTTTGATAATTACATTAGGTCATTACACAATACCGATGGCCTTATTGCCGATTTGTGGGCCTATGTACAAAATCATCCGTTTTATAAAAACAATACTTATTTTATTATTACCACTGACCATGGCAGGGGCAAAGGTGTGGAAAAAAACCATGAGTGGACCAGTCATGGTGCCGGAATTGTAGATGCAGAATATACTTGGCTGGCTGTGATAGGCCCAGAGGTTAAACCAAAAGGAGAAATGAAAACAAACAATGAGCATTATGCAAATGAAATTGCTGCCACTATTGCAAAAATCATGGGTATAAGCCTTAACGAAGAACGGGCAGGTAAAGCCATTGAACCAGTTTTTGAATAGGTTTTTCGGCTACATAAACTTAAAGTTGGGCTTCAAAAATTTATACAAAAAAATAGGTTTACTCATTTCTATTTTGTAAATTTATTCTTTAATCAAACTTATTAAAAGCAATGACCGTATTTCATGTAAGTGCCGAATGTTTTCCTGTTGCCAAAGTAGGTGGATTGGCAGATGTAGTTGGGTCTCAGTGTAATTATGCCGTTTTATAACAATACTTTTACAGAAAAGAACACATTCACATCCGTTTTTAAAAGTACTGCATTCCTTGGCCACTATGAATTCGATTTTGAAGTGCTTACGCTCCGTGAAAATAATTTGGGGTATCCTATTTATTTTATAAATGTACCTTCATTATTGTATAGGCACTATGTTTATTCTTATGAAGATACTGAGCGTTTTCTGGCTTTTCAGATTGCTGCTTTAGATTGGATTAGTTCACAAGATAAATTACCGGATGTAGTGCACTGTCACGATCATCATACAGGACTAATACCGTTTATGATGGCACAATCGTATAAGTATAGGAGGCTATCCGGCGTTCCGTCTGTTATTACCATTCACAATGCACAATATCAAGGCTCTTTTTCTCATGATAAGGTGTATATGATACCGGAATTTGACTTTAATAAGGTGGGGTTAATTGATTGGGACCATCAAATAAATCCACTGGCAGCTGCTATTAAATCTGCCTGGAAACTAACTACGGTATCACCGCACTATATGGAAGAGTTAAAATATGCGGCTAAAGGCTTGGAAGGCCTGTTACAACATGAAACTGCAAAATGTGTAGGCATACTCAATGGAATAGATACAGATGTCTGGAATCCAAAAACGGATGATAATTTAATTAAAAATTACACTATTGCCTCTAATGTTTCCGGAAAAAAGGCCAATAAAGAATGGCTGTGTGCAAATTTTGACTTAAATCCGGATAAGCCACTTTTTGTGTTTATTGGAAGGCTTGTTGAAGAAAAAGGTGCTGATTTATTCCCGGGTATTTTTGATTTGGCTCTTCAGGAAAATGATATTAATATATTGCTGTTAGGTTCGGGTGAAAATCATGTAGAGTATGAATTAGACCTTTTAAAATATAAATATCCAAAACGGTATAATTGTTATATTGGATATCATGAAAAGTTAGCCCATATTATGTATGCCGGCGGTGATTTTCTGTTAATGCCTTCACGGGTAGAACCATGCGGATTAAATCAATTGTATGCTTTGCGGTATGGTACCATACCTATCGTTAGTGAAGTAGGCGGGCTGTATGATACCGTTAAAGATATAGGTGAAGCAGGCGGCTTTGGATTTGTACACCGTTATGTAAATGTATTAGAGGTGGCTCATGCCATTCACAGAGCAGCATCGTTTTATAAAAATGATCAGAAAAACTTTAAAAAAATACGCAAAGTAATTATGGGAAAGGATCATTCATGGGAAGTATCAGCCCAAACGTATATAAATTTGTATAAATCATTAAACTAAACTATTATGAGTCATAATGTATTAGGTATTATTTTAGGAGGGGGCCAGGGCTCTAGATTGTATCCTTTGACTGAAAAACGATCAAAACCGGCTGTGCCTATAGCCGGAAAATACCGGTTAGTAGATATTCCTATTTCTAATTGCATTAATAGTGACATTAGAAGAATGTATGTGCTTACGCAGTTTAATTCTGCTTCGTTAAACCGGCATATTAAAAATACTTATAATTTTAGTTTCTTTAGTTCTGCTTTTGTGGATGTACTGGCAGCCGAACAGACTATAAAGAGTATGAAATGGTTTCAGGGTACTGCGGATGCAGTTAGGCAAAGTATGCATCATTTTTTACAGCACGATTTTGATTATGCCCTCATTCTTTCCGGTGACCAGCTCTATCAAATGGATTTTAATAAAATGATGAAAGAGCACATAAAAACGGGCTCGGAAATATCTATTGCTACACTTCCGGTTACGGCAAAAGAAGCCACAGGATTTGGTATTCTAAAAACCGATAATAAAAGCATCATAACTTCTTTTATAGAAAAACCTGACGCAAAAATATTATCCGATTGGACTTCTGATGTGAGTGATGAAATGAAAAATGCAGGCCGTAATTATCTTGCTTCAATGGGTATTTATATTTTTAATAAAGACCTGTTGATTGAGTTAATGAAAAATCCTGACACCAATGATTTTGGTAAAGAAATTATCCCCCAGTCTATAGAAAAGCACAAGACACTTAGCTATCAGTATGAAGGCTATTGGACAGATATTGGAAATATTGATTCATTTTTTGAAGCTAATCTGGGCCTTACCGATGCTATCCCAAAATTTAATCTTTATAATACTGAAAAACGCGTTTATACCAGAGCAAGAATGTTACCAACTTCCAAAGTTTCCGGTACTACGTTAGACAGAACTACCCTTGCCGAAGGTTGTATAATTCAAGCCGCAAAAATAGAACGATCCGTTATTGGTATTCGTTCCAGAATAGGTGCAGAAACTACGGTTATAAATTGCTATATGATGGGTAGTGATTATTATGAATCGCTCGAGGATATAAGCAAGAAAAAAATACCAATTTTAATGGGAATTGGCGAGCGTTGCTTTATAAAAAATGCCATTATTGATAAGAACTGTAGAATAGGAGACGATGTAAGAATAAACGGTGGTAAACACCTTAAAGATAAAGAAACTGATAGCTATGCTATAAAAGACGGAATAGTTGTAATAAAGAAAAATGCCACTATTCCAAAAGGTTATGTAATTTAAAAGAATAAGCAATCAATGGGGGAAGTTATACAATATAGCCTTTTTACTGATTTTGACATTGCTTTATTTAAATCCGGAAAGCATTTTAATCTTTATAATAAGTTTGGAGCCCATCTGCTTACGGCACATGGTAAAAAGGGGGTTTATTTTTCCGTTTGGGCACCGGCAGCAAAGTCGGTTTCAGTTATTGGAGATTTTAATTCATGGGATGATTTTAGGCATCCGTTATTTGTCCGATGGGATGAAAGCGGTATCTGGGAAGGTTTTATTCCGGAGGTTAAAAAAGGAATGCGTTATAAATATAAAATTCATTCAGACAATAACACTATTGTAACAGAAAAGGCAGACCCTTATGGATTGTTTTACGAAAAACCACCCGATACCGCTTCTATTGTGTGGGATATTTCGGATTATAAATGGAGAGACTCCCGGTGGATGAAAAACCGAAAGAAAAAAAATGCCTTAGACCGGCCTTTTTCTGTGTATGAAGTACAACTCAGTTCGTGGATGAAAGATGAAGATAATAAGGTGCTTTCTTACAAAGAATTGGCAAAAAAATTAGTGGATTATGTAGTAGAAATGAATTTTACACATGTAGAGTTTATGCCGGTAATGGAGCATCCCTATGATGCGTCTTGGGGTTATCAAATTATTGGATATTTCGCTCCTACATCGCGTTTTGGCACGCCTCAGGAATTTATGTATCTGGTAGATGAATTTCATAAAAATGATATTGGTGTAATTTTGGACTGGGTGCCTTCTCATTTTCCTTCAGATGCACATGGCTTAGGCTTTTTTGACGGAACCTGTGTCTATGAACATCCGGATAGGCGAAAGGGTTTTCATGAAGACTGGAAAAGTCTGATATTTAATTATGAACGTAATGAAGTCCGCTCTTTTCTTATTAGCAATGCGATGTTTTGGCTGGAAAAATACCATGCAGATGGTTTACGAGTAGATGCTGTTGCCTCTATGTTGTATCTGGATTATTCCAGAGAAGAAGGTCAATGGGAACCCAATGAATACGGAGGCAACGAGAACTTAGCCGCTATTTCCTTTTTAAAAGAATTTAATCAGGCCGTATATGAAAATTTTGAAGGGGTATATACCATTGCGGAAGAGTCCACTTCTTTTGAGGGGGTTACCAGATCGGTTAAAGAAAATGGCTTGGGTTTTGGTATGAAATGGATGATGGGCTGGATGCACGATACTCTGGATTATATGGGCAAAGACCCCATTTACAGGCGGTACCATCAAAACAACCTTACCTTTAGTATGACGTACGCCTTTTCCGAAAGATTTATGCTTCCACTTTCTCATGATGAGGTGGTACACGGCAAAAAATCTATCCTAAGTAGAATGCCGAATGATGAATGGCAACGATTTGCCAATTTGAGGGTGCTATACGGCTATATGTTTACACATCCCGGAACTAAACTCCTGTTTATGGGAGGCGAGATAGGCCAATATACAGAATGGAATTTTAATACCGGATTAGACTGGAATTTATTAGATTTTATCCCGCATCAACAAATGCAACGGTATTTTAGAGACCTTAATGCCCTTTATAAAAAACATGGGGCGTTTTATGAAAAGGCATTTAGCCCGGAAGGTTTTGAATGGATAAGCCATGATGATTCGCTCAACTCTATTCTCACTTATATTAGAAAGGGTTATAAACCCGAAGAAGACAAAGTAGTGGTATGTAACTTTATGCCCAATACTTTAGAGAAATATAGAATAGGGATGCCCCGAAAAGGTAAGATAAAAGAAATCTTTAACAGTGATGATAAAAAATATGGTGGAAGCGGAAAAATAAATAGCCGCCAGTTTATCATTAAAAAGAAAAAATACCACGGTAAAGACTATTCCGTAGAAATTAATATACCACCATTGGGGGTGAGCGTATATGAGTTTAGAAAATAGGTTAATAATATTACCAATTATCCACAAATTCTTTAATTCTCTTAATTATTTAGTACGTTTACAGCTTTATCAATTCAACATTTTATGATTACCAATACTGAGTTAGAGCAAAAAGGCAACCAATTTCCTGCACAAATAACAAGATATGAGAAAAAAGTAGATACATTCTTCTTTTATACCATAAATAACGTGGTACTACAGGTTACTATTTTTAGAGATAATGTCATCCGGTTTAGATATGCTACTGATGGTGTTTTTGAGAATGATTTTTCCTATGCCATTACCAAGAATGTAACAAAAGGGTACAACAAATTAGAAATTGAGGAAAAAGATGAAATCTATAGCATTGTTACAGAGCGAATAATATGTGAAATAAATAAAGTTGATGCAAAAATAACGCTTTTAGATGCCAAGACTAATGAACTTATAAACAAAGACGAGTTAGGTTTTCATTGGGAAGAGAATTATCATTACGGTGGTAATATTGTAAAGATGAGTAAGAATACCATAAAAGGGGAAAGTTACTATGGCCTTGGCGATAAACCGGAGCATCTAAATTTAAAAGGCAAACGTTTTCAAAATTGGGTAACAGACTCCTATGCCTATGAAAAAAATACAGACCCTATCTATAAAGCCATTCCGTTTTATATAGGCTTGCATAATGAAAAAGCCTACGGTATTTTCTTTGACAACTCATTTAGATCATATTTTGATTTTGCCTATGAACGCAAAGGTGTAACAAGTTTTTGGGCACAAGGTGGTGAAATGAATTATTATTTTATTTATGGGCCTGAGATGAGTGATGTAGTTGCAGATTATACAGACCTTACAGGCAAACCAAACCAAATGCCACCACTTTGGACACTGGGTTTCCACCAGTGTAAGTGGAGCTATTATCCGGAAAGCAAGTTAAGAGAGATAACCTCAAAGTTTAGAGAACTTCAAATTCCTTGCGATGCCATTTATCTCGATATAGATTATATGGATGGTTTTCGGTGTTTTACCTGGAATAACACCTATTTTCCCCATCCCAAAAAAATGGTAAAAGAATTGGCAGACGACGGTTTTAAAACCATTGCCATTATTGATCCGGGCATAAAAATAGACAGAGAATACAATGTTTTTAATGAAGCCTTAGAGAACGATTATTTCTGCAAGCGGGCAGATGGCCCATATATGAAAGGAAAGGTATGGCCGGGCGAATGCCATTTTCCAGATTTTACGAGTAGTAAAGTAAGGGAATGGTGGTCTGGTTTGTTTAAAGAACTCATTGAAGATATTGGTATAAAAGGTGTATGGAATGATATGAATGAGCCGGCAGTGATGGAAGTTCCCAACAAAACTTTCCCTGATGATGTCCGTCATGAATACGACGGTAACTACTGCAGCCACCGAAAAGCACATAACGTTTACGGTATGCAAATGGCAAGGGCTACTTATCACGGTCTAAAGAAATTTACTTACCCCAAAAGGCCTTTTGTTATTACCAGAGCGGCATACTCCGGAACGCAGCGATATACTTCTACCTGGACGGGTGATAACGTGGCATCATGGGAACACCTTTGGATAGCCAATGTGCAAGCACAACGATTGGCTATTTCCGGATTTTCATTTGCCGGTAGTGATATAGGAGGATTTGCAGAACAACCTACCGGAGAACTGTTTGCCCGTTGGATTCAACTGGGTATATTTCATCCGTTTTGTAGAGTGCATTCTTCCGGTGACCACGGCGATCAGGAGCCATGGGCTTTTGGCGAAGAAATCACCAATATTGTCAGAAAATTTATTCAACTGCGGTATCAGTTGTTACCCTATTTATACACCGCTTTTTACAAATACCAGAATAAAGGCAATCCAATGCTGAAATCACTGGTTTTATTTGACCAAAAAGACATACAGACCCATTACAGAACGGATGAATTTATATTTGGAGATAAAATTTTGGTTTGTCCTATATTAGAACCCAACGCCCAGGGCAGAAGGATGTATTTCCCCAGAGGAAACTGGTATAATTTCTGGAATGATGAACTCATTGAAGGCGGAAAAGAATTATATGTAGAGACTCGGTTGGATATTATGCCTATTTACATCAAAGAAGGGGCAATTATTCCTAAATTTCCTGTCCAGCAATATGTAGGCGAAATAGAAATAGAGCAAATGCAACTAGACCTTTATTACAAATGCGGGAAGGAAAAATCATTTTTATATGATGATGCAGGAGATGGCTATGACTATAAAAAAGAAGGTTTTAGCTTAAGAACATTTAGTTTGGTAGGCAAAGAAAAGGAAGTAATTATTCAACAATACAAAACAGGGAAATATATTACCGGATATAAAGATTTTAAAATTAAATTACACGGTTTGCCTTTTGAAATTTCAAAAATTCAACTGGATAATGAAGAAATGAAATTTGAAACGGTAAAGGTCAATGGCGATAATACGCTTATTATAGATAAGAATTTTACGGAATTACACATCACTGGGTAAAGTCTGCAAAATTCAATTGCTAAGTCTGGGGATGAACCTTTACATTGAACTTGTTTGAACAAATTTTCGGCCGTTTTTTT
>PDWI01005706.1_pt1 | contig 15919 bp, 12 predicted proteins | sample 1430891 | NCBI WGS metagenome assembly PDWI01 (sample SAMN01162508, study PRJNA174530) | Oral metagenome, whole genome shotgun sequencing project. | biome: Marine environment; feature: Marine mammal; material: Swab sample of the gingival sulcus; isolation source: swab sample of gingival sulcus...
AGAAATCTCAAAGTCAGATGGTTTAATTTTAGCGACACCTACTTATGTAAGTAATGTGTCAGGTCAAATGAAAACAGTTATAGATAGAGGGCATTTTGTCCTCGAACAACTCTTATACGATAAATACGCCATTAGTATAGTGACATATGATAATTATGGTGGCAAGGCTGCATCTAATGTTTTATCAAAATTACTGTCATATTCTGGCGCAAAAGTAAGTAATAATATAATTATTAAAAATAGGCTTGATTGCGACAAAATTATGAAAATAGCCGATAATAATGCCCAAAAATTATATTATGATATTAAATTTAGAAGAAAATATTTTTTTCAACAATTAAAACACAGCATCGTTTTTAATATAGGTATAAAGCCATATATAATGAAAAACAAACAAAAATACGACGGCGTAATAAACAAACATTGGAAAACTCGAAATTTGATATAATTAGCAAGTAACTGAAAATGCCGGCGCTATATATGGTATCTGATACCGCAAATATGTTAAAATGGTAAAAAACCAATAATTATTAAGGACGCTAAAATGAAAAAAACAAAAATTCTATTTGTCTGCTTAGGCAATATTTGTCGTTCGCCTTTGGCCAATGAAATACTACAAAGTTTAGTCGATAAAGAAAATTTACAAGACCAGTTTGAAATTGACTCTTGCGGTACTGGCGCTTGGCACGTCGACCATTTGCCAGATGAAAGAATGCGTCTTGAAGCCAGCAAACACGGCATCACAATGACGCATCGCGCAAGGCAAGTTTCAAAAAAAGATTTTGGCCATTACGACATCATACTGGCGATGGATAAGTCTAATATGAACAATTTACTGCGGATTTGCCCAGCACAATTTAAGGATAAAATAAAACTATTCAGATCATTTGACCCAAATGCAAATAATGGCGATATCGAAGTCCCTGATCCCTATTACGGCGGTGCTGATGGCTTTTGCAATGTCTATCAAATGGTCGAAAGAACTTGTCTGGCACTATTAAAGGCATACAGCTAAATAGCTTTATTTTGCCACTGTCGGCAACGACAAAATAATAACTTTATAACTAAAAAATAAACCGCGCAAGCTAATCAAAATACTGCGCGGTTTTAATTTTATAGTAAATAAGCCACAAGCACAAAGTGCCTTGCCGTTTTGTAAAATTGCTAGAAAATCCAATCTGGTTCAATTTATTACGTTCGCGTTGGCCGTGTCATCAGTGCTATAGTTAGGTGTTAATCCAATCTGGTTCGACTTATTACACTTAGTATTTTAGGCCTTGCAATTGCTTATTTACCATTGTACTTTTTGTCGCCCCCCTATATATTTCCGTCTATTTAACATCGACTATTATCATAAGTCAACTAAATTATACCATATCTTTTTAAATATAACGCTTTTTTATGGTGCCAGGCTCAGTTAAAAAAATATCTTCACCCACTAAGGTGATACCAAAGTGCCGCCACTTTCTTCTGTTATTATGCCTAACAAGCCAAAGCCCGACGGCTGGCGCGCGCCCAAACCATTTTGATAAATATCGTTTAACAAGGCGCTGGGCGCCTTAATTACAACACTGCCAATTGAAACTGGAATTTTTTGGCGATAGAGTGCGACAATAATTTTTTTAAGACCGCTGGCATCAAACTCTACTTGCTCTAAATACGGTTGGTTTTGCGGCGAAACGCTCTGCGCGATTGCCTCGCCAAACATTTTATTAAAACCGGCATCGGCCACGGTGCAGTAATAGTCTTTATTGTTTTCGGCGTCATGGCTGCGTAGACAAAGTGGCGAAAAAAACTTAAAATGTACCCTATCTGATACAATTTCGCGTTCGGGCAACATTTTAGTTGACTTTAACTGTAGTTTATTGCCATTTTTTACCGGAACTTCTTTACCCTTACTGGCCACCAGGCTGGCAAAGTAAACCAATGCCGTCTTTTGATCTGTGATATTGAGCGTGACGACAACATCGGTGCTGGACAAGTTAATATAATCGCCGTCAAAAGTGGGGTTGTCGAGCCTTACCGCCCAACTGAGCGTCTTTTTTGCCCCCGGCTGATAAAGCGATTGATAAATGTCGTCATCGCTATATTCTGTAATACAACCCTTAAAAACGCTGACGATAAGCGGGTGATAATCGCGCGGCAACTGCGGTTTGGCCAATTTCATTTTCAACAAAAAACGCATAATACTTCCTTTCTTTTAATGTTCCACAAATGGTGCTATTTATTATTTGAAAAACGCAACAGCAATGCTTTAATTCTAACGCATAGATAAATTTTTATTAACATCAATGAGAGATATATTAATTATAATTGTATTGTGTCCAATCCGTCAAGTATATTCATTTTTTTATTGACATCTTACATATGATGAATGATTTCAATAAGGCGATTACCTACTTTTTTAAAAAATAAGCCCCACCGGTAACATTTTAGTGGGACTTGATCACTTTAGTAAAGCCGAAATAAAAGCGCTGTTAAAAACCAGCAATTGTGACCAACATCTTACAACTGCCAACTTTCACCGCTTTGCAGCGCCGACCACAGCTTTTGGTATTTGGGGCTGCTTTCAAGCAGTTTTTCGTGACTGTCAAAGGCGATTATTCGGCCAGCGTCGACGACGGCTATTTTATCGGCATTTTTAATGGACGACAGGCGGTGTGCAATGACGACGACGGTTTTGTCTTTGGCCAGCTCTGCCAAGGACTGTGTAATAATCGCTTCGTTAACGCCATCTAGCGCCGATGTTATTTCGTCTAACAACAGTATTGGCGCGTTCTTTAAAAAGGCGCGCGCGATACTAACGCGTTGCTTTTCGCCACCGGACAGCGCACTGCCGCCCTCGCCAACCAAGCTATCCCAGCCGTTGGGCAACCGCTCTATCACTTCGTCGAGCCGCGCCTTGCGCGCCGCGCTGATAATTTCTGCTTCTGTCGCATCGGGTTTGGCAATCGCCAAGTTTTCTCTTATGCTGGTATTAAATAAATAAACTTCTTGAAAGACCATTGAAATGCAGCGCATTAAATCGGCCGTTTTAAGCGCTTTAATATCGACGCCGTCAATTAAAATTTGACCGCTGTCGACATCCCAAAAGCGGGCAATTAATTTATTGATGGTCGATTTGCCGCTGCCACTAGCGCCGACCAGCGCGGTAATTTTATTGGCGGCAATGTTTAAATTGACCTCTTTGAGCACCGCTCTGTCGGCAATATAGCTAAAGTTGACATCTTTTAGTTCGATGCCAAGACCCGCCTGTTGCCCATTATTTAACGGCCTAGACTGCGCAACTTCGGGCAGCCGTTTGGCGTTGACGATGGCGTCGATTCGGGCCAGTGCCGACTGAATGTTAAACAGCTCGGCCATATAGCCAATTAGGTTGGCCAGCGGATTGGCAAAGCGCATCAGCGCAACTGCAATGCCGACAAAGCTGTACAGTTCAATGCTGCCGCTCTTTAATTCTAAGGCCGCTAACGCCAAAATTAAAACTGTCCCGACATTGACGACCAACATATACTTAAACGAATTTTCGCCCTTTTTATACAGCGTTGCCAAGCTGGCTGCGCGATCGTCTTGCAAGGCCTTTTCTAGTCTATCCCAACCGTTGACGAGCGCACCCGATGCGCGCAATACCGGCTGTAACTGAGCAAATTCGACGATGGTCGATTCCATTTTTTGATTGGCGCGCACGTTTTCGGCTTCGACCGATTGCAAGGCCACCATATTCTTTTGCCAATAGTAAAACATCAACGGCGCCATCACCAGCATAATAAGGGCGTATTTCCAAGAAATAAACAACAGGGCGACGGCGATAACGGCGGCCGACGTCAGCACTGTCAATATTTCGGGCAAGACGATTGGCGGATAGTGCGATAGCCGATTGATATCTGATGAAATGGCCTTGGCTACCTTGCCCTTGGCGGAAAAATCAAACCAACCGAGTGGCAATTTAATAATTGAACTGCCGACTGCGCGCGTTTTGCTATCGCAGACTTCCCAAATCGACATATGGTTGCCGATATTGACGCCGATGTAATGCAGCACAAAACAGACTAGCGCCGCAATGCCAATATACATGAGCCACTGCATCGCCTTATCGTAATGGCCTAAAAACAATGCTTTAAACAGCGGAATGGTCAGCGCCACTGAAAGACCCTGTAGGGCGCCGCTCAAAACAAAGAGCGCTTGCAATGTTAAAAAGGTTCGTCTCGATTGTTTATCGTACTTAAAAATATTCATTACGCCGCACCCCCCATATCGTTTTGCGCCAGCCACATTTTGCGATATAGGCCGTCTACTTCGGACAGTTCGGCGTGATTGCCGCTTTGCACGATTTTGCCCTTGTCAAATACCAATATCTGATCGGCGCCGGTAATACTGGTTAAGCGATGGGCAATCATGACGACTGTTTTGTGTTCACTTAGCGCGCTGAGCGCCCGCTGAATGGCAACTTCTGACTCGGCGTCGGCCTGCGCCGTCGCCTCGTCGAGCAGTACAATTGGTGCATCGGCTAAAATTGCCCGCGCAATTGTCAAACGCTGTTTTTCGCCGCCCGACAACACCACGCCCTCGTCGCCGTAAACCGCATCGTAGCCGGCCGGCAACTGTTCAATTCGCTCGTCGATATGCGCCGCTTTGGCCGCGGCGATAATTTCTGGTCGCGTTGCGTTCGGTTTGGCCAGTGCAATATTGTCGGCAATGCTGGCATTAATCAGTGCGACATCTTGAAAGACCAATGCAATATTGGCCAACATTTCGCGTTCTGATAAGTCTTTGACATTGACGCCGCCAATGCTAACCCTGCCGCGCTGAACATCCCAAAAGCGGGCAATTAGGCGCGCCATCGTCGTTTTACCCGAACCAGAAGCACCGACAAAGGCAGTTAGCTTACCCTGCGGCAACTGACAGTTAATATTTTTGAGCACGTCGTGTTGATCGTCATAGCCAAACGACACGTCGGCAAATTCGATATCGCCCAGTACAAACGGCTGCGCATCGCTGCGAAAAACCTGATCGTCTTGTCGATAAAGATTCAATAAATTATCGACGGCGTGTTTGCCCTCTCTGATGTTATTGCCAATTTGCATAAGCGTAATCAGCGACGACGGCAGGCTAATCGACAGCAGCATAAACAAAATGGCGTAGGCCCTGCCCAACCAGCCCATTTTAATTGAATAAAGGCATACCAGTAATGAAATAAACAACATTACCGTCGGCTGAATCGCCGCCATTAAAAACGATAGCGCCTTTGACGATGTGCCGAGCCATTGATATGAAACAGTTGAAAAGCGCTGCAGGGCATCGTCGAAGCGCTTAAACAGCGAACCGGCAATGCCAAAATTCTTAATTTCTTTGATGCCGTCGACCATTTCAATTGCGGCGTGCGACATTTCGCGCTGCGCCACTTCGTAGCGCCTATTAATGTCGCCAGCGCGCTTGCTGCCAATACTCATCCAGACCACAGCGATAATCAAAATGAGCAGCGTAAGCGCCAATATCAGCAGCGCCGTGCGCCATTCAAAAGCCAACATAATGACAATGCAGCTGATTGGCAGCGTGAGGGCGGCGCTAAATTCGCTGACGCCGTGTGCGATAATGGTGTGAACTTTTACGGTGTCTTCCGAAATAAACTTTCTAATCGCGCCCGATGACGTCGTGCTGAAAAAGCCCAAGGGCAAGCGCGCTAATTTATCGGAAAAGTCTTTTCTAAGCCCGTATCTAAACTTTGCCTCGACGATGTGGGCATAGCCCAAACTCAAAACGTGCAGCGTTTGTTTGAGCGCCAAACTGAGCCCGGCGACGACAACCCAAACCAAAAAGCCGTCGCTATTGCCCGCTAAAAACTGTTCAATCAACAGCGCCACTGCAACCGGCACGAGCAATAATGACAATGTGCCAAACACGGCAAACAGCACCGTTATCAGCAGCTCTTTTTTAATTGGCCGAATTAAATCTTTAAAACTCTTCGGATAATCGTACTGCACAGGCCACCTCCTGACGTTTAGCCAACTTGAAAATTCGTCATTACAATACTAATCGTCGACAACATTGCAACCAGCATGCTAAACGTACCGGCAATCGACTCAAAATGCTTTATGCGAATAATTTTGCCAAGCCCAAACTGCACCAGCACCGTCGCCATAAAGGGCAGCGTTAAATAGTGTAAAATAGTCATTTTCAGCGCGCCAGTCAACCCCAAATAAGCCAGCCAAGCACTGTAAGCCAGCGATGTCACAATGCAAATCGACATATAAAACTTAAACAGTTTCGTCAATTGTTGTTCAGTCATATCGCTGTGTTTCACCAGCAAAAAAATGTATGAACAAATGACGTGAAACACCATAATCGCGCCGATGTACATCGCGTAAAAAATCATCGCAAAGCGGCCGGCATCGCCCTTTAAATACGACAAAAAATACAAGACGCTCAACCACATTGCCAGCGAAACAATGCCAATCATGCCGGAGAGATTTAGATGATGGTCGGGCGTATTGCGCGCCACTTCAATCGGCGATTGATTGACCTTGTCGTGATCTTTGCCGGAAACCAAAAAGATATCGGCTGCCATATTGGTAAAACTAGAGATGATAATTAAAACAATCATAAATGTCGCCATAAAAACCCCCTTAAAATTCGATCAGTTTATCCCAAGCGTAAAATAACGTAATTTTTTCAGCAAAGGCCAGCGCCTCTTCTAATGTGAAATCGTGAATGACCACTTCTGCTATGGCCATCCAAAACGACGTAAGTAAAATGTGATATTCCAGATAGCTCAGCTTTAACTTGCACATGCCCTTTGCCTCAAGGTCGACCATGAACTGATAAGACTTCGCGAAGTTTTCTTCAATAAAATTGTGTAAAAAGTCGGCATAAACAGTGCCATCTGCCTTGGTAAGCAGTATTTTAGCCAAATCTCTTTGCTCGTATATTTTTTTAAACGCCAGTTGTAAGTTTTCTAAAGACTGCGTCCAGCTTTCATTCATTTTACCTGCTGCACGCCTTTTTTCATTGAGCGCAAAAGCGTCACTAGCCAGCTGCTCAAACATGTCGAGCGCCGGCTTGACGACATCGCCAAATAGCGCCGCCTTGCCGTCGTAGCGGCGGTAAATTGCACCCGTTGTCACATTTGCATTGCGCGCAATATCTTTGAGCGATGCATCGATAAAACCCCTTTTAAGAAATTCACTTTTGGCACTTTCAATAATTTTGGGGTCTAAGCTAATATCTCGATTCGACATATGTCCTCCACTGATAATTTAATTACCGATAATCTAATTATCAGTCTAGCATAAAAAAATTTTGTTGTAAAGTGGAAAGCTAAATGAGTGGAAAGCTTAAAGTTGAACGCCGAAAGCTAACAGTCTAATCGCGATTGGAATGCCCGCTTAGGTATGCGTTATGCTATGTTTGCTTAATGCAAATTGTAACGGTGTATAATCGCCGTCTAGCGCCAGAAACGCAATATCGAATAAAAAGTGTGTTTAAACACAAAAATTATTCGACTTTATTGAGTTATATTGCCAGTTGTGTTATAATAAACTTGAATAAAAAGTGTGTCTAGACACAAAAATAATCTGTAGGAGTATTTATCGTGATAATAGAAAGAAAACAATACCTTACCGAGCTCATTCGCAAGAAAAATAATGGCAGAATAAAAATTATTACCGGCATTAGACGATGTGGAAAATCGTATTTGTTATTTGAATTGTACAAAAGATACCTTTTGAACAGTGGCATAAACAAAGAACAAATTATCGAAATAGCACTTGATGATATAGAGAATATTAAATATAGAAATCCACTGGAATTAACTGAATACATCAAAAACAAGACAAAAAAGAATAAAAAGTATTATATTTTCATTGATGAAATTCAACTCTCAAAGGCAGTTAATAATCCTTATATTAATAACTCTTTTAATGAGATTACTTTTGTTGATGCTTTGCTTGGTATAATGAAAAAGAAAAATCTCGATATTTATGTTACTGGCAGCAATTCTAAAATGCTGTCAAGCGATATACTGACCCAGTTTAGAGATCGCGGTGACCAAGTACATATTCACCCACTATCGTTTGGTGAAGTATATAATGCCTATCAGGATAAAAGTAGCGCTTGGCGAGATTATGTTGTGTTTGGCGGAATGCCGTATGTTTTGCGCTTAGAAAGCTTTGAAGAAAAAAGTAATTACTTAAAAAATCTATTTACGGAAACATATATTCGGGATATTCTCGAAAGAAACAACATTCAGAATAGTGCTGATGTACTAAATGTATTACTTGATTTTATTTCTTCAGCAATCGGCTCACTGACTAATCCTACCAAACTTGCAAATAGATTTTTATCTGAAAAAAAAATAAAAATCTCGAATAATACCATTTCCAAGTATCTCGACTATTTTGAAGAATCATATATTATAAAAAGCGCCAAACGCTATGATGTCAAAGGCGGAAAATATTTTTCTACGCCATTGAAATATTATCTCGAAGATATTGGACTGAGAAATGCAAGACTAAATTTTAGACAAATAGAAGAAACTCACATCATGGAAAATATCATTTACAATGACCTAATCAGAAGAAGATATAATGTTGATGTTGGCGTTGTTGAATACTATAAAACAAAAGCAGGAAAAACCCATAGAATACAGTCAGAAGTTGATTTTGTCGTCAATAGAGGTAATATCAGGTACTATATTCAATCTGCACTTATGATGGATAGTAAAGATAAAATTGAAAAAGAACAAAATTCTTTAAAAAGAATTGACGATTCATTTAAAAAAATAATTGTAGTAAAAGATAATATTGTCCCAAGATATGATAACTATGGCATTTATCACATCGGACTACAACAATTTTTGCTAACAGATGATATATTAAATATTTAAATGATAAGTGTATGATAAATAAATCTGGCACCAAGAAAAACGCAGGCATTTTTCAATGAAATGTTCTTTCGAACGTGAAATATTGGCCGATGGTCAATATGAAATTTGCTTGATTAATCAGGCAAGTGAAATATGCTAGCACATTAAAAACAAAAAAGTAACACACTGTCAATTTGTTTTTTCAGCTTTTCTACTTTTCCGTACCAACAGACCAACGAATTTGTCATCCCGAGTAAAATCGAGGGGTCTCGGGTTTGTTCTTGCTTTCTACTTTGCGCTGTCCACTCCACTATTGAATCTAGCACCGTAAAAATCATGTCCGGTGGCTATGGCACCATGATCATGATCAAAAACGTTCTTCTCTCAGCCAAAATCATCGGCACCGTTTCTCTAGTCGGTTATGTCGCCACCATCTTACCTACTCTCGATATGATAAAACTCGGCACAGCTAGCGAAGAAGTTGTATCTAGCCTAATGAATAAATTTACTCACAGCGACCCTATTCTTGCCACTCGTGGTAATAATATAGTCAATGCTGACAATGGAGTCGGTGAAATAAACTACACCGGCACCGCTCTTGATAGCCAGCTTTATAATGTCCTATCTGGAAACGACGTTTTCAATAAAGAAACTGTTAAAGCCGACCGATCTCTTAGTAAATTCCAGATTAACAACCCAACTTCAATCGCTAATCAATTTAATAAGCTAGAAAATAACTTCCTATTCAACAACCCAATCTCAGCTTCTGCCTATAAGTTCCAAGAACAGCCTCTAGCTCAAGCCGCCGGAATTGTTATGATGGTAGTTGGCTTTATCACATCTGGTGGTCAAATAGCCGACGTTTGGCTAGTAGCCGGAACCGCCGCTGGAGTTGTCCAAGGACAGATCCAAAACGACCTCAGCAACAAGCTATCAACCGCCACCAACGGTATGGCGGTCAACTCCCAAACCGTTGGCGAAGATATGGGTAACGCCATCGGTGTTGGCACTAGCTTTTACCTTTCCAACTCCGGCGCTAACGCTGGCGGCCTAGCTCTATCGAACCAAGCTGCCAAACAATCCTTAAAGAAAAATAACGAACTAATCGCTCAGCGGGCCGAAGAGATCGAAGCCACTCACTCACCTTTTGACATCACCACTCGACACACTATTATGGGTCGAATCGTTTTTGCTAGCCTTCCTTATCAAGCTCGCTTTGTATCAATGATTGGTAGTTTATCATCAATCGTCCGCATGGCCAAAACTTCTTTATTTAATCTAATCCCCATTTCCGAAGCTGCCCGAGCCGCCCAAAAAGACGAAAAAATCAACACCCGACTCAGTCTTTGCGAAGATGTTATTCTCGATGACCTAAAAGTCACCCGAGCCGATAATCAACAAGAAGATCTAATGGCGCGTGATTTATCTTGTTCACCAGTCATCGGCTTTCCAGTAAATTATCTCGAAAGCAGTTATTTCGATCCCGAGCTAGTCCTATTTCGATTCGCTTTTAAAGATGAAACTAAACTACCCGGCAAAGAAAAACGAGACCTCTGGAACAAAGCTAATCAAGGCTTATCAGCTGATGAGCTAAAGGATTACGCTCAAAAAACCTATGACCCTAATGGCACTTTGATGGATAAAACTAATGAGAATCTTCGAACCTACTTCCGCCCTAAAGACAAAGACGGCTTCTGCTTCTTCTGGAACGATCAAACTCCTGGTCAAGGCTATCAAAAATATATTGATCAAGAGATTTCTAACATCTGCGACCAATCTGACAACCACCCCAAAGCCGACAAAGACACCTCCGGCAAATCCGACGCCACTCTAGCCGACAGTCACTGGCACTGGGTTATTAATGATCGCGACAACTCCGACTCTAAAACCTATTACATCCAAAAATCTCCCATTTCCTACGAAACTATTCATGGCTTCTTGTTTATTGACTCAGAAGACTTTAGTCTAACCGAATCTCAATGGAAAGCCAGAGCCGAACTATACAGCCTTCAAAACGCTAGAGTTCTCAACTTAACCCAATCCGAAAGAGGCGAAATGTCCTACCAGAACTCAAACTATCGCCTTGCCGAAAGCACCACTTTCTTCTTTGACGACTCAACTGATTACACAAAAGCCGACCAAAGCTCAACGAACAAAAAAACTAAACCTCAAAAAGATAAAGACGGCTGGATCAAAGTCCCAAACAATAATAAAAACAAAACTAGAAAAAAACCAACTAAAAAACCCAAAACCATCACCAAAACCGTTTACACCGCCCACACTAAAGACGGCAAAGAACTAAAATACATTGACGCCACCCTAGAGCCTGGCGATGAAACCCTTTGTCAACTCAGCGAATATTATAAAGACGAAAAAACTGCTACCAATGCTGGCTCACCGCCCGACCCATCGACTGTCCGAACCGACACCGTTGAAGGTCAAGTTGCTTGTTGGAATAAATATGAAGATGGTAAAGATATTAAATATATGGCTAAAGCTAATCCGTTATATAAATTCCGCCTCAACTGTTTTGATCGCAATCGAATGCCTTATGGCTTTCAGGCTGAGGTTAAATCCGGAAATGAAAATGAAGAACAAAGCTGGCAGGATATGCTGACCAGCAACGCCGCCTTTAACCTAAAAGAAGTCTTTCCTTGGATGTTCGGTGAAGATGTTTATGACAACGGTCAAAAATGCATCGTTAGTGGTGATGGTTCGGCCGCTGATCGACAAAAAGTTGACTATGGCATGTTTCTAACTGATAGCCGACTTCAATGCCTGCTTGATAACAATTTAAATTGTGATTTCTAATTATTCTTTATTATCTCAAGCTTTACTGTAGTTCCATCAAAGTCAATGTAAGAATCTATTGAGCTTTGATCATAAGTCGGACTATTAGCTGTGGAGAACTCCACCAACGCAGCATAGATATTTCCATCTAATCCTTCAAGCACTAAATAAGGTCTAAGTTTTTTAACATAAGAGTCTAATTCATCTTGGTCGATTTGACCTTGATAATATTGATCAACTTTCTCCATAAGTTCTTTATAACCATCTAATTGAACTGTCTTTGGATTTGGTGTATATTGATCAATCAACTCTTCTGAACGAAAGTTAATTGCCCCCACTACTACCTCATTCTGATTTGGATTAACCGGCACATTTAGCTCATAAGCCTCTTTATTCCACATCTTCTCAAAATAATTTTCATCATTAGCACTAAGCATTTCCAATTCAACAGCAAGCTCATCATCAATATCAACTCCGATCTCACCACCTTTGGCTTCCCACTTATTGTATATAGCGTCAAGCGCATCGTCTCCACCATTCTCATATACACCCGTCTCCACTATGCCATAAACATCATCTAATGTAGTTTTCTCCTCTAACGCCTCCTGAAGCTCCGGATTATCCCAACCACCTTCGACATATTTAATCTTGTTGCCATAAAACTCTTGTGCTAGCACCATCTGGTTACGCTCGTTATTAGTTTCATCATTATCGCCAACCGCCTCAGTTGTCAGCTGACTGGTTGTAACGCCCGCAGTGGTTGTCTCAACTGCCGGCTGGTCGTCGGGCTGCTCAGTTTTATTGTTCGCTTCCGGCTCAGCACTGCAAGCAGTGCCGCCAAATGCCACGCCAAGTGCCAGCGCCAATACAATTATCTTCTGCTTAATAGTGGGCTTCTCTTTATTGTCTTTTTCAATTTTTTTAACAACTGCATTATCAACTGTTTTAGCCATTTTAATATCCTTTCAATTATTTATTTTTAACTGCATTTATTATACCATAAATTGTATTTGTCAACAGCCCAAATTAAGCGCTAATGGTTAAACCTTTTTAGCACTTGTCTTTAGCCCCATCTGGCGGCTGATACAACACTAAAAATGTGCCGACAAAGACAAATAGCATGCCGAAAATCATCACCGGATAGATTGCCTCGCCCAAGATAATAAAGCCCCACAGCATGCCAAAAATTGGTATTAAAAATGTAACGGTCAAAGTTTTGGTAGGGCCAATGCGGCGCACCAGTGAATAGTAAATCAGATAGGCCAGCCCCGAACAGATAATGGCGAGTATCAATAGCGCCACGATGACTTTGCCGTTTATTTGGTAGTCGACGCGCTGCAAAACGGCAATTGGCAGCAGACTTAGACTGGCAAAAAATTGGCTTAGCCCAGCCATGACGACCGGCTCAATATGGGCGGCATACTTTTTAACCAAAGTGCTGCCCAAGCCATAGCAAGTTGCCGCCAACAGACAGGCCAATATTGCAAGATAGCCCTGCGCCGTCGCCGGCAGCGCCCCGCTGCCACTGATGATGGCGACGCCGATGATGCCCAATAAAATACCAGCGATGCGCCGCACTGTTAGGCGGTCATTTAACAATAAAACGGTAAAAATTAAACCGAACATCGGCGATGTGCTGTTGATAATCGACGACAGCGCGGCCGGTATATGCAGCGCGGCAATTGCAAATAGCAAAAATGGAACTGCCGAATTTACGACGCCAATCAGGGCAATAATTTTCCAATCGCGCTTAAAGTGAAGCGACTGGCCGATAATGCGATAGTAGACAATGAAAAACACCCCAGCGATAAACAGACGGCTAAAGGCCGTGCCCACCGGGCCAATTGCCGGCGCTAAAATGCGCATCAAAATAAACGAACCGCCCCAAATTGCAGCTAGTAATATAAGTAACAGCAAGTCTTTTAATTTCATATATCCCCTATGTTACGCAATGCTCTTTTCTATAATACCACACACAAAATAATTTTTGCCATTTTAATTGAAGTTTGATATATTAAATTTAGTGTCTGTACAAAGAAATGAGGATAATATGAACTTTAATCAAAAACTTGAAAAATACGCTGAATTAATTGTTAAAAGAGGTGTCAACTTGCAAGCGCAAGACGGCCTTTATATCGTATCAAATCTGGAAGGTCTTGATATGGCAAAATTGGTCATTAAAGAAGCCTATAAACAGGGTGCTAAACACGTTGAATACCATTTAGATGACGATGACTTAACGCTCATACGCTATCGACATGGCAAAGATTTTGTCTTTGAGGGCGTGCCGCAGTGGAAAGTAAACGCCATCGAAAATATGTATAAAGAAAACTACTCTGTCATTCGCATAATTGCGCCCAACCCACAATTATTAAAAGACATCGACCCCGAATTGGTCGCCAAAGATATGAAAGCTTCTGCCGCCAGCACTGCCGCCATTCAAAAATACCTAATGGCCGGCTTAAATAAATGGTGTATTGCCGCCGTGCCATCGCAGGCCTGGGCAAAATTAGTTTTTCCCGACTTAAACGCGGCAGACGGCATTGCCAAATTGTGGCAAAACATCTTTTTGACGGCGCGCATTACCGATGAACCGATTAAAGCGTGGGACGAACACACCGGCAACCTGACGAAATACATCAATTATCTCAACGAAAGGCAATTTGATACGCTGTGCTACAAGGCGCCCGGCACCGATTTAACAGTCGGCATGCCACAAAACCACATTTGGGAAGGCGGTGCCGCCTATCACGAGGCCAGTCAAACCAGCTATTTGCCCAATATACCAACCGAAGAAGTCTTTTCAATGCCACACCGCGCCAAGGTAAACGGCACATTAAAAGCCACCAAACCGCTTAGCGTGCGCGGCCAAATTGTCGATGGCTTCGGCTTTACATTTAAAGACGGCAAAGTGGTCGACTTTTACGCCGAAAGCGGTTACGAAACGCTCGAAAAATTGTTAAACACCGACGATGGCGCGCGCTATTTGGGCGAAATTGCACTGGTGCCCGACGACAGCCCCATTTCAAATACCGGACTGCTGTTTAACAACACACTATTTGACGAAAACGCATCGTGCCACTTTGCGCTGGGGCGCGCCTACCCCACCTGCATCGAAAACGGCACTAAAATGGAAACGGCAGAACTGCTCGCAGCCGGTGGCAACCATTCGCTGATACACGTCGACTTTATGGTCGGCGGTAAAGACCTCACCATTGTCGGCTATAAAGACGGCAAGGAATATAGCATTTTTAAAGATGGCAATTGGGCGTTTTGATGAAGTGAAAAACATTTTTATATAATAAAATCAATTGACAAATCATTCAAAAAATGGTAGTTTAAAGATGCAGATAGCAATATGCTGTATACTCGTGAAACCGAATTAACGTTTAAGCGACATCTAATGTCGCCGGACACGAGGCCGCCATATGGCGGTTTTTTTATTAGGAGATCTACTTGAATTTATACATCTATACAGATGAATCGGGTGTATTCGACCGCGTTAATAACGACTATTTTGTATTTGGTGGCGTTTTATACTTATCTAAAACGACGCGAAATACCGCCACAAGAAAGTATCATGCAGTCGAATCAATCATTCGACGACATTATCATGGCGAACTAAAGGCAAATGTGTTATCCAATGCCGATAAAGGTAAAGTATTTAGATCGTTGAACAACACAATTAAATTCGGGGTCATTATCAACCAAAAAAGCGTACACGAAAAAATATTTGATAACAAAAAGTCAAAACAACGCTATTTAGATTATGCCTATAAAATCATGATAAAGCGGTTATTAACGCATCTTGACCAAATGGGTACAATCTCACTAGAAGCGATTGAAAACATCAATATTTACTGTGATGAACACACAACTGCTACAAATGGTCGTTATGAATTAAGAGAGAGTATTTTAGCAGAATTAAAGGACGGTACATTTAACCATAACTATAATCTTTATTTCCCGCCAATTTGCAGTAACTTAAAAGATGTTAAATTGAGTTTTTGCGATTCAAAAACTACAACTCTGATAAGAGCTGCCGACATTGTCGCAAATAGAATTTATCGACACGCTGTAATCGACGACATTCGAAATTTGAACAATAAAGTGTTTTTTATTAAAATGCCATAACGAAAATTGAACCTGGCACCGAGAAAAACGCAAACGTTTTTCAATGAAATGTTCTGTGAACATGAAATATTGGGCTATGCCAACATGAAATTTGTCCAATAAATTGGCAAGTGAAATGTGCAAGCACATAAAAAA
>PDWI01005707.1_pt1 | contig 15915 bp, 15 predicted proteins | sample 1430891 | NCBI WGS metagenome assembly PDWI01 (sample SAMN01162508, study PRJNA174530) | Oral metagenome, whole genome shotgun sequencing project. | biome: Marine environment; feature: Marine mammal; material: Swab sample of the gingival sulcus; isolation source: swab sample of gingival sulcus...
CCCAAAAGATGATAGCTTTGTAAATAGAGGAAGTACTTTTACTAAAACTTGGACTTTTAAAAATAGTGGAAATGTAGTATTGTCTAATCTAAAAGTAAAAACTATAAAAGCTCCTAGTGGTTTTGAAGTTTCTCTAGCTTCAAATATAAAAAGCTCTTTAAATTTAAATGAAAGCACAAGTTATAAACTTAATTTTAAAGTACCAAATAACTTAGAAGAAGGAATATATACTGCAATATATGAAATACAAGATTCAAAAGGATCTTTAAAATATGCAAATGGCAATAAGGCAAGATTTTCATATAAGCTAAAAGTAAGTAAAGCAAATGATTTAAAAGCTATAACTTATATTTCTTCAAGCACTTATATTTTAGGAGAAAAAACACTTTTAAGTACTGTTATAAATGATGGAAATAAACCTTATAGTATAAGTATAGATTGGGGAGATAATACTTCTGTTACAAAAGATAGTATAGAAAATGCTAGAAAAAAATATATCCATAGCTATGCTTCAAGTGGAACATATACCATAACAAGTATTATAAAAGATAGTTTTGGAAAAACTTCTACTACAAATAATACTGTGGTAATAAATAAAGATATATCAAATAAAACTTCTTGGAAAGCAAGTGGGGCTGATTTGGTAAATAATACAAATAGGGAAAATCTTACTATTTTAAAAGAAGATAAAGATAAATATGCTATTTATAATACTTCTTATAAACCAGATTCATCTAGTGATGATTATTGGGTAACTTACTCTTTGAGTGTTCCTAAAAAATTTATCACTTTTGATAAAAAGTTTAGATTGTCTCTACTAAATAAAGCAGGGGAATTGCAATTATTAAAATTGCAATTAAGTTTTTATAGTTTGCAGGAAGCTTTTCTAAAAAAGAAGTTTCATTCTTTGTTTTTTTTATTTCTTTCGTTTTCTTTTTAGTCATAGTAGTTTTTAATAGTTATAAATATTATCTAAAATTTTAGTAACAGAATTTCCATTACCGAAATAATTATTTTGTTGTTCTATTCTTTTTGACGAAACTTTTTCAGTAATTAAATTAACATCGGTTCCAACAATAAAATTCCAATTATTTTCTAAAGTTTCGGTCCATTCTGTTTCATCACGTAAAGTAATACATTGCTTTTTCATAAAGTAAGCTTCTTTTTGTAAACCACCACTATCGGTTAAAACTTTTTTGCAATTTTTTAATAATAAAATCATTTCTAAATAACTTACTGGATCAATAATTTTAATATTATCGTTGTAAGTAATACTAGTTAACATTTTTTTTGTTCTTGGATGTAGCGGAAGAAGAACTGGATAATCTAATTGTGAAAAAGCAGTAAATATTTTTTGTAATTTTTGGGGATTATCAGTATTCTCTTGTCGATGAATTGTAGCAAGATAAAACTCCAATAAATCTGTAATATTTTTTAAGTCAGCTTTTTGTTCAGCAAGCTTTTCAAAATAAAGAATTGAATCATACATTACATCACCTGAAAAAAAAGATTTTTCTTGTAACCCTTCTTTCTCCAGTAAATTCATTGCTGTTGTTGTTGGTGCAAAAAGTAAATCGGAAATATGATCAGTAGCAATTCTATTTATTTCTTCAGGCATTTTTCTATTGAAACTTCTTAATCCTGCTTCTACATGAGCAATTCTTATGTGAAGTTTTGATGCCGCCAAACTTCCGGCAATTGTTGAATTGGTATCACCATAAACAATTACCCAGTCAGGTTTTTCTTTTAATAGAATATCTTCAATTCCGCTTAACATTGCAGCAGTTTGTTTTCCATGGCTTGCTGAACCAATTCCCAAATTATAATCGGGCTTTGCAATTTCTAATTCATCAAAAAAGATTTTTGACATATTTTCATCGTAATGCTGTCCGGTATGAACAATTACGCTTGTAAATCTCGAATCGTATTCAAGTGATTTATTTACAATTCCGACTTTTATAAATTGTGGTCGTGCACCTATTATGTTCAGTATTTTCATTCTTTATTTATACTTAAAACAAATATTTTTATTACTAAATTTCTATTAAATTGTTAAATATTTTACTTAATTGTTTTGTTAAGTTTTTTCTGGAATAATCTTCAACATTAAATTTAAATGTCGAAATATTGTTTTGCCAATTATTATATATAAATTTAACATAATTATAGGTTTCATCGAAATTGTCATAATTTATCATTTTACCGCAATCAGATTCATTTAGTATTTTTGAAGCATCTCCATCGGGTGGCCCAAATCCAATTATTGATCTTTTTGTACCCATATATTCAAACAGTTTTCCTGTTAAAATTCCTTTGTTATTGGGAATATTATCAATTAGTAATAATAGTAATTGTGAATGTAATAATAAATTAACTGATTCATTATGTGGCAAATAACCCATAAATTCATAATTTAAATTATGGTTTTTAATTTCTTGTGTACAATTTTCACATATATTTCCCGCAAAAACAAGTTTAATATTTTCAATACCTTCGGTTTTAAGTTTCTGTAAAACTTTAAATAAAGTTAATGGAATTTTTGTTTCAGAAATTATTCCTGTATATGCAATTCTAAATTCATTAGATTCGTTAATTTCTAAATCATAATTAATATCTGTTATATCATAACCATTTGGAATTATAGAAACCTCTTTATTTTTAACTTTATTGTAAAACATGGTTTTAATAGCATTACTAACTGTTATAATATGGTCAGAAGATTTTAATATTTTCTTTTCCAAATGTGATTCAAAATACTTTACTATTTTTAATCTTTTATTTGCTTGATAATGAATAAGTTCCAGCCAAGGATCTCGATAATCAGAAACCCATTTTATTTTGCTCTTTTTAGCAATTAGGCTGCCAATTACTTGTATTGTGTGCGGGGGCGAAGTGGAAAAAATAATATCAATATTCTCTTTTTCTATAATTCTAATGCCTTCACGGAATGCATATGGAATCCATCCAATTTTGGCATCGGGAATAAATATATTCAGTCTAATCCATCTTGATATTTTTTCTTTAATAGAATTATTGGATTTATTATAGAGAACATCACTTTTTATTCTTGTTCCTGATTTTTTTCCTGTAAACTTTTTGTATAACTCAAATGGCTCTAAAGCTTTTGTTCTGTAAACTTTACATTCTTCGGGAATATCTTTTACAAGAGTTTCATCAATAACAGGACAATCGGGATTTTCAACTGTAAGAATTATTGGCTGCCAACCAAATTGAGGAAGATATTTTGCAAATTTAAGTACACGCTGTACACCGGCTCCACCAGCTGGAGGCCAATAATATGTTATTATTAAAGCTTTCTTCATTTATTTAGAATTGCTTTAGCGTAGTTTTCCCAACTAAAATTATCTGCTGAAGTAGCTACATTTTCTGGCGGTAAAGGACTCTCAATAAATTTTTCCATTACAGAAACCATTGACTCAATATCTTCAGGTTCAGCTAAATATCCGTTAAAACCATCTTTTATTGTTTCCGGAAAATGACCAACCTTTGTTGCAAGTGATGGCAGATTAAAGTTATAGGCAATAGATTCAACACCTGAAGGAGTAGCTGTTAAATAAAATAAAATGTTACAATTACTAACTTGAAAATATTTGCTTACTTCTTCGTTAGGAACATATCTATTTATAACGGTTACGTTTTCTTTAACATTTAATTCTTCAATTAAATTTAATGGCTGGTATTCTCTTTCTTTATCCGATTTATTAAAGGCAATTTTTTTAGCTGTATCAAATATTGCATTTTTAATTTTAGTGGAAAGTTTATTATTTGCCAGTGTATTCCAGAAAGATTCACCAACAACTAAAAGTGAAACATCATCTCGTTTTTCTGATAACTTAGCAAAAGCCTTAATTACATTGTGTAAGCCTTTATATTCTCTTATAAATCCAAAAAAGAGAAATACATTTTCTTTCAACTTAAGTTCTTCTTTTACTTTTTCTTTATTAAAATTTGGGTCAGGCTTAAACATATCATATATTGGATGATATAACTTTATTACAGTTTTCTGGTTTTCATTTCCTCGTTTCCCGTTTTCATCAATAAAATAGCTTGTTCTAGGGAAAATTGATTTCAATTCATTAAAGGTTTTGTATGAATGTACAATGTAAGAATCGGAGTTATTTAAACCATATTTGATAAGTGTTTTATCAATTTTACTTGGTTCCTTTTGTGCAACAACATGAAGATCAAAAATAACTTCACAATTACATTTTTTTTGTATTTTTTTTGTAATGTAACCAAGTGGTAAACCTTGTATTGCTATTGCCCATTGAATTACAACAATTTCAGGGTTAATCTTTTTTATTAAAGAGACAGTTTTATTCCAAGTAAAAGGATTATTATAATTTGTAACATAATATGTTTTTATTCCCGTTCCTTCTAAAGGATCTGAAGTTATATTTTTATCAATAAAGTCTCTGGGAATAAAAAATGGGTATTGTTGAAGCCACGAAACGATGTGTACTTCGGTATTTTCTTGATTGTTTAATGATTTAGCAAGAGAAAGAGTATAGTTTGCAATACCACCTTTAAATTTAGGTCCGGGTCCAAATACAATAATTTTTCTTTTTTTCATTAGTTAAAATCCATTACTGCAAATTATACGTAAAGTTTAAGAGCAGTATCGTAAACTCTTTTCATTCCTTCTTCAAGAGAAATTTTTGGTTCCCAATTAAGAGTTTCTTTTACATAATCCATATTACAATATCTAGAATGAACACCAACCGGTTTATCTAAAAGAGGTTTTATTGTTGGATCGTAACCTGCAAATTTTCCAAAAACCTTGATTAAATCAATAAAGGAAGTCAGTTTACCTGAACCAATATTTATTGCTGAACCATCACTAATTTTATCCATTGCAGTAAGTGTACAATCAATAACATCGTCTATGTGAACAAAATCTCTACCTTGTTTTCCACTTCCCCAAACTTCAAAAGGGTTTTCTTTTCTAGCAGCTCTAGCAGCTATTGCCGGAACTGGATAAGATAAATCTTGATCTTCTCCGTAACCGGAAAAAGGTCTAATACAAGTTACTGCAACCCCATAATGTTTTGCTGCCAAATGAGCAAGATATTCTCCTGTCATCTTTGTCCAGCCATAAGTCATATCAGGCTTACCTAAAATATCACCGTTAACATTTACATCTGTTTCTTTAAGTGCAACAGCAGTTTCTTCTCTTTGTAGTGAGTTTGGATAAGCCGCACTAGAACTTGGATAAAGAACTCTTTTCGGTTTTGCTTTTACTACCCAATAGAAGAATTCAGCATCAATAGAAAGATCTAATGAAACAGCAAGAGGATCACCATCAATTTTTGCTCTTCCGCCTACAATTGCTGCAAAATGGAAAACATCATCAAATCTAGTAACTTCCAAACCGAATTCATTTTTCATAAAATCTTTTTCATCTAGCGATTTTCTGAGAAAATTTCTGAAATCTGTTTGCCAAAAGTAGAGCCGTTCATCTTTACCCAAAATACTAATGTTCTTAAATTTCTTTTCGGTTTTGTCTTCAAGCCATGTTAAAGGATTTGTTCCAATTGAAAGATCATCAATTGCAATTATAATATCGTTAGTAGTTTTTAATAAATGTTTTACAAAATTTCTTCCAACAAATCCGCAAGCACCGGATATTATGTGATGTTTCATTAAATCTCCAAAATCAAAAATTATTTACTTTTTTCTTTTATTCCGTAATCATCTTCTTTTTTAGTGTTGTGTGCAAGCATTTCTCCAATTAAGCCAAGTGAGAAAAATTGAACACCTACAACTATTAATGTAGTTCCCATATAAAGTAAAGGGCGATTTGTTAAAAAGGTTTTTCCAATAATCCACATAATAGAAAGATACACATCTATAATTAACCCTATTGCAAATGTAACTGCACCTAGTACACCAAAAAAGTGAAGAGGGCGTTTAATATATCTTGTTGTAAAAATTACGGTAATTAAATCTATAAATCCTTTGAAGAATCTAGAAATTCCAAATTTAGTTTTGCCATAACGTCTTGGGTGATGTTTTACAACAACTTCCGAAACTTTAAAACCTTTCCAATCGGCAAGTACAGGAATATAACGATGTAATTCCCCTTGTACATTAATATTTTTTACTACTGTTTTTCTATAAGCTTTTAATCCACAATTGAAATCGTGAATCTTAATGCCGGACATTATTTTTGTTACGTAATTAAAAAATCGAGATGAATATTTTTTAATGAATGGATCATGTCTTTTCTTTTTCCAACCTGAAACCAAATCATATCCTTTTTGTAATTCTTCTAAAAGGTTAGGAATTTCGTTTGGATCATCTTGAAGGTCAGCATCCATTGTAATTACAACATCTCCGGAAACGCTTTTAAAGCCTACATTTAGTGCCGCTGATTTACCATAATTTTTTCTAAAACTTACATATTTAATTTTATTATTCGTTCTAATCAAGTCTTTAATAATCTTAAGGGAATTATCCGTACTACCATCATCTACAAAGAAAATTTCATAATCGGTAGAAATATTTTCAAATACTTTTGTAATTTGTCTAGATAATTCTGCCAGGGATTCTTCTTCATTTAACAAAGGTATAAGAATAGATACCTTCCTAAATTTAGTTTTGCTATTTGATAGAAGCTCAGATTTTGCTGATTTATATTTTTTATTATAATATCTTCTTTTAGGCTGATAGTGTTTCTGTGTTTTTTTTGAATAAGCTGTCTTATTTTGTTTTACTGTATTATCAGTTTTCTTTTCAACTCTTTTTTCAACCTTCTTTTCAATTTTCTTCTCAACTTTTCCTTCAGTTAATTTTGTATTTGTAACTTTAGCTTTTTCGTTGTCCATAGTTCCTTCTCTGTGTATAAGAATCTTTCTCTAAATCAATAAATATATTTTCTTATCAATTTGATTAAAAAGAATATTAAAATTAACTTAATATAGAGCTAAAATCAATTTGGTTATTGCTTTACAAATAATATTAAATTGTTATGCTAAATTTATATTATAACTATTAAGTTTATTTTGGTATTTAAGAAAGTAACTATATGGGCGGAATAGTTTATTGGACAATAATTAGAACTGCACTTTTATTGCCTTTGCTGTGGATTGCAACAGATTATATTGAATATAAATTCTGGTGGATGATGGTTTCTATGTCTATTTATGGAATTATTATTCATCCGGCAATTATTCAGTATAGATTATTTTTAGAAAAGAATGAGGAAATAATTTTTAATACTTTGTGTTCAAGTTGCAAATATTTTGATGAAACAGCAGTTCTTTGTTTAAAATTTGATAAGCATCCAACTTCTGAATTAATTCCTTGTGAGGGAAGTGATTGGGAACCAAAATAGAATTTTAATGCTTAACTATTTTAGTTTTCTAAAATCAATTTATTCAACTTTTCAACCGCTTCAACAAATCTTGAACCTGGTCGGCTGTATAAATCAGCATTTAAATATAATACTCTATTATTCACAATTGCAGAAATTGTATACCATTCCGTATATGTAGCCAAAAGTTTATCAAGATTGTTACTACTTGTTTCATAAAAAATGATATAAGCAGGATTTTTGATCACAATATCGTCCTTAGTAATTACCGGATAATCAACCTTAGAATTTGCAGTTATACTTTGTAATCCGGCAAAAGATAAAATTTGATTCATTATAGAATTTTTACCAACACTAAGAATTGGATTAGTTGAAATAAAAAAAACGGCAGAATTTGCAACCAATTGGTTATGAGATTTTTGTACATTAGAAATTCTTAAATCCCAGTCTTGAATTATTTTTTTTGCTTTTTCTTCTAACTTAAAAATTTTTCCCATGTTAAGTAAGGTTTTCTTAATTCCCTTAAAATCTTTGGGATTTGCAACAAATACCTTAAAACCAAGATCTACCAAACTTCTGTAAGCCGATTTATAACTTCCTTCTGTAGTTATAAATATTAAATCTGGATTTAATGCAGAAATTTTTTTGAAATTTATGTTTAATAAATCAGAAACATTTTCTACCATCTTAGCAGAATCCGGATAATTACAGTAAGTAGTGTTACCTACAATCTTACTTCCAACGCCTAATTCAAAAACTAATTCAGTTAAGTTGGGGGCGAGTGTAATTATTCTTTCGGGTATTTTTTCAGTTTCAATCTTTTGGCGAATATCGTCTTCAATATAATTTTTAATTTTTATTGGTTTTTCTTTAGGAGTACAAGAAAAAAGTATTAATGAAATTCCGATAAGTATAGATAAGTATATTTTCATAATTTTATATTTTAAATAAAATGCTTAAAAACTGCGGTAGAAAAATAAAATGCTATTACACCAACTAAAACAATTTTTATAAAAATAGCTAATAAACTAAATATAAAAGAAGCAAATCCTACTTTTAATGCTTCAGATTTTGCTTTACCGGAAAGTAATTCCCCAATAATTGCTCCAATTAATAAACCTATAATCATTCCAAATGGTGGAAAAAAGAAAATTCCTATAATCATCCCTATAATTGAAAACCAAATTCCTTTTTTAGAAGCGTTATATATTTTAGCTCCCCAAATTGGTAAAAGATAATCCAGAACAAAAATAAATATGGTAATAATTCCAAGTAATAATAAAAAATCGGAAGAAAAAGTTGAGGAATCTACCAACTTTAATAAAATTATTGCTAAATATCCTAATGGAGGTCCGGGAATAGCCGGAATAACACAACCGATAAATGCTGAAATTATTAGAAGAATTCCAAGTAATGTTACAACAATAAAAAGTAAATCCATTTATAATCCAATTATTTATGCAAATTTAACAGTTAAATAGTAATTATTGCTAATAATTATTTTAGAAAATTAGATTTTTTTTTAACATATATCATTCTTTTTATCACACTTAGAATTTACCAGAAAATTCGTAAATTAAGACAGAGTAATTTTTGGGACGTTACCATATAATTGGTCAGATTATCCCAATATTTTTTAGTACATTTACATATTGAATGTATATAAACGAAAAAAGGAGAAATTAATGTCATTAACAATGAAATACGGACCTGTGTTAGAAACTTGCAACAATTTCAATATGAAAGAAGCTGAAGTTGCAGAAAGAGAAGAAGGATATTTAAAGATCTATGGTATTGTTCATACACAATATGAAAAAAATACTATTTGGGATAAAATTAAAGAAGTTGGTGGTCAATCACCCACAGATATTAAAGCAGATATTAGAGTGGAACAAAAAGATTATTATCATATTCACAAAGTTGTAAGTGGTGATACTTTAGGAAAAATTGCAAAAGAATATTTAGGTGAAGCCGGAAAGTATATGGAAGTTTTTAATGCTAACAAAGATCAGCTTACAAATCCTGATTTAATTAAAGTTGGTCAAAAACTAAAAATTCCATTTGTTGACTAATATTTAAAATTAGTATAAATAATAATTATGATTCCGGTTTTAATACCGGAGTCTTTTTTTTTGATATAATAATGATTGATATTACAACCGAAGAAGAATTTATACAATTCTCAAAAAATAATGAAGCTGTTTTGCTTTATTTAAGTACACCGCAATGTAATGTTTGTAAAGTACTAAAACCTAAAATTGAAGACTTTATAAACAAAAAATTCGAAAAAATTAAAATGGGCTATATAAATATGGAATTGCTTCCAAGTATTTCAGCCCAAAATCAAATATTTACGGTGCCAACAATTCTTGTATTTTTAGATGGGAAGGAATTCCTAAGAAAATCGAGAAATATAAATTTAGAAGAATTTCAAAAAGAGCTGGAAAGGCCTTATTCGCTATATTTTGGGTAAAATATTTTTGATGCTGAAAATAATAGATTTTTATAAACTGTAATTATTTTTAAGATAAAAAAAATTGAATTAATTTATGAAAAATACGTCCGTTGATCCTGTAATAAAATTTTTTATTGTAGTTATTGGACTTGTTGTACTTTTTGGTGTACTTAAAGAATTACAATTCTTAATAGTTCCATTAATTATTGCATATCTTCTTGTTTTTGTTTTTGAACCTTTAAATGATTTTATGGTAAAGAAAAAAATACCAAAGAGTTTAACTACTGTTGTTGATATTTTAATAATTATAGGATTTTTTTGGGGACTTTCAACTTTTATTATAGATTCTTTTAGCCGATTGGGTAATGAATTACCACTTTATGAGCAAAAATTAAATAATATTGTTAGAACAAGTGCTCTTTCTTTTGGAGTAAGCGATCCATTTTTTTCTGAATTTAATATTGGTCAAATTCTTTCGGAGCTTGATTATGGGGGAATTGCCAGCGGATTATTTTCCTCTACAATCTCAATATTCTCTGCCGGTTTTTTTGTTTTATTCTTTTTCATATTTGTTAGCAGTAGTCATAAACATCTTATTGCTGCAATTAAAAATCGTTACATTAAATCACAATCCGATGTTTCTATTAAGGAAATAAAAAAGGATTTAGAAGAAGGAACAGATACTACAAAAAGTAAACTTGAATATGCTATTGCTGCCAGAGAAATAAGAGTTGAAAAAACATTCAAAGATATTACAGAACAAATTCAAAGATATATTGCAACTAAATTTTTAATTAGTTTATTAACAGGTATTTTAGTTGGTATAATTTTATGGATTTTTGGTGTAGATTTTATAATAGTTTGGGCTGTAATTACATTCTTCTTTAATTTTATTCCTAATATTGGTTCTATACTAGCAATTGCTTTACCAACAGTAATGACTCTTATTCAGTTTGAATCTGTTGGGTATACAGTTGTTGTTGCCGGAATTCTTATGGTAATTCAAAATATTATTGGTAATATTTTAGAACCCAAAATAATGGGCGATAAACTTGGGTTAAATCCTTTGGTAATTCTTTTGTCGTTATTACTTTGGGGATATATTTGGGGTATTGCCGGAATGTTTTTATCGGTGCCATTAACAGCAGTTACAAAAATTATTATATCTAATTCAAGTTCACTTAATCTTCAATTTTTAAGTGATTTGATGGGAGCTGCTGAAGATAAGGAATCATAATATCCGTAGTAAATTATTGTGATATTTAGCAAATCCTCTTGCAAATTACTAATATAATCTTCTATATTGGTAATAAAGAAATCAAAACTGATTTTTATGAAAAAAGAATCTCAAAATATTACGATACTTCTAAATAATGCATCTAATGGTGATGAACTGGCTCTAGATAGAATTTTACCATTGGTTTACGATGAACTTAGAATTATTTCTTCAAAATATTTACGTAACGAATACCGCAAACATACCCTCCAAACAACTGAATTAGTTCATGAAGCATATTTTAAGCTAATTGGTACCGAAAAACTTACTTGGGAAAGCAGAGCACATTTTTTTGGAATTGCAGCCAGATCCATGCGCCAAATTCTTGTAGATTACGCAAGAAAGAGAAAGGCGGATAAGAGAGGTTCTGGAAAAACAAATTTATCGATCGATAAAGCTGAATTTTTATTGACCGATACGGAAGAACAACTTATAGGATTAGACGACGCTCTTAATAAACTTGAAAAAATTGATGAAAGAGCAATGAAAATAGTTGAACTTAGATTTTTTTCCGGTCTTTCTATTGAAGAAACTGCAAAGTTGCTTAATATTTCTCCCGCAACTGTTAAGCGAGATTGGAGTTTTGCCAAAGCTTGGCTATATAGAGAAATTAACTAATTTATTACAACAAATAAATATTTAATATTGTGAACGAACAATTTAATGATATAATTAAATCAATTTTTGAACGTGCTCTTGAACTAGATCAGATTAGTAGAGAAGTGTTTTTTAAAAATCTTAAAGCAGAAGAAAAACAATATGAAGACGAAGTAAAATCGCTTCTAAAGGCTATTGAAACGAATGATGATTTTTTAGAAATCGATTCTGGTAGAGATATTTTTTCTGAAGATAATATTGGTCCACATCCGCTAATAGGAAAACATCTTGGTGTTTATTTAATCGAAGAAGAAATAGGTCAAGGTGGAATGGGAATTGTTTTTGCCGGTAAGCGAGATGATAAGGAGTTTGAACAAAAAGTTGCAATAAAAATTTTAAAACAAGGATTAACATCTGAGTATTTAATAAAACGTTTTGAAAAAGAACGTCAGACTTTAGCCAATTTGCAACATCCGAATATTGCAAAATTATTTGATGGTGGTAAAACAAACGAGGGTTTACCTTATCTAATAATGGAATTTATTGATGGAATTCCAATTACTCAATATTGTAGTGAAAATAAATTATCTGTAGATGAAATATTAACATTATTTAATATGGTTTGCGAAGCTATTCAATATGCTCACCAAAATTTGATTATTCACAGAGATATTAAGCCTGAAAATATATTAGTAGATAAAACCGGAAGAGTAAAATTACTTGATTTTGGAGTTTCAAAATTATTAGATGAAGATTTGCTAGCTGGTAATGAAAGTTTAACTAAAACAGGTACATTTCATTTAACACCGGAATATGCTAGTCCGGAGCAAATAAATGGAGGGAAAATAAATACTTCTAGCGATATTTATTCTTTGGGAGTTTTGTTATATCGCTTACTGTCAAATGAACATCCTTATAAAATCTACAATGCGTCTCCATTAGCTTTAAGTAAAATTTTTACAGAAAATAAAATTTTAAAACCTAGTGATATGGTTTTAAGCAAAACTAAAGAAATTAAAAAAACAGATTCTCAAAAATATAATCTAAAGTATAAAAAATTAGAAGGTGATCTTGATAATATTGTTTTAAAAGCAATGCACAAAGATTCTGAGCAAAGATATTCCTCAGTTCAAGAAATTTCTAATGATATTAATAATTATTTAATTGGAATGCCTGTAACTGCAAGAGGTGATTCTTTAACATATAGGTTTACAAAATTTATTCAAAGACATAAAGTTGGTGTTACACTATTTGTACTTTTTAGCATTGTAGTTATTGCTGGTATTGCCGGAGTTATTTATCAAGGAAGAATTGCAGCAAAAGAAAGAGATAAAGCAAATATAGAAAATGCAAAATTTGAAAAGGTAAATGAGTTTTTAACTAATATACTTTCCTCCGTTGATCCAAGTGAAATTGGTAGAGATGTAAAGGTGTATGATATATTAGAAAAAGCTGCAGAGAATATAGAAGAAGAATTAAAAGATCAACCGGAAATTGAAGCTTCTGTAAGAAGTACTTTGGGAAATACTTATGTTAATTTAGGAGAATATGAAAAGGGTAAACCTTTTTTATTAGAAGCTTATAAAATTAATGATAGTATTTATGGTAAAATGAGTAGAGAAGTTGCGGGAAATATACATGATATTGGTCTCTATTATGATTGGGTTGGAGATTATAAGAAGGCGGATTCGTTATATGATGAATCAATAAATATTTTTAGAAAGGTTTTAACAAAGCCCATAAAAATTTTTGGAGACGCATTAAATAATAGAGCAATAATTAAAATGAATTTTAGTGAATATGATATTGCTGAAAAATTGTATTTAGAAGCCATTGAAGTTTCTAGAGCGGTTGAGGGTGAAAGATCTAGAAATATGGCAGTAATGATGAATAACCTAGCTTATAATTATTTAGATGCTGGAAAATTAGAGAAGTCTGAATTTTATTATAAAAAATCTTTAGCCATAATTTTAGATGTTCTAGGAAAAAATAGACCTGAAGTTGGTACAGCCTATAACAATATTGCATGGTTGAATATTCAACAAAATAAATTAGATTCTGCAGAAGTATACTTAAAAAAATCATATAAGTTGAAATATGATCTTAAAGGTAAAGAACATCCGGATGTTGGGTTAGCTCTTAGTAATTTAGGTGTGTTAAAGTTTAAGCAAAATCGTTTTAATAAAGCAAAAATATATTTTTTAGATGCTATTAAGCAGTATAAAAAATCTTACGAAGATGAACACCCTCTTATTGCAATAAGTAGATATTGGTTAGGAAAGGTTTATAGAGAGTTAAAAGATTATGATTTGAGCGAAGACTTTTTGAAAAAGTGTTTAACGGCAAGAGAAAAAAAACTACCAAAAGATAATTGGGAAATTTGGGATACTAAGGGTGAATTGGGAATTACTTTATTAAATCAAAAAAAATATAATAAAAGTGAAGAATTACTTAAATCTAGTTATAATTATTTCATAAATAAAGAGAAACCGGATTCTGTTAGAGCTGAAAATTTTCTTAGAAATCTGATAAAAAACTACAAAGAGACTAACCAAATTAAAAAATATGAAAAAACTTTAAAACTTCTACAATAACTCAAAATATCTCAACAATTTATAAATCCGCTATTTACCAAAATAAATAACCTGTTTTAATAATTAGAAACTTCTGAAAAATTATTTTGTTCAGAAAATACATTTAACTGTCATTTTGAATTCAATTTAAAATCTTACTGCTCAAAAAGTCTTAAACAAATCCGGAATAAGAACAATTTTAATTTTTCAGTAATTCCTTATAAGTAATACATCATTACAAATTAATATCATAATTAAAAGTTATGAGCCTTTTTATTTTCTTTTACGCATGGGTTAATGAAGAGATTAAAATCGATAATAATAATCTTAAAAAAATTACTTTTAAATAGTGGAGGGAAAAAATGAACAAATCTTTAAAAATTACTAAAGTCATATTTATGCTTTTTTTTATAGCCGGTATTATTTCTGCTCAAAGTGTTAAGATTGGACCAAGAATATCTGGTAATCTAAATATATATAATGCAGATAGAGTAACTGGAACCTGGAATGGAATAGGAATTGGTCTAGGTGGAAATGTTGATATGTCTTTTAGTAAAACCTTAGGAATGATAGTTAATTTAACTATTTATGATATGAAAAATTTTTCTAACGAAATTACATCAGGTACTACAACTCAAGAAACTAGTCTTTCTTTATCTTATTTAACAATTGATCCAATGTTTAAGGCGGAATTCAACGGTTTTTATATGATAGGAGGACCATCTATTGGTATAAAACTAACTTCTAGCGGAGAGAGAAGTACTGTTGTTACCGGACAACTTCCCAATGTACAGCCTCTAAATATTGTAACTAATTCAGTAAAATTTGATATTGCAGTTGGAACAGGATATAACTTTGTACTATCTCAAAATCTATTACTAGGTTCTGACTTAATTGCATACATTCCTATAACAAATACATTCGATACTCCTGGACAAAGTAATAGTATATTTACAATAAAATTAGGGGTTTCACTAAAGTTTAGAATATAAATTATTGGGAGAATAAAATGAAAAAGCTTATATCTTATTTATTTACACTTACATTGATTTTTACAATTGGTTGTAACAATGAAAATGGAGGTACCGGAACAATTACCGATCCTTTTGGAGGTGGACAAGTTGGAGGAGGAGGAGGTACTGTAACCTTAAATATTAATTTTCAAAGTGATCAGCAGGGTGGAGGAACATTTAGTGTTACTCCAAATATGTCAGTAAAATTTACAAAACTAACAGTAAGTGTTACTGCAGAACAATATTCTGAATCATTTCAATTTGATGGAACAACGGTAGTTAATGCAAATACGAGTGTTGAATTTTTAGAATATCCGGTTAATAGCGGTATCACGACAGGGCAACAATGGACATTCCAGTTTGAAGGAACAACTGCGAATAATAACCAAACATTTAATGTTACTTCTAATTACACAATACCGTAAATATTATGTGGAGAAATTTTTTATTTCCCCTCCACCAAAAAAAAGAGCCCATTGCATTTAAGCAAGGGCTCTTATAATGTTTCAATGCTTTCGCTATTAATATCACTGCGCATTTTTGAATAAAATTTGTACAGCCTTTTTAGAAAAGAAATAATTAAAATTTAAAGTCTAAGCCAAAGACCAAAGAACTAACAACATTACCAACACCAAAATTAGCTCTTACAGCCATTTGTGGTGAGA
>PDWI01008090.1_pt1 | contig 15915 bp, 14 predicted proteins | sample 1430891 | NCBI WGS metagenome assembly PDWI01 (sample SAMN01162508, study PRJNA174530) | Oral metagenome, whole genome shotgun sequencing project. | biome: Marine environment; feature: Marine mammal; material: Swab sample of the gingival sulcus; isolation source: swab sample of gingival sulcus...
TATTCGCCGTTCTCGAAGGTCTGGCGGATGAGGTCGGAGGTCACCGAGGGGAAGCTCTTCTTGCGCTTGGCCTCGTCTTCCTCCTCCAGGCGCTTCTCTTCGGCCAGGGCCTCGCGGGCGCGGGCGCGCAGGGCTTCGCGGCGTTCCGTCTCGGCGTCGGCAGGTTTGGCGACCGGCGTCTCGGGGGCAGCGGGCGTGGCCGCAGCGGGCTTCTTGTCTGCTGCTGCGGTGGTGGTCGTCTTTGCGCGTGAGGTCGCCATTATTCTCTCTCCCATCGTTCTGATCGCGGCAACCTTAGGGCAGCCCCCCCCTCCCGGCCTTGATCCGAGTCAAACATTCGCCCCGGTGAATGGCATACACGGCAAAAACCGCCCCGCCGAAAGGCGGAGCGGCAAGGTGCTGGCAAAGGCCGGGGTCAGAGCGGGCGGTCGGTGCGCACCGTCACCACGACAGACCCGCTGCACGGCTCTGGCCAGACGAGTTGCACGTAATCGCCGTTTGGCCCCTGCCCGACATTGACGTAAGGCTCCGCCTTGACCAGTTGTCCCGAGGCGTTCTCGATCCGGCTGCTCTTGACCACCGCCGTCACCGTGCGCGCCGCGCCGTCAAACGGCAGGTAGCCGCCCGCGTCGAGCGTCCATGTCTTCAGCGTCGAATTCTGCGTGAACCGCAGCGGCACCGGCGAGGATGTCGGGTTCGCCACCCCGTGGAACGTGTTGCGCTCGAAGGTGATGTTCCTGAAATTCCAGCGGTTGAGGTCGGCGATCGACGTGTCGATCCCGGCCACGCTGTCGATCGTGCCCCGGCTGGAGCGGAACACGTTCTGGTTCACATGCAGACCCGAGATCGAATGCCCCTCGCCGTAGGGCTTGACCACGATGAACTCGTAGGACGGCACCGCGTCGCTGACGAGGAAGATGTTGCCGGTGATGGTCAGTCCGCCGAAGGTGTACTCGGAGCCGTGATCGGGATGCGCGTCGTGCTCGTTGGTCCACTCGATATAGGCGTTGTCGATGTAGTTCCCCGTCACGATGGATTCGCACGGCTCATAGGTGAAGACCATGCCCGGCATGCGCGGCGCGCCATCGAGGTCATCGCCCTGGAACCAGTGGTTGCCGACGATCAGGTTGTTGGACCCGTTCAGGATGCCGGTCAGGCCGAAACGCTGGAAGCGGCTGTCGCGGATCTTGGAATCGTTGCCGTTGACGTTGAAGGCCACCGAGGTGCGGTCTGCCGCCGGCACCCCGTCTTCCGAGGAGGCGAACTGGCAGCGGTCGATGTGCAGATCGGAACAGCCCTCGCCCGGAGAGGTGATCCCCCGGTCCTTCGGCTTGTTGAAGTAGCAGTCCTTCACGTGGAAATTGGCGCCGTTGCGGGCCAGGATCACACCGCTGGCGCGCCGGTTCAGGCGGAATTCGACGTTTTGCAGGGTGAACCGCTGGAGCTTTTCGAAGCCGGAGAAGTCCAGCGCGTATTTGAAGCGGGTGAAGGTGTAGTTCTGCGTGGTGGCGGCGCCGTAGAGCGGCTGGCTGAGGGTCAGCGAACCGGCGGCGACGTTCACCTCCGTCACGTAGACCTCGCGCCCGACCCCGTTGCCGGTGACGAGAGACCCCGGCGCGATCCCCGGCGCATTGCCCAGCGCGGTGAGCTGGTAGGGATTGTTGGGGTTGTACCGCCCGCTCGTGACAACCTCGTCACTCTCCCAGCCGGTGCTGTCCTGAACATAGAACAGGCCGTTGCGGATGGTGCGCGGAACGGCAAAACTGTCGATCCCGGCGGCGGCGGCCATGTCGATCGGCCCGTCCAGATCAATGCGGCGGCCCGCCATGTCGAACGCATCATGGTCCGCATAGCCCATCAGCGCCTGGAACCCCTTGCGGAAGCCCAGCACCTCGTCGCCGAAGGCGTCGATATAGGTCGGCAGGTCGAAGTTGCGGATGAGCGTGAGCGTGTCGGCGTCGTTCATCGTGACGGTGCCGTCAAACCGCACCTTGGCCGTGATCGTCATCGACGACCCGATGTAATACCTGCCCTCCGGCACAACCAGCGTCAGCCCGGCCGCCGCTTCATCCGCCGCCTCGAAGGCCGCCTTGTCGTCGGTCACGCCATCGCCCACGGCGCCGTAATCGCGCACGTCGACCGTCGCCATCATGTCGCGCAGGAAGGCGCTGGTGATGTCCTCGATGACGAAATCCTCGATCCGCACGATCCCGCCGGAACCGCCGGTGAGGTCCAGTCCGAAATGCCCGTAGGAGGCGTCCGGCCCCCACACCATGTCGACACCCGACCGGTCCCCGACCCCGACAATCGCGCTGATCTCGACCACCTCGCCATAGGTGTCGAGCGTGGTTGCAGGCCCGGACTGGGGCACCGCCGCAAGGTTGTCACCATCGGCATCGGCCGCGAAACCCGCGATTCGCACAGTCGGAAACACGCCGCTGACGGCCTTGATCCGCGTACGCACCCGCAAGTAGATGCCCGGGTAGATCGGCGTCTGCCCGGTCCAGCGCAGTTTCTGGGTGGATTGCGTCTTCAGCAGTTCCAGGCAACCGCCGAAGGCCGGGTCTGCGGGCACGAAAGCGGCATTCCCCGCGCCGTCGTACGTCGCCGAACCGGGCGTGCCGTCCTCGCTGGACCAGACATCCAGCCCCTCGGCAAAAGGCGGGGGCGTGAGGGCGATTCCCTCGGTGATTGCGATATTCATCTCATTCCCTTTCAGGTCACAAATCTGACACCCCACAGCACAGGCCGGCGGGGGGCCGGACATCTCCGGCGACACGAAAGGGGTAGCAAGGGGGGGTTAACCGCCGTTAACCCATGCGCGCGCTCCCCGCACGCACGGCGGCACGAAGGGGGGCGGTGCCGATCAGGGCAGGCTCACAAAACCCAGCGAAACGCACGTTTCAGTTCGTCCACGCCGCCACGCTCATACCAGCGCCCATGCGCGAAGATGATCCGCTCTGGTGCCCAGCCGATCATGCGCGTCACATCCGCGCGCAACGCCGCACGGCCCGCGCGGAATGTCCGCTTCATGTCGGGCGGCATCTGGCCGTTTGGATCCTGGATGCCCGCCCAGCGCGTGACCCGACGCAACAGCCACGGCAGTTTGGCGGGTTCGAAATTCTCGATCAGGTCGGTGAGGATGAGCGTGCGGCTGGCGCGATGGAAGAACACCGCCTCGCGGTGCATCCGTGATCCGCGCACGATCATCTGGTCGATCTCGCCCGCCCAGAACTCCGGCGTGTCCTGCCCCAGATTCGCGTCCCATCGCCCCGGCACACCGTGCTTCGCCGCTCGCTCCGCCACACCGGGCGCCGCCCAGGCCTTCGCCTCGGGAAAGCGTGCCTGCCACTCATGCACATAAGCGTAGTGAATCCAGTTCGGCGCGATCAGGTGGCGCACCGGACCGAGCGCCGCAACCTCCGCCGCCAGTTCCTCCGTCAGCTTCGTCGGGGAATGCACCCAGACATCGCCGCTCTTCAGCCGCACCACCGTCGCCCGCGTGGAAAACGGCATCCCGTAGAAGCGGATGAGTCGATGAGCCACAGCCCCTCGGCGACGGGTTTGAGCGTGTTGAGCGGTTCGTATCCGGTGTCCATGGGCACAGCCTACACCTCAACCGCGCGCAATCATACCTCGACCCCCGCCGACCCCGCGACAGGCTTGCCGTCGCAGGCCGCCGGGGTCGGCTCCAGGGCCGGAACAGCGGCGTTCGGCCTGTCCATCGGAAAGGCGTAGGCGATGAGGATGGCGATGACGAGAATGATCTGTTTCATGAGAAAACCCCCTGCCACGCAGCATAGGCGCCAACAGCGGATTCGCCCAATCACACCCGATCAATTCTGCGCGACAAGCGCCCCCGCCAGCGCCTTGTCGATCAGCGCCACCGTCTCCGCCACGCCGTAAAGCGCGATGAAGGAGCCGAAACGCGGGCCTTGATCGGCGCCAAGCAACACCTGGTAGAGCGCCTTGAACCAGTCGCGCATCGGGTCGAACCGCTCACGGCCCACAGCGAACACCTCCGATTGCAACGCTTCGCCGTCCACCGGGCCGGTGTAACCCGCCAGCCGCTCACGCAACTCGGCAAGCGCCGCGCGCTCCGTCTCGCTGGCCGCGCGGTAGGTCTTCGCGGGGGCGACGAAATCCTGGTAGTATTTGACCGCATGTCCCGCCGCCGCATCGAGGTCGGGATGGGTCTCGGGCGAGGCGTCCGGCGCATAATTGCGGATGAAGCCCCAGAGCACGTCCTTGTCATCCGCCGAGGCCACGCTGGCGAGGTTCAGCAGCATCGAGAAGCTCACCACCATGTTGGAGGCCGGAACCTCCGCCCCGTGGATGTGATACACCGGGTTGGCCAGCCGCGCCTTCAGCTCTTGCTTCGGATAGGCCGCGAGCTGCTGGTGATATTCGTCCACCGCCTTCGGAATCACGTCGAAATACAGCCGCTTGGCCGTCTTCGGCTTCTGGAACATGAAGTATTGCAGGCTCTCGGGCGCCGCGTAGGCCAGCCATTCCTCCATCGACAGCCCGTTGCCCTTCGACTTCGAAATCTTCTGGCCGTGCTCGTCGTTGAACAACTCGTAGGAAAAGGTCTCCGGCGGCTGCTTGCCCAACGCCCGGCAGATCTTCGACGATTGCGTCACCGAGTCGATCAGGTCTTTGCCCGACATCTCGTAATCCACCCCCAGCGCCGCCCAGCGCAGCGCCCAATCGGGCTTCCACTGCATCTTGACGTGGCCGCCGGTGACGGGGATCTCCACCCGCTCGCCATCCGGCTCCTCGTAGACGATCGTCCCCTTCGCCACGTTGCGCTCCAACACCGGCACTTGCAGCACATGCCCCGTCTTCGGGCTGACTGGCAGGAAGGGGCTGTAGGTCGCGCGGCGCTCCTCGCCCAGCGTCGGCAACATGATGCTCATGATCTTGTCGAACCGCTCCAGCGCCACCAGCAACATCTCGTCGAACCGGCCCGAACGGTAATACTCCGTTGCCGAGGCGAATTCGTAGTCGAAGCCGAAGGAATCGAGAAAAGCGTTCAGCCGCGCGTTGTTGTGAGCGCCGAAGCTGTCATGCGTGCCGAAAGGGTCGCGCACCGACGAGAGCGGCAGGTGCAGGTCTTCGGCCAGCATCTCCTGATTGGGCAGGTTGCCGGGCACCTTGCGCAAGCCGTCCATGTCGTCGGAAAAGCAGATCAGCCGCGTCGGGATGTCGGACAGAACCTCGAAGGCACGCCGCACCATCGTCGTGCGCGCCACCTCGCCGAAGGTGCCGATATGTGGCAGGCCGCTCGGCCCATAGCCCGTCTGGAACAGCACGTAGCCCTTCCCGGGCGCCGCCTTCGCATGGCGTTTCACCAGCCGCCGCGCCTCCTGGAACGGCCAGGCATTCGACGTCATCGCAAGTTCGCGCAGTTCAGACATGTCTCTCTTCCTTCCCGCGGCCGCCCCGCGGGCCCCGCATTTCTCGCAAACGCATTATTGAAGCCGGGCACCATGGTCAATATTCTGCAAGACAACAGCCAACACACCAAGGAGGCCACCGTGCCCGACCTTCCCCACGCCCTCTCCCCCGAAGACAGCCTGATCGCCGTCATGCTGGTCACATCCATTTCCGACGAACAGGTCGAAACCGCCGAACTGCTGCGCATCGACGCCAGCGTCAACCACCTGCCCGTCTTCGCCACCTACGACATGGACCGCGCCGCCAAGGTCAGCCGCGTCGTGTTCGACCTGATGACCGAGGAAGACGGGCTGGACGCCCTGTTCGGCCTCGTGCGCGAGAACCTGCCCGACTACCTGTGGGAAACCGCCTACGCGCTGGCCTGCGACGTCGCCGCCGCCGACGGCACCCTGCACGGGCCGGAGCTGCGTATCCTCGAAGAGATCCGCCACGAGCTGAACATCGACCGTCTGCGCGCCGCCGCCATTGAATATGGCGCCCGCGCCCGCCACATGATCCTCCACGAAGACTGACCAGCCCCGAAAGGCTCCCCATGCTCGAACAATTCGAAATCACCCGCCGCTGGCCGGCGAAAGACCCCTCCGTGATCCAGCTCTACTCCATGCCCACGCCCAACGGCGTGAAGGTCTCCACCATGCTGGAAGAAACCGGCCTGCCCTACGAGGCCCACACCGTGAGCTTCGCCACGAACGACCAGTTCACCCCGGAATTCCTGTCGCTCAACCCCAACAACAAGATCCCCGCGATCATCGACCCGGACGGCCCCGGCGGCAAACCGATGGGCCTGTGGGAATCCGGCGCCATCCTGGTCTACCTCGCGGAAAAGACCGGGAAATTCCTGCCGCAAGACCCTGCCGAGCGCTACCAGACGCTGCAATGGCTGATGTGGCAGATGGGCGGGTTGGGGCCCATGCTCGGCCAGTTCGGCTATTTCCACGCCTTCGCTGGCAAGGAGATCGAAGACAAGCGCCCCTACACCCGCTACAAGGACGAAAGCCAGCGCCTGCTCAAGGTGCTCGAAGGCCGCCTCGCAGGCCGCGACTTCCTCATGGGCACGGAATACACCATCGCCGACATGGCCATCTGGCCCTGGATTCGCGTCATCAACGGCCACTACGCCGCCCACGACATCCTCGAACTGGACAGCACCCCCAACGTCAACCGCTGGTTCGAAACCTGCGCCGCCCGCCCGGCCTCGCAAAAAGCGGTCAACGTCCCCCCGCGTCCCGGGTCTTGAACACCCGACTGTCTTCATCTTGGCAAAAATACTCAAAACCCCAACGGCGCCCCTCGCGGCGCCGTTTCCAATTTGCGCGCTGACGCGCACACGATTGTTCTGGTGGGGGGCGCTGCCCCCCACACCCCCCGGAGTATTTGCACCAAGCTGAAGGAGGTTCGCCGGGCAAAGCAAGGCGCGGATCAGACGCCGTAGAGGCCGGCCCAGCGATTGATGAGTTGGTGTTGGAGCCAGCGCGAACGGTTGGCCCAGGCGCGCGCACCATCGGGGCGTTCCATCTCTTCGGGAGCGAGGCGTGCGCGGCGGGGCACATCGCCGGTGAAGATCGTGAAGGCCAGCGAGGTGCCCATGTCGGTCGTCACGAAGCCTGAGAGCGAGGAGACGAAGTTGAGCGTTCCGGTTTTTGCCTGAATCCGGTGCCCGGCGTATTGGTCTATCTCACCCGACATGGTTCGGGGGGCAATTTCCTTGAAATGTGCATGAAGGGCACTGCCCGGCCCTTCCTTGACCAGCATCGCCACCATGTCGGCAGCCGAGATCCGCGAGCGGTCGCTCAGCCCCGAATGATCGACGAACCGCGCCGACCTCGCGCCGCAACGCGCCCGGAGCCAGGCGCTCATCGTGTCTGCCGAAGCTTTCAGTGACTGCGCACCCGCGCCGCGCCGGGCGCTGGCGGTCAACCCGATCACCTCTGCGGTCAGGTTGGTGGAGTATTTCAGCATCGCGCGGGAGATGTCCGACAGCGTGTCGCTTTCATGTCGCACCAGCACGTCGCCCCCCGGGAGTTCCTTCACCGCCTCGGCCCCGGGCAGGCGCACCCCGAACCCCGCCGCGACCACCTTGAACACCTCGCCGGCGTAGAGGTCGGGCCGGCGCACCGGCAGCCAGCGCGACCCGCCATTGCCCAGCGCCTCGCTGGCGACGGTCCACTCGTCGATGCCCTGCACGCCGCGGTAGGTGTAGACCGGCAGTTCCCGCTGCACCACCGACATGCGTGCCACCGTCACCGCCGGACGCAGGCTCGCAGTACGCGCATCCATGCTGAGGTTCCAGCCTGCCTCGGCCTTCTTCCACTCGAAATGGACCCGGTTGTAATTCAGGTTCAGCCCCGAGATCGCCGGGTTGTAGCCGACCTGCTCGGGCTGCCTTGGGTCGATCGCCGGGATATAGGGCAGCACACCGCCATGGACGAGAAACCGCCCGCTTACGCCGCGCACCCCCCCGGCCCTGAGCGCACGCGCCATGTCGGCCAGCGCGTCGGTGTCGAGCTGCGGGTCGCCTGTACCCGCCAGAACAAGGTCGCCCTGCACCACGCCGTCCGACACAGGCCCGGTGGCGAGAAGCCGTGTGTGGAAGCGGAAGTCAGACCCGAGGGTGGTCAGCCCGTAGAGCGCCGTGACCGCCTTGGCCACCGAGGCGGGCGGCATCGACAGCGCGCTGTTGCGGCTTTCAAGGAAGACGCCGGTGCGGGCGTCGGCCACCACATAGCCGATCTCGCCGCCAAGCCGGGCCTGCGCGATGAGGGCTTCGACGGAGGGGCCGATCTGGCGCGCACGGGCCGGCGCGGCACCGGACAGAATCGTCGCACGCGGCAGCGGACGCCGCGCCACGAGCGGCGCGTCGGCAATGGCCACCCCGGCCACGGCGGAAACCGCCCCGCCCAGAAATGAACGTCTGGAAATGCCCCCAAGCATGAAACCGAATAAACCAATCCGTGCGAGTCGCCTCAAGGACTGATTGCGCAACAATCGTTTCGATAAAGGGAACAATCATATCCCGGAGGACGGCCACCCCCCACGGGCACGGATCTGGCTCGACGAAACGTCCAGCATCGGCGCGTTGATGTGACACCAGGCGGGGGCGCAGGAGGTGGCCAGCAGGTGTGACGCCCGGCCCGGCAGGCGTGCCGCGCGGAAGACGCGTGCCGCGGGGCCGTTGCGGGCGGCGCTGCGGGTGCCAGGGCGGGCAATGACCCCCACGGGGAAGCTCGTTATGATGTCGCGCCAACGCTGCCAGCGGTGGACATCGGCAAGGTTGTCAGCCCCCATCAGCCAGACGAACCGCACACCGGGATAGAGCCTGTGCAGGGCGTCGAGCGTCTCGGCCGTGTAGCGCGTGCCGAGCCGTGCCTCAATGCCGGTGATCTCGACGCGCGGATGCCGCATTACTGCGCGCGCCCGCGCCAGTCGCGCCTCCAGCGGTGCCGGCCCGTGTGCCTTCAGCGGGTTGCCCGGCGTCACCAGCCACCACACCCTGTCCAGCCCGAACCGCGTCAGCGCCACGCGGGTGATATGGGCGTGCCCCTCGTGGGCCGGATCGAACGACCCGCCCAGCAGACCCACCGCCTGCCCCGCCCGCGCATATGGAATGTCGAACCGCATCCCCCCGATAGGCGCGCGCGCGCTGGGTTTGTCAACCGCAAGCAGCGGGCCATTCTATTGCCCCCGCCGTCCCCCGCCGCTATCTAGGCGCAAACCCGGTTTCCCAAGAGGCGCATCATGGCTGCTTATCAATACGTTTACCACATGGACGGCGTGTCCAAGACCTACCCCGGCGGCAAGAAGTGTTTCGAGAATATCCGCCTCTCCTTCCTGCCGGGCGTGAAGATCGGCGTCGTGGGGGTGAACGGCGCCGGCAAATCGACGCTGATGAAGATCATGGCCGGGCTGGACAAGGATTTCTCCGGCGAGGCCTGGGCCGCCGAGGGCGCGCGCGTCGGCTACCTGCCGCAGGAGCCGGAGCTGGACGAAACCCTCACCGTGCGCGAGAATGTCATGCTGGGCGTGGCGGAGAAGAAGGCGATCCTCGACCGTTACAACGAGGTCGCCATGAACTATTCCGACGAGACCGCCGACGAGATGGCCGAGCTTCAGGACAAGATCGACAGCGAGAACCTGTGGGATCTCGACGCACAGGTCGACGTGTCGATGGAGGCCCTGCGCTGCCCGCCCGACGACGCCCCCGTCGCCTCGCTTTCGGGCGGCGAGAAGCGCCGCGTGGCGCTGTGCAAGCTGCTGCTCGAAGCCCCCGAGATGCTGCTGCTCGACGAGCCGACCAACCACCTCGACGCCGAGACCATCGCCTGGCTCCAGCAACACCTGATCGAATACAAGGGCACGATCCTGATCGTCACCCACGACCGCTACTTCCTCGACGACATCACCGGCTGGATTCTCGAACTCGACCGTGGCCGCGGCATCCCCTACGAGGGCAATTACTCCGCCTGGCTGGAGCAGAAGGCCAAGCGCCTCGCGCATGAGGCCAAGGAAGACAAGAGCCGCCAGAAGACGCTGGAACGCGAGTTGGAGTGGATGCGTCAGGGCCAGAAGGCGCGGCAGGCGAAGTCCAAGGCCCGGATTGCCGCCTATGAAGATCTCGCCAACCAGTCCGAGCGCGAAAAGATCGCCCGCGCCCAGATCGTCATCCCGCGCGGCCCGCGGCTTGGCTCCAAGGTCATCGAGGTCGAGGGCCTTCGCAAGCACATGGGCGACAAGCAACTGGTCGAAGACCTCTCCTTCTCCCTGCCCCCCGGCGGCATCGTCGGCGTGATCGGCCCCAACGGCGCCGGCAAGACGACGCTGTTCCGCATGCTCACCGGCCAAGAACAGCCCGACGCAGGCAGCGTGGAGTATGGCGACACGGTGCAACTGGCCTATGTCGACCAGTCCCGCGACGCGCTCGACCCGGAACTGACCGTCTGGGAAGAGATCTCCGGCGGCGCCGAGATCATCGACCTCGGCGACGCGCAGGTGAACTCCCGCGCCTATTGCTCCTCGTTCAACTTCAAGGGCGGCGACCAGCAGAAGAAGGTCGGCCTGCTGTCGGGCGGCGAACGCAACCGCGTCCACATGGCGAAGCTGCTGAAGTCCGGCGGCAACGTGCTGCTGCTCGACGAACCGACCAACGACCTCGACGTCGAAACCCTGCGCGCACTGGAAGACGCGCTGGTCGATTTCGCCGGCTGCGCCGTGGTCATCTCGCACGACCGCTTCTTCCTCGACCGCATCTGCACCCACATCCTCGCCTTCGAGGGCGAGGCGCATGTGGAGTGGTTCGAGGGCAACTTCGAAGATTACGAAGAAGACAAGAAACGGCGTCTGGGGCCGGACGCACTGGAGCCGAAGCGCCTGAAATACAAGAAGTTCACGCGGTAGTGGCGAACAGCACAGGGCGGGTGCAGGCAAAGCTTCCGCCCGGCATTCCGCCGGATCGCACGACAGGCAGATCATCCGGCGGATTGACGCCCGCCCTGCGCATTCCCATCATGAATCGCACCCTGATCGCCGCCCAACGGGCGAAAAACCCGCGTCTTTCCCGGACAAGCCCGAAGCCACACGCAAATGACATCACGACAAGGGCGGCGGTCTGGCACGGTCGATCCAACACATCTGCACGAGAACGACACCCAGAACATTGACATGCTCAACGCGCGTCAAGGCGCGCCGGTCCGCGAAGGCGGCTTTGAAGCAGGAGACCCCGCCCGGGATTCGGAATCGTTTACCGTTGGGCATGACGCAAGTCTTGCCTCGCCCCGGTTAGCGCCGGGTTAACGCCGCAAGAACTTCCCGCAAAACATGCGACCCGCTTGAACTCACACGAAATCTTAAGTTTTTGCCTGTATGCCGGCCAGGAACCTGACCGATGGGCAAGGACATGAGCGGGCAAGACATCCACTATCCGACGCAGGCCGAGATCGAGGCGGCGATACACGAGGGCCAGCGTATGCGGGCCGCATTCCTGCGGGGCTGGGTCCACACGGTCTGGGGCTGGCTGACACATCCCCGGATGTTTTCCCGCCAGATGCACCGCCATGCCTGACCGAAAAAGGGCGGGAAGCCCCCGCCCTTCAGGATTTCCCTTTCGGGAGGCGATTACTTGTAGGCCGGACCTGTCTTGAGGCCCATGGCCTTGAAGATGGTCGCCGCCGGACACCAGCCGGTGAAGGCCGATTGCAGCAGGTTCGCCCCGATGAACACGGTGAACCAGAAAAACAACGGGTGTACCCAGAGCGTCAGCGCCACGCTGACAAGAATCATCACACCGGCCATGGCCACAACGGCGCGTTCTACAGTCATTTGCATATCTCCTGATCATGCCGGACCCCCTCGCCCGGCGTCGCGCACAGTAATGGTCAATCCAGTGGCCAAATTCAAGGTACGACCGCCGCGCCCGAAGCCGGACGCCACATCGAACCGTCAAAGCCTCGCGGGCAGCGCGCGCACGCCGACGCCTGCCCCCACCCCAGATCGGGATTGCGCAGGCCCCGCCCCACGCATAGGCTTGCTCTCAAACCCCAGCCAGCGGAGGCCCCGATGAGTGCATTCAACGAGAACGACATTTCGCGCGTGATCGAGGCCGACAAGGCGCATGTCTGGCACCACCTGACCCAGCACAAACCCTTCGAGACAGGCGATCCGCGTATCATCGTCGAGGGCAAGGGGATGCGCGTCTGGGACGCCAACGGCACCGAGTTCATCGACGCGGTGTCGGGCGGGGTCTGGACGGTGAATGTCGGCTACGGCCGTGAGAGCATTGCCGACGCGGTTCGTAACCAGTTGGTAAAGCTCAACTATTTCGCGGGTGCGGCCGGGTCGGTCCCCGCCGCCATCTTCGCCGAAAAACTCATCGACAAGATGCCGGGCATGTCGCGCGTCTATTATGCCAACTCCGGCTCCGAGGCCAACGAGAAGGCCTTCAAGCTGGTCCGCCAGATCGCCCACAAGCGCTACGGCGGACGCAAGACCAAGATCCTCTACCGTGAGCGCGACTATCACGGCAGCACGCTGGCCACGATGTCGGCGGGCGGACAGGTCGAGCGGAACCTGCACTATGGGCCCTTCGCGCCGGATTTCGTCATGGTGCCGCATGCGATGGCGTATCGCGCGCAGTGGGATCTGAGCGGCGAGGCCTACGGCGCCCGTGCCGCACAGGCCATCGAAGACGTGATCCTCGCCGAAGGCCCCGACACGGTGGGCGCGCTGTGCCTTGAACCGATCACCGCCGGCGGCGGCGTGATCCTGCCGCCGGAAGGCTACTGGCCCCGCGTGCAGGAGATCTGCGACAAGTATGACATCCTGCTGCACATCGACGAGGTGGTCTGCGGCATGGGCCGCACGGGAACGTGGTTCGGCTACGAGCATTACGGGCTGAAACCCGATTTCGTCACTCTCGCCAAGGGGGTGGCCTCTGGCTACGCCGCCATCGGCATCTGTGTCACCACCGAAGCGGTGTTCGACATGTTCAAGGACGATGCCGCTGACCCGCTGAACCATTTCCGCGACATCTCCACCTTCGGCGGCTGCACCGCCGGCCCCGCTGCCGCCATCGAGAACATGCGCATCATCGAGGACGAGGGTCTGCTGGCGAACACCGTGACGATGGGCGACAGGATGCTGGCGGGGCTGCAAGGGCTGATGGAGAAACACCGCGTGGTCGGCGACGTGCGCGGCAAGGGGCTGTTTCTCGGCGCCGAACTGGTGTCGGACCGCGCCAGCCGCGAACCGGTGGCGGAGGCCGAGGCGCAGGCGGTGGTGGCGAAATGCGCCGCGCGGGGGGTCATCATCGGCGTGACCAACCGCTCCATCCCCGGTTTCAACAACACGCTGACCTTTGCCCCCGCCCTGATCGCCACGCCCGACGACATCGACCGGATCGTCGCGGCGGTGGATGGCGCGCTGACGGAGGTGTTCGGCTGAGGCAAAGTGAAGGCAAAACCGCCCCCCTTGATTCTCCGTCCTGAATGTTCTATATTTGTTCCATCCACACCGGAGGGCAACAATGTATGAACATATCGACTTACCACCGACCCGGAAGCAGCTTGACTACGCCCGTGCCATTGCCCGGCGGCTCGACATCGCCATTCCGCACGCGCACCTGAAGACGCGCCGGTCGCTCTCGCGCTGGATCGACGACAACAAGCTTGATCCCGGCTCTGGCGTGACATCACGTCAGGTCGCCTATGCGGAAAAGATCGCACGAATGAAACGACGGGCGATCCCGGAGGCCTGTTTCCGCGACGCGGGGCTGATGTCGTCCTGGATCAGTTCGAACCGCTAGGCAAACGCCGACGCGCGTCGGCGTGCCACGCGGGCGCGCGCCCGCGTTCTGCACCGACAATACGTTACACCCCACGCCCCAATCGCGCGCTTTCGTAACATCCCGCTTGCGTCGAATCGTGTTTCGGCCTATCACTGACCGCACGGTCGGGTTTGTTCCCGCCGCAAAGGGAGGAATAGCCAGACATGGCCGACGCATTCATTTGCGATGCGCAGCGGACGCCCATCGGGCGTTACGGCGGCGCGCTTTCGTCCGTCCGCACGGACGACCTTGCAGCCATTCCGATTGCCGCGCTGGTGGCGCGCAATCCGGGCGTGGACTGGGCTGCGATTGATGACGTGATCCTCGGCGACGCCAACCAGGCGGGCGAGGACAACCGCAACGTCGCGCGCATGGCCGCGCTGCTGGCGGGCCTGCCCGTCGACGTTCCGGGCACCACGATGAACCGGCTCTGCGCCAGCGGCATGGACGCCGTGGGCGCTGTCGCGCGCGGCATCAAGGCGGGCGACTACGACCTCGCCATTGCCGGCGGTGTCGAGAGCATGAGCCGCGCGCCCTTCGTGATGCCGAAGGCCGAGGCCGGGTTCTCCCGCGCCAACGCGGTCTACGACACCACCATCGGCTGGCGCTTCGTGAACCCGAAGCTGGACGCCGAATATGGCAGCCATTCGATGCCGCAGACGGCGGACAACGTGGCTGAAGATTACAACGTCACCCGCGAAGACCAGGACGCTTTTGCCGCCCGCAGCCAGGCGCGTTGGGCGGCGGCGAACGCGGCGGGGCGGTTCGAGTCCGAGATCTGCCCGGTCACGGTGCCGCAGCGCAAGGGCGAGCCGGTTGTCGTCGACACCGACGAACACCCGCGCCCCGGCACCACCGCCGAATCCCTCGCCCGTCTGCGCGGGGTCAACGGGCCGGACCTGACCGTCACCGCGGGCAACGCCTCCGGCGTCAACGACGGCGCCGCGGCGCTCCTGATGGCTTCCGAGGCGGGCGTGAAGGCGCATGGCCTCACCCCGATGGCACGGGTCGTCACCATGCAGGCCGCCGGCGTCGAACCGCGCATCATGGGCATCGGCCCGGTCCCGGCCGCGCGCAAGGCGCTCGCCAAGGCGGGGCTGACCATCGACCAGATGGACGTGATCGAACTCAACGAAGCCTTTGCGGCTCAAGGGCTTGCGAGCCTGCGCGAACTTGGCGTCGCCGACGATGCGGCGCATGTGAACCCCAACGGCGGGGCCATCGCGATGGGTCACCCGCTCGGCATGTCGGGCGCGCGTCTCGTGCTCACCGCCGCTTACGAACTCCAGAAAACCGGCGGCCGCTACGCCCTGTGCACCATGTGCGTGGGTGTGGGCCAGGGCGCCGCCATCATCCTCGAAAGGGTCTGACATGTATGCACAGATGGTACAATCCACCGGCACGGGGGTGAAATCCCGCGAGGACATGAGCGCCGAGGAACGCGCCTTCCAGGACCGGGTCGACGCGAACGAAAAGATCGAGCCGAAGGACTGGATGCCCGAGGGCTACCGCAAGACGCTGATCCGCCAGATCGCCCAGCACGCTCATTCCGAGGTGGTCGGCCAATTGCCCGAGGGCAACTGGATCACCCGCGCGCCGACGCTGGAGCGCAAGGCAATCCTGCTGGCGAAGGTCCAGGACGAGGCGGGCCACGGGCTCTACCTCTACTGCGCGGCCGAAACGCTGGGTGTGAGCCGTGACGAGCTGACCGAGAAGCTCCTCGACGGCCGGATGAAATACAGCTCCATCTTCAACTACCCGACGCTGAACTGGGCCGACATCGGCGCGGTCGGCTGGCTGGTCGACGGCGCGGCGATCATGAACCAGGTGCCGCTCCAGCGGACCTCCTTCGGCCCCTATTCGCGCGCCATGATCCGCATCTGCAAGGAAGAGAGCTTCCACCAGCGTCAGGGCTACGACATCATGATGAAGATGGCCAAGGGCACCGACGAGCAGAAGCAGATGGCACAGGACGCGATGAATCGCTTCTGGTATCCGTCGCTGATGATGTTCGGCCCGTCCGACAAGGACAGCGTGCACAGCGCCGAGTCGATGGCGTGGAAGATCAAGATCAACACCAACGACGAGCTGCGCCAGAAGTTCGTCGACCAGACCGTGCCGCAGGCCGAATACCTCGGCCT
>PDWI01007656.1_pt1 | contig 15913 bp, 14 predicted proteins | sample 1430891 | NCBI WGS metagenome assembly PDWI01 (sample SAMN01162508, study PRJNA174530) | Oral metagenome, whole genome shotgun sequencing project. | biome: Marine environment; feature: Marine mammal; material: Swab sample of the gingival sulcus; isolation source: swab sample of gingival sulcus...
GGCGAAGCACCGATAGGCAAAGTCATTCGTATCGGTGGTTTAGTTGAAAAAGGTTCAATCAAACGACAAACTGGCACGCTGAAAGTGGATTTTGTTGTGACCGATATGACCAATAAAATCAATGTGAAATATGACGGCATTTTGCCCGATTTATTCCGAGAAGGGCAGGGCGTGTTGGCAAAGGGTACTTTAACTGATAAGTCGAACTTTATCGCCGAAGAAATCCTTGCCAAACACGATGAAAATTATATGCCGAAAGAAGTCAAAGAAGAATTGGAAAAAAGTGGTTATTATAAGCACGCCCAAAATACACCTAGTGATACACCAGCTGACACAAGCAAAGCAGGACAATAAACAATGATTGAAATCGGACATTATGCCCTGACATTGGCACTGGGTACGGCATTTATTCAAGTATTGCTAGCGGTGTACGGTAACTATGCCAAAGAGTTACGCAGTATTGAATTAGGTGTACGTGCAGGAAAAATTGGCTTTTATTTGATGACATTGTCCTTTGTGGCACTGATTGTTGGATTTCTGCATAATGATTTCAGTGTGAAATATATCGCTGCTAACTCAAATGCTTATTTGCCTTGGTATTATAAAGTTTCTGCGGTGTGGTCGGGTCACGAAGGTTCACTGTTGTTATGGGCGTGGATTTTATCTTTTTGGATTTATTTAGTCGCGATTAAAACGCCTGACTTACCCCCACATTTTCGTGCCAAAGTCACCGCTGTATTGGGGGTAATTGCCACAGGATTTATTGCTTTTGTCTTGTTTACCTCTAATCCATTTGAACGCTTATTACCAAATACACCGGTCGGTGGTTTTCCGTTAATCGGCAAAGACTTAAATCCACTCTTACAAGACATCGGTTTGATTTTTCATCCGCCATTACTTTATATGGGCTATGTCGGTTTTGCCGTGTCATTTGCCTTTATCGTCGCAGCCTTAATCGAAGGGCGATTGGATACGGTATGGGCAAGATGGGCAAGACCGTGGACGACAACAGCCTGGGCATTTTTGACTATCGGTATCGCACTGGGTAGTTGGTGGGCGTATTACGAACTCGGCTGGGGTGGCTGGTGGTTCTGGGATCCCGTTGAAAATGCGTCGTTTATGCCGTGGTTGGCAGGGACAGCCTTATTGCATTCGCTCGCTGCCACTGAAAAACGGGATGTGTTCAAAGTTTGGACGGCATTTTTAGCGATTACCACATTTTCACTATCGCTTATCGGTACGTTTTTAGTGCGTTCAGGTGTGCTGACATCGGTGCACGCTTTTGCAAGCGACCCAACGCGTGGCGTGTTTATTTTAATGTTGCTTGGATTGATTTCAGGTAGTGCTTTTTTGCTACTGATTTTGCGTGCGTATAAACTGCGTAGCTCTGGGCAATTTGAATGGGTTTCTCGTGAAATGGGATTGTTGATGAACAATCTGATTTTATCGGTGGGTTGTTTGATTGTCTTTATCGGTACATTAACACCACTATTATATGACGTGCTGGGCTGGGAAAGAATTTCTATCGGTGCGGCGTATTTTAATGCCAAAATGTTATGGGTATTGGTACTGTCTTTGGTATTTTTAACCTTTGCACCTTATTTGCATTGGAAACGTCATCGCTTAAATAAATTATGGTTGCCACTTATCTTGGCAACGGTTATCGGTATCGGGCTATCGGTGTGGATAAACAAAGCCTTTGAACCGATAAACTGGCAAGCAGTCGCCTTGTTGTCTTTGGTTATCACGGCAACTTTGACGGCTTTATTTGATGCGTTTGTGCAAATGAATAAACGCGGGGGTATCTTGCCAAGCAAATCCTATTTGGCAATGTTTGTCGCCCATATCGGTTACTTAGTCTGCTGTGCAGGGATTATTTTAACGTCTGCCTATTCGGTTGATAAAGATGTCTATGTCAGTGATGGCGATACGGCAACCTTGCAGGATTTATCGTTTACTCGTAAAGGGCTATCGGAATATGAAAATAATTTGTACAAGGCGGTTAAAATTGATTTCCTTGTCAAAAATACCGATGGCGAAGTGCTAACAATGATGTCGCCTGAAAAACGTCATTACAGCATTACGCAAATGCCGATGGCAGAATCAGCACTACTTCCTGGGATTACCCGAGATGTTTATGTGGCACTAGGAGAGGAACGGGATAACGGTGCGTGGTCAGTGCGTTTTCAAATCAAACCTTATATCCGTTGGATTTGGTTGGGTGGTTTGATAATGGCGTTGTCAGCGTGGTTTGTATTACGTGATAAGCGTTATCGTCGGACTTCCTAAAACTGCATTATTTTTAGAAAGTCCTCGTATCATAGCAAAATAAGCTATCGGTATTTCAAATCAGGCTATCGGTATAGCGGAATAAATTAATAAATGGTCAAGGCTTGCCACGGGCAACATACCTATTGATTGTTAAATTATTTTGCTATGTGGCTTGGGAAGTGAGTGATTGATTTTTTTTAGAAAAGAATAAGGCGGTAATGCAATATTACCGCCTTATCAATCATAAAATTAGTTGGCTTGCTTTTACTCTTTAATAGCACCAAATGAGGCTTTAAATGCTTTTCCATCTTTTTTAATAGCAGTTATACCGCCCATTTCTTGTGCATCATTTCCATAGAATCCACCTTTGGTTTTATCAGAAGAGAATGTATTGCCACTGATTTTTGCATCAATATCAATATCTGTCATTAGATTATGTTCAGGGTACTGTTTATTAATTCCCCAATTATTAAGTTTTCCTTTAACAGTTCCTTTACCGAAATCTACCGTAAAGCTAGAGTCACCAGTGGTTGAGAATGGTTTATCTTCATAAGTGAAGATACCTGCGGCACCACCTTTATATTCTGCTGTTCCTGTTTTAGGCATACTTTTTGTTGCATAGCCCTGTGAATATAGGTCAAATGTAGCTGTGTTATTGACACCAAATTTACTTTCTTTATATTTAGTGCCACTAAAAATACGACCGTTTATATTGACAAAATTACCACCCGATATGCCACTTGGTGGTACTAATGTGATAGTTTTATTATTAATTGTAATGCTATTTAAATCAGAACCACTAACTTTTTGTGCTTTGTTTTTTGCAGAAACGAAACCTGTGACAGTTTTTGCAGCATTGTCAGTGCCTGGTTTTGCAGGTTTTCCAGTGTTTGGCTTTGAAGGTTTGCCAGTGCTTGGTTTCGAAGGTTTGCCAGTGCTTGGTTTTTCAGGTTTGCCAGTGCTTGGTTTTTCAGGTTTGCCAGTGCTTGGTTTTTCAGGTTTTTCCGTGGGTTGTTTGTTTGTGTTTGGTTTTGCTGGTGGGTTCGTGTCTTGAGAACTTGAACTACCACAAGCCGCTAAAAATGAAGAAATTGTAATCGCTAGTAATACTTTCTTTTGTTTAAACATTATATAAACTCCTAATCTGTGTTAATGTTTGGAATGAACTATTGATATATTACCAATAACGTAGGTTACAATACTATGCCATATTGGTATTGTCAATTAATATTATTTTATATCAACTAATAACGAGAGAGTAGGGCTATTTTTCCACCAACTCAATATACCCTTTTTCAATCACAATTAAACGCTGCTTATACAAGTGACTTAATGCACGTTTGAAATTTTTTTTACTGACCGAAAATAGGCGATAAATTTCTTCTGGTGGGGTTTTGTCGCTGACTTTTAGTATGCCGTTATTTACCGATAGCTTATCTATAATTTGTTGTTCAAGCACCGATAACTCACTTTTTTTTAGTGTTTCTAGTTTTAGGTCAATTTTGCCATCTTCTCTGATTTTATTGATAAAGACGCTGACTTTTTGTCCGATGTTTAGGTTGGTAAATACTTCATTATGATACAGCATGCCTGTGTGGGCGTTTTCAATAATGACTTTGTAGCCCAAATCGGTTTTTGCCATAATTAAGCCGTTGAGTTTTTCCCCCTTTTCATACTTGGCTGGGGTTTTATCTAAAAACTTACTTAATTTTGCCGAGGCAGTAACTCGCTCACTTTCATCATCTTGGTAAACGTGGACGACATAATATGCTCCTTTTTGCATTCTGTTTGTTTGTTGAATATAAGGAACAAGTAAATCTTTTGGCAGCCCCCAATCCAAAAATGCCCCCACCTTATTGACATCAACGACACGTAAAAAGGCAAATTCGCCCACAGTTGCTTTGGGTTTGTCGGTAGTGGCAATAATGCGGTCTTCAGAATCAAAATAGATAAAGACGGTGATCTCATCACCGATAGCCGTATCAGCTGGCACATATCGAGCTGGGAGTAAGATATTCCCCCAACCCCCTTCATCAACATCACCACCATCTAAATATAGCCCAAAATCAACGGCTTTGGTCACGGTTAAGGTATTATATTGTCCTATTTTTATTTCTTTCATTTTTGCATCTTTCTATTATGTTTATGTTAATAGTGAAATAGTTCAAGGTTTAAACGGATAACGTGTGATAAACGGATTCTCTCGCCCTTGTTCTTTTTCAATAATTCTGGCACGGCGTTTTTCTTCGCCACTTGGTGGGTCTTCTTTATCCCACTTTAGCATTAATGCTTTGGTTTTTTTGTGTAATTTCAATTTGTATTGATATTCCATATATAGCATGGCACGGGCGACATCGCCGTGTACTTTTGGGCGAGGCTCTGCGACACGGTGCTGTCTATCGACTTCAAAATCACAGGCACCAAATTGACGTTTTTCTCCTTTTATATTGCCGAACCGATAGCTTCCTCTGGCACGGTTTAGTTTAATGGTAGCAGGATAGATATTATGTAAATCACTTTCGATTTGACGGAATTTAGGACTGCTTTTTTTACATTGTTTACGTGTACCACAGCGGAGTTCCCGTGTCACCCACGCCATTGGGAAAATGTGTTCAGCATTGACGTGTTTTTTTCGTTGCTTTTTATTTTTTGTCGAAAAGGTTTTTTCACAGTATAAGGTATGGCCTTTGCTAGGATAAACCTTTGTCCATAAGAGTTTCAATGCTTGGTTATATTCATTCATACGACTGTGTGTGTAGTAATTTTTGTTGCCATTTTTTTGGTAAGCCACTGCGATTGATAGACCAATCATCATCGCTATTGTCAGGTATTTTTTTAAGTGGTTTTTTTGATATTTATTGTGACGTTTCATAAAAAGTCCTGTTTTCTCTTTGCGGTTTTACCCTTTTTTTCGCTATAATGGTCACTTGTCCGTATAGTGTCGCTAATTAGTCAGCATCACTATATTATACGCTAAACTAACTTTTTTAGAGGATTTTTTATGCACGTTATCATTTTAGGCGCACCAGGTTCTGGTAAAGGTACACAATCAGCAGAAATTATTAAACAATTTTCACTCAAACATTTATCCACAGGTGATATGTTACGGGCTGAAATTGCTGCTGGTACTGAATTGGGTATTGCTGCGAAAACTGTGATTGATAAAGGTGAATTAGTCAGTGATGATATTATTCTAGGTATGGTGGCTGAGCAGCTGAAAGCTAATGACAAAGGTATTTTGTTTGATGGTTTCCCGCGTACCATTGCTCAAGCTGAAGGTTTAGATAAACTATTATCTGAAATGGGTAGCCAGATTAATCATGTCATTGAATTAGATGTGAATAAAGAAGAAATTGTTGAGCGTATGCTTGCTCGCGGACGTGCCGATGATAATGAAGAAACCATTCGCAATCGTCTAGAAGTCTTTGAAAATCAAACGAAACCACTGATTGAATACTACCACAAACAAAACAAATTATCGACTGTTCTAGGTAGTGGTTCAGTGGCTGAAATATTTGCACGCATTCACAAAGTCTTATCAGCATAGGCTATCGGTGTAGGATAGTATTACCTTAACGTGGCAAAACATAAAATTACCCGACGTTTTCACGAGCAAGTTGAATGGGCATTTCGTAAACAAAAAAATGCCAACTTGCTTGCTGAGCGTGGTATTCACGATTGCGTGATGGTGTTGGATGGCTTAAACCCCAGTCACAACATCGGTAAAATCTTTCGCAGTGCCGAGGTCTTTGGCGTGCGAGAAGTCCACGTTATTAACACTCCGATATTTAATACAGCGCCAGGTAAAGGTGCATTCAAACGCGTACCTGCTAAATTTTTCGATGATTTTTCTGAAAGCTATCGGTATTTGATTAACGAGGGCTACACGATTTATGCACTCTACCCTGATGAAAATCATTTTTTGCATACCGAAAAATTAGCGAAAAAATCAGCCTTTGTAGTGGGGCACGAGGAAAATGGATTATCATTTCGCCCCGAACAGTATGAAGGCGTGGTTCCGCTGGCAATAGCACAATTTGGTAAAACTGAAAGCCTAAATGTTGCCGTTGCGGCATCGATTTGTTTGTATGAATATACTAAACAACACTAACTTATAAGGATAAGAGAACTATGTCAGGAAATACCTTTGGGAAATTATTTAGCGTAACCACTTTTGGCGAAAGTCACGGTGTGGCGTTGGGTGCAATCATTGATGGTTGTCCAGCAGGAATTGAATTATCAGAAGCCGATTTGCAGATTGACTTAGACCGTCGAAAACCTGGGACTAGCAAATTTGTTACACCCCGTCGCGAAGCCGACGAAGTGCAAATTTTATCTGGAGTTTTTGAGGGAAAAACCACAGGTACGCCTATCGGTTTAGTCATTCATAACACCGACCAACGCAGTAAAGACTACGGCAATATCAAAGACCAATATCGCCCCAATCATGCCGATTTTACTTATGATAAAAAATATGGTTTTAGGGATTATCGTGGTGGTGGGCGATCTTCTGCACGTGAAACTGCCATGCGAGTAGCGGCTGCTGGTGTTGCTAAAAAAATCCTTGCCGAACAGTTTGGTGTAAAAATTACGGCGTGGATTTCACAAGTGGGCGAAGTGGTATTGCCCTCCGATAATAAATCAGCGATTAATAACAATCCATTTTTCGCGGCGACTGAAAATACCGAAGAGGTAGAAAAATATTTGCTAAAAATTCGTAATTCAGGTGATTCGGTCGGGGCAAGAGTAGAGGTCGAAGTAGAAAATGTTCCCGTTGGGCTTGGTGAACCAGTCTTTGACCGATTAGACGCTGATATTGCCAAAGCCCTCATGTCAATCAATGCCGCCAAGGCGGTGGCTATCGGTGATGGTTTTGATGTGGTTAGCCAAAAAGGTACCGAACATCGTGATGAAATTCGTAAAGATGGTTTTCAAAGCAACCATGCAGGTGGCATTTTAGGTGGTATTTCAAGTGGACAAGTTATCAAGGCATCGGTGGCATTCAAACCCACTTCATCCATTTTAATTTCAGGCAAAACCATTGACCGCGAGGGTAACGAAGTCGATTTGATTACCAAAGGTCGCCATGACCCTTGCGTAGGACTGCGTGCCGTACCGATAGTCGAGGCAATGATGGCATTGACGTTATGCGACCATTTGTTACGACATAAAGCGATAAGTTAATGATGACGTAGAGGCAGAGCATGCCCTGTCTCTACGTTACAAAACAGTGTGTTTTGTGGGATAGGTATAACCATTATGACCCCAGCAATCAGATTATTAAAAAAACAAAAAATAGACTTTGAAGTCTTGACTTACGAACATGATCCGAAAAATACTGATTTCGGTAATGAGGCGGTGGAAAAATTAAGCTTGTCCACCGATGAAGTCTTCAAAACCTTATTAGTCGATATCGGTGCCAAAGATTTTGTTGTAGCAGTGGTGAGTATGAATAAACAACTGTGCCTGAAAAAAGTTGCCAAGGCTTTTGGTGTGAAAAAAGCCACGATGGCAGATAAACAAAAAGCCCAAACCGTGACAGGCTATTTATTGGGTGGTATTTCTCCACTGGGGCAAAAGAAACGTCTGAAAACTTTAATCGATAACGAAGCAAAAAACCATCAATCTATTTATGTCAGCGGGGGCAAACGAGGCGTGGAAATTAAACTCAGTCCTGATGATTTATCGATGTTGTTAAATGCCTCATTTTGTGAGTTATAGATGGCTTGAAATACCGATAGCCTGTTTGAAAAACTTTCCCCTTTCGAAAGGGAGATTGAGGGGATTCAAAATGGTAGGCATCACAACATTCACGTGATAATGAAATATTTACAACATCAACATTACTTACAAAACAACCTCATCACATCATTTACATTCTCATTCATAAAAAATGTTTATTTTGTTGTGAATAGTAACGTTTATAGTAAAACCTAGCCTATGCGAAATCCCTCCTATCCCCCCCCCCTTTGAAAAGGGGGGGATGGATCTGTCGAATATTTGCAATACTGATAGCTTCATCAACAAAAAGTCTATCTCTTTAGGTTTGAAATGATTTATAATATACGGATATTATATGGATATAATGCGGATATTTTGTTACCAGTTATCTATGCTAAATTCAAATAACAAAATCTCTTTTTATTAACCTTTATTTTTATCATTTTTGCCGTTATCGGTGTAAAAATATTGCTATAACATATTGTTGGAACAGCCAATGAAAAAATATTTTTCTGAAATGAAAGTGACCTTGTGGATTGCAACACCATTTATTATCAATCAGATTTTGCAAATGTCGGTGGTGACGATTGATAGTTTAATGGCTGGCTGGGATAGTGAATTGACCCTTGCAGCGGTTTCGCAGGGAACAGTTTTATGGCATTTTGTGATGTTGGGGATTATTGGTTTGTTGATGCCGATTTCAGCCTTAGCAGCACGTGCTGAGGCTGCTGGTGATAACGAACAGCTACAACAATTATTTCAACAAGTGGTTTGGGTCGCTATTCCGCTTGGGGCATTAGGTTTTTTGGCGATGTGGTACACGCCGTTGGTATTGCACTGGGTGGGGGTTGATGAACAAATCATTCCGCCTGCGACTGAATATTTACGGATTGTCGCATTTACTATTCCCTTGATTACTTTGTTTTTACCTGTACGTTATGTGACCGAAGGGGTGGGCAACCCCACAGCGATGATGATATTGACGGCAACTTCAATACCGATAAATGTTATCGGTAATTATTGTTTATTAAATGGCGTATGGATATTTCCAAAAATGGGTATTGCTGGTATTGCGACGGCGACGGTTGTTGCTGAATTATATTTCGTTATCGCAGGTTGGTGGTATATTGCCAAACATAAACGAATGCGAACGTTTGCGTTACTTTCGAACTTTTCACGTCCAAAGCTAACACCGATAAGACAAGTGATTTGTTTAGGTATTCCCAGTGCATTAGCATTGTTAATGGAAGAGGGTATGTTTACGGTGGTCATTTTATTGTCGGGTAAGTTAGGCGTGGCAGTGGCGGCGGCAAATCAAATTGCTTTTAATTATATTTCCAATGCGTTTATGATTCCGCTGGGGATTAGTATGGCACTCTCAACCCGTATCGGTGCAGAAATTGGGCAGAGTAACATCAGAAATGCGAGAACGATTGGTTTGTCGGGTATCGGCTTAGGGGCTATTTCTATGCTGTTATCGATTGTGACGATTATCTTCTTCGGTGGTATGATCGCCAGTTTTTACACCGATGATGCCGAAGTGATTAGCTTAGCTGTAAGTCTATTAGCACTCGCTGGTATTTTCCAAATTTTTGACGGTGTACAAGTCTGTGGTGGTGGGGCATTACGGGGACTTGAAGAAACCAAAGCACCGATGCGATATGCGGCTATCGGTTATTGGCTACTCGGTGTGCCGCTGGCGGTATTGCTTGCCTTTCCTCTCGGTTGGGGGGCGAAAGGTCTGTGGACAGGCTTGGTCTTGGGACTCTGTGTGACGGCAGTACTCAGTACCCGAAAATTTGCTAAATTAACCTCGGGTGGAATGCGAGGGCGACATAAAATTACTTTGACAGATTTATCGGTGTGATATGATACGCCGATAATTTATCGCTGTGTATTTAGGGCGAAATATGAGTTCCTTCCCCCGCTGGGGGAAAGGATTAGTTTTTTGTATTTAGATATTATTTTCTTAACATACACAAAATATAAATAACAATTAATAACAAAGGAAGAATATGGATTTAGCACTCACTTTTTCATTGATTTTGGCACTGGGTATTGCGGCACAGTGGTTGGGTTGGTTTTTGAAACAACCTTCAATTTTATTTTTATTGCTGGCAGGTCTCTTGGTCGGTCCTGTGTTTGGTATCGTTAATCCTGATGAATTATTGGGGGATTGGTTATTCCCTGTTGTTTCACTTGGTGTTGCTATTATCCTTTTTGAAGGTGCGATGACACTAGAATTCCACGAAATTCGTAAACACGGTCATACGGTCACGTGGTTGGTGACCCTTGGTGTGTTAGTGACGATTGTTGTTGTCGCTTTTTCAGCCTATTTCTTATTTGATATGACGGTGGAGATTGCAGTATTACTAGGAACATTGGTTTGTGTAACAGGGCCGACAGTGATCGTGCCGATACTGCGTAGCGTGCGTCCAAATGCCAATATCAGTAATATTTTGCGTTGGGAAGGCATTTTGATTGACCCAATTGGGGCGTTGATGGTAGTGTTGGTTTATGCGTTTATTGTTTCGGAAACCAGCGGAAATCAACCATTTTTTGTGTTTGCAAAGACCTTATTAGTCGGTTTAGTTATCGGTGCAGTAGCAGCCTTAATTTTGGTGTTTTTAGTCAAACGTTATTTAATTCCTGAATATTTGAAAAATGTCTTTACACTGGCGTGGGTGCTGTTGGTTTATTCGTTGTCTAATGCGATTGAACACGAATCAGGGCTGGTCACTGTGACAGTAATGGGTTTAGTGTTGGCGAATTTCCCCAAATTTCCAAAAGCCGAGATTTTGCACTTTAAGGAATCATTATCGGTTATTTTAATCTCGGTACTGTTTATTATTTTAGCGGCCAGAATTGATTTGAAAAGTTTTGCCTTAATGGGCTATAACGGCTTATTAATGATAGTCGTGATTATGGCAGTGGCTAGACCACTTGGTGTGTGGTTGTCATCTATGGGGTCGAGTTTAACTCGTGGCGAAAAATTGATGATAAGCTGGATTGCCCCGCGAGGAATCGTTGCCGCAGCCGTTTCATCATTATTTGTTATTCGTTTGGAAGGCCAATCCTTACAAGGTACAGAATTGTTAGTGCCACTGGTCTTTACCATCATTATCGGTACGGTATTAATTCAAAGTTTAGGGGCAAAGCCTATCGGTAATTTGTTGGGTGTGTGTGAACCACAGCCAAATGGCGTGTTGATTTATGGTGGGAATGATGTCGCCCTCGCTATCGGTAAATCCTTGTTGGATAATGGCTTTAATGTGATGATTGCCAATACAAAATTTGAGGAAATTAAAAAAGCAAGAATGGCAGGAATGGGAACGTATTACGGTAACCCAGTGTCTGAACACGCCGACCGATATTTAGAACTTATCGGTATCGGTAGTTTGTTTGCAATGTCCACACGTAAAGAAGCGAATATTTTAACGGTGTTGAAATATCAACACGAATTTGGGCATAAAAATGTCTATCGCCTAAAAGTGTCTGAAAGTAAAAATCTGACCAGCAAAGAAAAAACACATACCAATTGGCAATCACAATGTTTGTTTGGTGATGGCATTACTTTTGGTAAATTAAATGGAATGCTGTCACAGGGAGCAATGGTTAAGACAACGCCAATTACCGATGATTTTAGTTATGAAGATTATCAAACCGATAAAAAGGACAATGAACATCGGTTCGTGCCTCTGTATGCGATTTCGCCAAGTAATGAGTTATCGGTATTTTCATCGCTACATACGCCAAAAATTACCAATGGCTGGAAAGTGGTCTCATTAGTTTTAGAACAAGAAAAGGAAAAATAATGAAAAAAGTTTTATTTATTTGTATGGGAAATATCTGCCGTTCAGCAATGGCAGAAGGGATTTTACGTCATAAAATCCAAGAGAATAATTTACCGATAACAGTAGATTCAGCTGGCACACACAGCTATCACAATGGTGGTAAATATGATGCGAGGGCAAGAGCTGAACTTGCCAAACATAACATCGATGTAGAAGATTTACGCAGTCGCCGCATAAAACAAAGTGACTTCGCTGAATTTGATGTGCTATTTGCTGCTGACCAAAACAATTTAGAAGATTTAAGAGCGGAGTTTGGGCAGCTTGCGGACAAAGTACAATTAATGACGGCGTTTTCCAAACAATTTACCGAGCAAAGTGTCCCTGACCCATACTATGGTGGTGACGCTGGTTTTGCCCATGTTTATGAAATGCTTGATGAGTCTATTGATGAATGGTTAGCATCTGAAAATATTTAGTTACATTATTAAGTAGGTTATCGGTGTATCATTTTTAGATTAATCCGTTATAATAGCTGATTAATTTGTAACAAAAAATAAAGACTATGAAATTTGTAGATGAAGCCACCGTATTGGTGCGTGCAGGTAAAGGTGGGAACGGTGTTGTTAGTTTCCATCGTGAGAAATTTGTCCCCTTTGGTGGGCCTGACGGTGGCGATGGTGGTGACGGTGGCTGTGTTTATGTAAAAGCTGATGAAGCGTTAAACACCTTGTCAGAATACCGCTTTGCCCGTAAATGGGTTGCCCAAGATGGTGAAAAAGGCAGAGGTGGTAATCGAACAGGAGCAAAGGGTGATGATTTAACGCTAAATGTACCCGTTGGCACAATGGTTTATGATGATGATACCGATGAGTTACTGGCGGATTTAACCAAGCACGGACAAAAAATATTAATTGCCCAAGGCGGTTTTCACGGATTGGGTAATACTCGCTACAAATCTTCAACAAACCGTACGCCAAAACAGTCAAAGCCAGGAACAGAGGGCGAAGAGCGTAATTTACGCCTCGAATTAAAAGTGCTTGCTGATGTGGGCTTGTTAGGTTTACCTAATGCAGGAAAATCGACTTTTATTTCATCAGTTTCCTCAGCAAAACCAAAAATTGCTAATTATCCATTTACCACGTTACATCCAAATTTAGGCGTCGTGGCGATTAATCCTGTGGACAGCTTTGTCATATTCTGATAGCGGTGGCGATACCGTCAATGATATTGTCAAAATCAATAAAGAATTAGAAAAATTCAGTGATGAACTCGGCGAAAAAGAGCAGTGGCTAGTTCTAAATAAAACGGACTTGCTAACAGCCGAAGAGCTTGAAGAAAAAATCCAATTAATTCGTGATGAGTTAAATTGGCAAGGCGAAATTCACACCATCTCAGCCGTGGCTAAACAAGGCACGATGGAACTTTGTAAAAAAATCATGGCTCATTTGAGCGATGATGAAGAGATTTTCTAGGTCATTTAGATCGGCTTAGCCCGTCTGATTATTTTTTGATAAATACATAATTAGTATTAGGGCTAAGCCGAGAAAAACAAGCTATCGGTATTCGAAGTCGGGCTTTTCTAAAAATGCACATTTTGACTGAAAATTGCACTATTTTTAGAAAGCCCTTGTAAGCCCAAAAAAGACAGACGTAGAGACGTATTGCATACGTCTCCAAGTGCTTGGTGTTAGATTGAAAAAACAAGGACTAAATGATATTTTCAAATACCGATAGCTTAATATATTCTTCCAGTAGGCAGTGCTTTTTATCTTGCATATTTTAATTCGGGAGTTGAGCGGGTTCAGGCGTATGCAATACGCCTCTACGATGCCTTATGTCGTAGTCTGAGCTTGTCGAAGGCGGTGTTCTAACTTTGCATTAGTGGGCATAGGGTGCGTTACGCTTCGCTAACGGCACCCTACAAAAGGCGAAAAAACAAGCTATCGGTATTTGAAATCATCTATTTTATCTTATTGCGTGATACTTTGATTAATATCTAGAAAAAGACACGTTTGCCGTAGCCTTCTAAAATAGATTTGATACGTTCCATTGTTTCTGTCGGTGGGGCAGTAATGCCTGCCAGTTGATTTTGGTCACCAAAAAGTTCCCACTTATGTGCACCTAGTTCGTGGTAGGGTAATAATTCGACTTCGGTAATATTGTCCATATCAGCGATAAATTCGCCCAGTTGATGCGTCGATTTATCGTCATCGGTGTACGTGGGGACAACGACTCTTCGCACGCGTGTTGGCTGATTTTTTTTTGCTAAATATTTGGCAAATTTAAGCACCGTATTGACTCGTACGCCGACTAATTTTTGATGCCCTACAGCATCAATTTGTTTAAGGTCTAGCATAACGAGGTCGGTATGTTCAATTAATCTATCGAGGTCAGCATCATAATGTCTGGCAAAACCATTGGTATCCAAGCACGTATTTAATCCTAATGCCTGACACGCCTCAAACCAATCGGCAATAAAATCATATTGTAGGAGTGGCTCACCACCTGATGCGGTAACGCCACCACCTGTGGCTTTGAGATAATGCTGATAACTACGTACTTCTTTCATTAGTCCATTTACGGTGACGACTTGTGCATCATCACTTTTTAAATCCCACGTATCACGGTTGTGGCAATAGAGGCAACGCATTAAACAGCCTTGGAAAAAGGCGATATAACGTAGTCCAGGACCATCAACTGCCCCACAGGTTTCTATTGAGTGTATTTGTGCTGTTTTTTGCATTATGTGTCCTAAATTAATAAAGCCAGTGGCAATCCACTGGCTTTAATTTTATCAAGTTATCGGTAATACCGATAACCTTTAATTACAAGGTTTGCGTAAAGGTACGAGTTACTACGTCTTGTTGTTGTTCACGAGTCAGTGAATTAAAACGTACTGCATAACCCGATACACGAATGGTTAATTGTGGGTATTTATCAGGGTTTTCCATCGCCTCTAATAACATTTCACGGTTAAGTACATTCACGTTCAAGTGTTGTCCGCCTTCGATGCCTTCAAAGGTTTCATTCGCTGCTTCGTGGTGGAAGTAACCGTCCATCATACCTGCTAAGTTTTCTTGACGAGTTTTCTCATCTTTACCCAAAGCATTTGGTACGATTGAGAAAGTGTAAGAAATACCATCTTTGGCAAATTCAAATGGTAATTTAGCTACTGATGATAATGAAGCAACTGCACCTTTGACATCACGTCCGTGCATTGGGTTAGCTCCTGGACCAAATGGTTCGCCTTCACGACGACCGTCTGGTGTTGTACCCGTTTTCTTGCCATAAACCACGTTAGAGGTAATAGTTAAAACTGATTGTGTTGGAACAGCATTGCGGTAAGTTTTTAGCTTACTAATTTTCTTCATAAAGCGTTCAACTAAATCACAAGCAATGTTGTCTACACGGTCATCGTTGTTACCAAATTGTGGGTATTCGCCTTCGATTTCGAAGTCAATAGCAATGCCATCTTCGTCACGAATTGGTTTAACTTTGGCATACTTGATTGCTGATAATGAGTCAGCGGCAACCGATAGACCAGCAATACCACACGCCATGGTACGGAAGACGTCACGGTCGTGAAGAGCAAGCAATGCCGCTTCATAACTGTATTTGTCGTGCATATAGTGGATAGCGTTTAGAGCTGTCATGTATTGAACAGCTAACCAATCCATAAAGCCGTCCATTTTATTCATTACCGTATCGAAATCTAACACTTCATCGGTAATTGGATCGGTTTTAGGACCAACTTGCATTTTCAATTTCTCATCAATACCACCGTTGATTGTGTATAACAAAGTTTTCGCCAAGTTTGCACGTGCTCCGAAGAACTGCATTTGCTTACCGATAACCATTGGGCTAACACAACAAGCGATACCGTAATCATCAGATTCAAAGTCAGGACGCATTAAATCGTCATTTTCATATTGTACTGATGAAGTGTCGATTGAGATTTGAGCACAGAAGTTTTTCCAATTTTGTGGCAAGCTTTCAGACCATAAAATGGTAATGTTTGGCTCAGGCGATGTGCCCATATTGTAAAGTGTTTGTAAGAAACGGAAACTGTTCTTAGTCACCAAAGTACGACCATCTAAGCCCATACCACCAACAGTTTCTGTTGCCCA
>PDWI01005708.1_pt1 | contig 15912 bp, 19 predicted proteins | sample 1430891 | NCBI WGS metagenome assembly PDWI01 (sample SAMN01162508, study PRJNA174530) | Oral metagenome, whole genome shotgun sequencing project. | biome: Marine environment; feature: Marine mammal; material: Swab sample of the gingival sulcus; isolation source: swab sample of gingival sulcus...
ATTATCTGCAAATGAATCATTCCAAGCTTTGTTGACATGAAATGCAGTCAGGAACATATTTTCACAGGAAAGGTGACAGTTAACTTGACAGGACGGGGAGGAAATATGCAGGCTCAAGAAATTCTAATTCCGGGATATCCTAATTCCCGTATACCATGTTAATGAGCAGGAAAGCTTTTGAAAAATCCTGATCCTGCCTTGAAAAATGTTCCTGCTTTTTGCTGGAGCAAAATCAAAATAGGAGCATTCCCTTTTTTGAAATCGGCCTTCAAAAAAGAGGAGGCCCTGTTTCTGCAAGGCATTATGCTCTATTGACACCATGGGGCCTGCCAAATACAGTATAGGCCATGTTTGTTTCAGTAGTGGTGGAGCTGGGGAGTGAAGAATCCAGTACCATTGTTCAGGCCCTTATGCTCCGCTATGGCTTTAAACAGGTTCAGCATCATACCTACGAGAGTCTTACGATTAATGATAAAAATTTGTCAAGGCTAAAGCTGGATTTGGACAGGGCCGCTGATTTTTATGATTCCATAAGGATTTACCAATATCCTGTAAATAATACTCTTGTAATTTCATCCCTTACAGAAAAACGATGGAGACGCAGCGTTCTAAAAGAAAAGGACAGCGAAAAGAGAAACGGAGGCGAAAATGCTTAGCGAAATGGCGGCACAGTTAAAATCCCTGGATGGGGAAATCCTGGATTCCTGGAGGCGTCTTTGACACGGCAGGCTTAAAGGCTCGGGCCGCAGAGCTGGAAAAGGAATCGGGGGATCCTGATTTCTGGAATGATCGGGATAAGGCCGAAACAAAGCTGACACAGTTAAAGCGGCTTAAAAACAAGTATGAACCTTGGGAAAAACTGATACGGGATCTGGAGGATTTGAAGGCCCTGTACGGTTTGGCCTGCGAAGAGGAAGAGGAATCCTTTGAAGGGGAAATCCAGGAGCAGATGGAGGCGGTTGGGGCCCTTTTTGATCGTTTGAATTCCCTGGAACTTCTCAGGGAAGAAACGGATGTGCTGTCTGCCTTTGTAACCATACATTCCGGAGCCGGGGGCACAGAAGCCTGCGACTGGACCAGTATGCTCTATAGAATGTACAGCCGCTGGATAGAAAGCCGGGAATTCTCCATGACCGTTATTGATACGGTGGAAGCGGAAGGGGGGTTAAAGTCGATCTCCTTTCAGGTGGACGGGGATTACGCCTACGGTTATTTGAAAGGAGAGGGTGGCATTCATCGTCTGGTAAGGATTTCTCCCTTTGATTCCAATGCCCGGCGGCATACCTCCTTTGCCTCGGTGTATGTTTCCCCGGTCATTGATGACAGTATTGAAGTGGATATGAATGCCGAGGACATCCGGGTGGATACCTACCGGGCTTCCGGAGCCGGGGGGCAGCATGTGAATAAAACCAGTTCTGCTGTCCGCCTGACCCATATTGAAACGGGCATTGTGGTTCAGTGCCAGAATCAAAGGAGTCAGCTTCAGAATAAGGAAACCGCCATGAAGATGCTCAAGTCCCGGCTCTATGAGTATTACAGGCAGAAGCAGGAAGAAGAACAGGCCCGGAATGCGGCGGAAAAAAAGGATATGGGCTGGGGCTCCCAAATCCGGTCTTATGTGTTTCAACCCTATACCATGGTAAAAGATTTGAGAACCCGGCATGAAACGGGAAATATACAAAGTGTCATGGACGGGGATCTGGATCCTTTTATTGACGCCTATTTGAAGTACCTTTGGTCGGGGAAGAGTTTTTCATGAGAATCCTTGTAGTGGACGACTTGCCTTTTATGCGTTCCATTCTTTCGGAAATTATACAGGAGAGCGGCCATTTGGTGGCTGGAGAAGCGGGGGACGGTATTGAATGCCTTTCCCGTTACAAGGCCCTGCTCCCTGACCTGGTTCTTATGGATATTGTCATGCCCAGAATGAACGGGGTGGAAGCTCTTAAAAGCCTGAAAAAATTCCAGCCCGGCTGCAAGGTCATTATGTGTTCCTCTTTAAGTGATGAAGAAAAGATTATCCAGGCCATACGTTTGGGGGCGGTGGACTATATTGTAAAGCCCTTTCAGAGAAAACGGCTTGTTTCCGCCATTAACAGAGCTTGTGGTGGAACGGGTTAAAAATGGCCGGATTCAGGGGCTTGGTCTTTGTTTTATTTCTTGCATCTTTTTTGACTGGAGGGCTCAGGGCCGGGGAAAAAAAGGAAAAAGTCCATTCCATTAAGAAGGAGTTTTGGAATGTGGGCTTTTGTTCCCTGGAAGGAGAAGACGGGCTGGATAGCCCTTCCCGTTATCTTTTGCACGCCTTGCCCGTGATGCTGAGGAATGAACTTTCAGATATTTCCATTCATCAGTTTTCCCGGGAGGAACGGGAGGCTTGCCGGCAGGATTATCTGGAGGAAGGGCTGTTAAAACTTCAAAAGGAAAAAAGCGGCCTTGTCAAAAAGCGGGATGCCCTCCTTTTTTCCGAGGATTCACAAAGCAAGGGGCGCAAGGAATATGATAAAATTACAAAGCAGATAAAGGCAAAACAGAAGGAAGCAGAGGAGTGGCAGGGTTTGATTAGTGCAGACATCCTTTTTCCCGGGGAAGCAGAAGTCCGTTTTCCCCAGCCTAAAAAGGGGGATAATGTGTTATGGCCCTCCCGTCTCCATTATGATAACAGCTTTATGAAAAAACAAAAGCTGGATCTTCTGGTTTATGGGCATTTGGAAAAGCAAAAGAAGGATTTTGTTCTGACATTAAATGCCCGGGCTTCCCATGGGGAAAAACCCTTGTTCAGTCTGAATGAACGGGTAGGGGAGACCGACCTTGAAGAGCTTGTGCTTAAAGCTGCCGGAGAGCTTAGAACTGTTATTCTGGGCCGCTCCTGGACTGAACTGGCGGTCAAAACCAGGCTGCAAGAGGGGCGTATAAGCATTGATGGCATGCCCATGGGGGTAGGCTATGTACGTGCCCGGAATTTGAGACCCGGATTTGTTACCCTTACCGTGAAAAAAGAGGGGTATCAGGAAAGCCGGCAGCAGCTTTATCTGAGTGCTTTTTCTTTCCGGGAAGTCCTTGTGGATTTGCCTGTTGGAGACAGCCAGACCCTTTTTGTAGCTTCTGTTCCTCCCGGGGCAGATGTTTATGAAGGGGCTTTGTGGATGGGACAGACCCCCTTAAATATTCCCCGCCCCGATGATGGGAGCTGGATTCGTGTATCAAAGGAGGAGTTTATGCCCTTTATTGTTTCTTCTTCCAAAATAAAGGGCAATGCATTAACGGTGAAACTTTCTTCGGATATTTTTGACAGGGGGCTTCATTTAAAAAAAACAAAGCGGAAATTTTACAGATCCCTGGGCTGGTTTACCGTTTCCCTGGCTTTTCCGGTTATCCTTTCCGGGATTTACCAAAATTTCAGGGACAGCTATAATGCCAATGTTGCTTTATATGATAATACAGGTTCCCGGAAGGCCTATGATGATGCTCTTCAGGCAAGGAAACTGGGAAATGCTTGTTTTTATGGTTATTGGGGCAGTGTAGCCTTGAGCAGCGGGCTTTTCATCAATTTGATGTTTAGGCTGGGCAGTTACATTAAGGCCGCTAATGAATCAACACAGGGATAAAGTTTCAGGGGAATAGAATGTTCTGGAGTAAGAAAAAACAATCGGAAAGTACTGAAAAAGACAAGGGCCGGGAAAAAAGAAATTTAGGAAGAAAAATAGCAGAGCTTTTCAGCAGAAGCGGCAGTCTTGATGAATTTTATGAAGAGCTGGAAGAAATGCTTATTGCCGGAGACATGGGCGGCGCTGTTACCATGGAAATTGTGGATGAGCTGCAAACACGGGTACGAAAGGGGAAAATCAAAGACAAGGAAAGTATTCTTGAGGAGTTAAGAGGCATCCTCCGGGAAAACCTTAAGACCCTGGAACTGACTTCCCCGGCTCAGGGGCTTAGTCTGTATCTGGTTCTGGGGGTAAACGGTGTGGGAAAAACCACCAGCATTGCCAAAATGGCCCGGTATTTTCAAACCAGGCAGGGTAAAAAAGTGGTTTTTGCCGCAGGGGATACCTTTAGGGCAGCTGCCATTGAGCAGTTGAAAATCCAGGGGGAGCGGACAGGCTGCCGGGTTATTGCCCAAAGTCATGGAGCAGACCCCGGGGCGGTGATTTTTGATGCCATTGATTCAGCCCGGAGCCGGGGAGAGAACCTCATCCTTGCGGATACGGCAGGGCGGATGCACAATAGGAAGAATCTTGTCAATGAATTGAAAAAAATTGATAAAATTGTGGATTCCCGTTTGGGAAATCAGGGGGAATACAGAAAAATCCTGGTTATGGATGCCACCACGGGGCAAAATGGCTTACAACAGGCTGAGGTGTTTCACGAGGCGGTGGATATTGACGGTGTTATTCTGAGTAAGTACGATGCTACCGCAAGGGGAGGGCTTGTGGTGTCCATTAGCCGGAAGCTGGGAATTCCTGTGGCCTTTGTGGGACACGGGGAGGCTTTGGATGATCTGTCTGTTTTTGATCCTGACGCCTATCTGGACGATCTGCTTTCTACGGATTCATGATCCTGACCTTTTTCCTTCTTTTTACAGCCTTTTCTCTTTCGGCAGAGGAGTTTTTTCATTCCGACGGGCTGGGTATGCAGGGAGAGGCTCTGCCGGGGATGGAAAAAACCGGATGGGTTTTAGAGCTTTCTCAAGGAGGAAATATCAGAACCCTCTATCAGGATGGGGAGGAACATAAGCGTTGGGAAATTCAGGAATTTCCAGAGCTTCGGGATTCAGGGGCGCAGGAAATACAGGGGGATCTCCGGGAGGAACGGTATTTTTACAAGGGACTTCTCCGCTCCAGGGAGATTTGCAATACCAGGGGGCAGGTAGAAGAAGAATACCTGTATGACTCTTCTGGCGTCTTGATTCAGGAAAAACATTATTCTTATTCCCCCCAGGGGCAGCTGGAGAAAATGGAAGGGGCCGGTAACTGGAGTCAGGAAATGGTCTACAGACCGGACGGCACGTTGCGGGCCATTATTTCCGAAGGGAGCCGGGTAGACTGGCGGGCATCCAACTTTTCCAGAAGCTATCTGGATGATTTTTATGTCCGGGAATCTGTCAGGGAAAAGGAGCAGGAAAGCCGCTTTCGTTATGATGGTCCCCGGCTTGTAGAAAAAACCACAACTTTGGAGGGCAAGCTCCTTGAAGGGACAAAGTACGTCTATAATGAAGAGGGTTTTCTGGAAAAAGAGATTTTTTCCCGCCCCGGTGAAAACATCCGTAAAATCCGCACCTTTAACGGGGAAGGGCAGCTTTTGACGGTGGAAGAATTCCAGGATGAGCTTCTTGTGGGATTTGAAGAGTGCCGCTACGAGAAGGGCCGTTTAAAAAGCCGCTGCAAACAGGATTCGTCCATCCGCCGCCGCTGGGATTATGAGTACAAGGGGGAGGACACAGAGCCTTGGAAAATCCGGTCTTTTGTAAACGGGAAAGAAATAGAGCCATGAGCCGGAAATTATGGATTCCCCATATTGCCCTTCGCTACCTTCTTACCCATAACGGTCATAAGGGGCATTTGGGTAATATTCTGGCCTTCCTTGGCTTAAGTATAGGAATTATGACCCTTCTTACGGTGCTTACGGTGATGAATGGCTTTCAGCAGGGCTTTATTACAAGCATTAACGAGGTGTATTCCTACCATATCCGGGTTGAAGAGCCTTTTAGGGAGCCGGGAAGACTGGAGGGGGCCGGGATTATCGCGGCGGTTCCCTTCCGGGATGAACAGGGCATATTAAGCGCTTTGGGGGAATTCAGCTGTCCAGCCTCTGTGCGGTATCTGGGCATGGCCCAGGCTCTGGAAGATAGGGGTTTTTTGAACAAAATGAATCTTACGGAAGGGCATTTTCCTGAAAGGGCAGGGGATATTATCATTGGCAAGTCCCTGGCCAGGTTTTTGAGGGTGCATTCCGGGGATTCCCTTGGTTTTTCCACCTTGAATCCCCGGGGGGGGAAGTTTTTTCATAAAGATTTCCGGATTTCCGGGATTTTCAGCACAGGATACCATGAGTATGACAGGAATCTGGCTTTTACTCCCCTGGAGCCTGGAGGAGAAGAGCCCCGGATACTGGGAATCAAGTTAAAAAATCATTTTAGGGATCGGGGTGCCCTTGAAAAGTTAAGACAGAAGTTTCCCGATGCTTCTTCCCTGCAGTCCTGGCGGCAATATAACAGCGCCTTTTTTAATGCCCTCAAAATTGAGAAAATATTTATGTTTCTCATGCTGGGCCTTATTTTTATTGTGGTGGCCGTAAATATTTTCCATTCCATGAAACGGAATGTTAGGGAAAGGCTGGATGAACTAGCCCTCATCAAGGCCTTGGGAGGGACTGGAAGGGACTTAAACAATATTTATTTTTTTCAGGCCTTCGTTCTTTGTTTTTTCAGTGGTATGGCCGGAACTTTTGCCGGGATGGGGCTGTCTTTGAATATTAACGAGGTCATTGCCTTTTTTCTGGAATTGCGGAGCTGGTTTCATGGTGTGTCAGTCCGTATGGGTTTGGGAGCTGCCGGAGATTTTATGCCCTTTTATTTTATGGAAATCCCTGTAAAGGTTTTCTGGCAGGATGTGGTTCTTATTAACCTTAGTTCCTTTATTTCGGTTTTTCTGGCAGTGATGAGTTCTGTCCGAAAAGCCTCACAAGTATTACCAGCGGAGATTTTTACAAATGAGTAAACAGGCTAGTACACAAGGGGCAGGTCCCTTAAAGGACAATCCGGAGGATGTCATTCTGAAAATGGAGAACCTAAGCAAAACCTATATATCCGGAGAGGACAGGATTCTGGTTCTGGACAGCATTGACTTTGAATTGTCCCGGGGAGAATTCATGTCCCTTACCGGGGAAAGCGGCAGTGGTAAAAGTACCTTTTTGAATATTGCCGGAGCCCTGGATAAGGCAGATTCCGGTTCCCTTTACAGCTGCGGTATGGATTTGTTTCAGAGCAAGGCCAGGGATGTGGCCCTTTACAGAAACAGGCATACAGGGTTTATCTTTCAGTTTCACTATCTTTTAAAGGATTTTACAGCCCTGGAAAATGTGATGATGCCCGGGCGTATTCTGGGAAGCAAGCCTTCTTTTCTTAAAGACCGGAGCCGGGCGCTTTTGGAGCGGGTGGGGTTGGGAAACCGTTCCCATCACTATCCGGGACAGCTTTCGGGAGGAGAAAGGCAGAGGGTGGCCTTGGCCAGGGCCATGATCAATGCCCCGGAGCTGATTTTGGCAGACGAGCCTACTGGGAGTCTGGATGAAAAGAATTCCCGTCTTGTGGAAGAATTGCTTATTGAGCTGAGCGCCGAGCAGGGGGTGAGTCTTATACTGGTAAGTCATAATAGGGCCCTGGCTGCCCGGGCTTCCCGGCCCTACATTCTTCGGGGGGGGAAACTGCTGCCCTCATGAAGAATCTTCTGGCGGATATGACATTCAGGCTCTTTGCAGGCCGGAGGCGGCACAAGCAGGGCTCCAGACCAGTTATGGGTTCTGTTCTGGGCATAGCCTTGAGCATGATTCCTCTGGTGGTGGTTCTTTTCCTTTCTGATGCCATGATCCGGGGCATTACTTCCCGTTATATTGAAAGCGGCAGTTTTCATCTTCAAATTCGTTCTTATTCCTCTCTGTCTTTGGAGCAGTGGCAGGATAATCTTGCTTTAATTCAGGGGGTAGAGGGGCTTCGTCTTGGGGCTTTGGAGCATGGCGGCATGGGCTTTGCCTACAAGGGAAAAAGGGATTGTCCTGTTTCTGTCCGGGGCATTCAAAAAGATCTTTATTTCCGGGATGAAGGGTTTCGCCGTTATGTAAAGCTTTTAGACGGGCATTTTGACCTTGAAGAGCCCCGTTCCATTGTCCTTGGACGGGAAACCGCAAAAAAACTGGACGTCCGGGTGGGGGACAGCATACGCATTCTCACAGGAAAAACCCTGTCTTCAGGAAAGTATATTCCCAAAATTTCCCGGTTTACCGTAAAGGGAATTTTTACTACCGGGTACCAGGATTTGGACCGGCTGTGGGTTTTTATAGCCTTTGACCGGGCCTTGAAAATCCTGCAGGACAGGGATTCCTCCACAAGGATTATGATTAAGAGCCATGAGCCTTATGGAGATTTGAACGCCTTTGGTCTTGAGCTGCGCAGTGCCCTGAATCCCGGGCGCTGGGGGGTCTATACCTGGCCCTCCATGAACCGCTCCCAGCAAAGTAACTACCAAAGTACCAGAGTTCTTCTCGTTCTGATTATGGCATTGATTGTTCTTGTGGCGGTTATGAATATTTCTTCTTCCATGGTTATGCTGGTTATGGAAAATGAGCAGGAAATCGGCATCCTCAAAAGCATGGGAATTTCCAATTCCTTTCTGGGCTGGCAATACGCCTTGACCGCAGGCCTGGCAGGAGGAAGCGGCAGTCTGGGGGGGCTGGTGCTGGGTTCCCTGATTGCGGTCAGATTTAATCAACTTATTAATTTTCTGGAATTCCTGACCAATGGGGTACTGGGCTTGTTTTATCAGGTGTCGGGGCGGGTTAATCCAGGGCAGGTGGCCTTGCTGAACAAGGAATACTATCTGGATGATTTTTCCATTACTCTGGACTTTGGAATTCTGACCCTTATATTTTTTCTGACCCTTATCCTTTCCGTGGCAGCAGCCTGGCTCCCTGTGAGAAAAATTGCCCGGATAAGTCCCCTGGACATACTGCGGAAGCATTAAGTTTTCCTGCTTTGGGAATTAAAAGCATAAAGTTTTTTCCAAAATTGGAATTACTGACCTCTGGGTTCAGGCACTTGACTTCCATAAAGATTAAATGATATATACACGAAGTGCCAAAAAATAGGATTGTTGAGGTTAACCAAAGATGTACGCACTTGTTGAAATCAAGGGAAAGCAGTATAAGGCTGAAAAAGGCTCTGTGTTAAAGGTTGACAAATTTGATAATCAGGCTGGTGACAAGGTAGAATTTGATTCTGTTCTGCTCATTTCCGGAGAAGGGGAACCCAAGGTCGGAACGCCCTATGTGGAAGGGGCAAAGGTTACAGCTCTTATCAAAGACACTGTCAAAGACAAAAAAATCAAGGTTCTGAAGTTTAAAAGACGGAAGGGTTACAAAAGAACACAGGGGCACAGACAGCAGTATACCCTGCTTCAGGTAGAGGATATTCTGGGAGCTTAAGCTGCCATGATACGGATTGTTCTTACCTTCGGGGATTCCGGCCTGTTGCAGGCCCTGACATCCCAAGGTCATGCCAAAAGAACATCCTCTTTACCCAGTGAAGTCTGTGCTGCCGTATCGGTTTTGCTGAGAACGGCGGCCAGGCTTTTTAGCCATACCGATGGGCTTAAAGTCTCGGGAAGGGCTGAAAAAGAGGGGCATCTGGAAATTCTTGTGAAAGAGGTGTCCCCTAGGCGGCGTGAATGGTTCATGGGTGCCGTGGATTTGCTGATGTTGGGGCTGCGGGATCTTGAAGAAGAATATCCCGGCAGTTTGCAGATTAGAAGAAATGTGAGGTAAGAGAATGGCTCATAAAAAAGGTGGAGGAAGCTCCAAGAATGGAAGGGATTCCAATGCTCAGAGACTGGGTGTAAAAAGATTTGGTGGTCAGTTTGTGAAAGCTGGTGAAATCCTTGTCCGTCAAAGGGGAACCCGGTTTCATCCCGGGGACAATGTTGGTATTGGAAAGGATGATACCCTCTTTGCAAGGGAAGAAGGGAATGTTCTTTTTCACAACAGGAAAGGCAAGAAAAGAGTTTCCATCGTCGCCGCAGGGGAATAAATTCCACCATGCAGGGTTTTATTGACGAAACTCGTCTGGAAGTTTTTTCCGGAAAGGGGGGCGCAGGCTGTGTCTCCTTCCGGAGGGAAAAATATATCCCCCATGGCGGTCCCGATGGCGGAGACGGCGGAAGAGGGGGAAATGTTGTTTTTCTTGTCAAGAAGAATCTGAAAACCCTGTCCCATCTGAATTATAAGCATGTGTACAAAGCTCAAAACGGCCAGCCCGGCATGGGAAAGCGCATGCACGGAAGAAATGGGGAAGACGTTATTATTGAAGTACCCCCGGGAACCCTCGTCAAGGACTACGGAAGCGGGGTAGTCCTCAAGGATTTTTCTTCCAACAGGGAAGGGGAAGAATGGGTCTTTTTAAAAGGGGGCAACGGCGGTCAGGGAAACTGGCATTTTAGAAGTGCCAGAAAGCAGGCCCCTCGCTATGCCCAGCCTGGACTGGATGGGAAGTATGCAGAAATCAGGCTGGAGTTGAATTTAATTGCGGATATAGGTTTTGTAGGTCTTCCCAGTGTTGGTAAATCCAGTCTTTTAAAAGCCTTGACCAATGCCAATCCCAAGGTGGCCTCTTATCCCTTTACCACCAAAATTCCCAATTTGGGAATGCTCAGGATTGGAGAACGGGACATCGTTTTAGCGGATATTCCTGGAATTATGGAAGGTGCATCCCGGGGACTTGGTTTGGGCTTAAAATTTCTGAAACATATAGCCCGGACTTCCGGTCTGGCCTTTCTTGTTGACTTGGGAGAGGAAAATTTTACCCAAACCTACGGGCAGCTCCTGGGGGAAGTAAAAAATTATAATCCTGCCCTTTTAGAGAAAAAACGCATCCTTTTGGGGACAAAGATGGACCTTGAACAGGCGCCGGAAAATTTGGAAATCCTTAAGGGACTTTTTCCTGATGAGCAGGTTCTTGGAATTTCCGTTTTTTCACGTTTTGGTCTGGAGAATTTGAAAAAGGCCATTTTAAACATGACGGATTAGCCGTGAAGCTTCTCATATTTGGGGGAACATTCAATCCCCCTCACCGGGGGCATATTGAAATAGCCCGACAGGCTTGTACTGCTTTTTCCTACGACAGAATTGTTTTTGTTCCCTCCTTTCATCCTGCCCATAAGGAAATTCAGGGAGCGGTGAGCTTTGAACACCGTTTTGCCATGGCGGATTTGGCAGCCCGGGAGCTTGCCAATGCCTTTGTGTCCGACTGCGAGGGGCGGAGAAAGGGCATTTCCTATACCATTGATACGGTACGTTTTTTAAAGAAAGAGTTTTCCTTGACAGATAACCCCGGGTTTATCATGGGGGATGATCTTGTTCCGGGATTTCATCGCTGGCATAAGGCAGAAGAGCTGGTTAGGGAAGCGGATATGATTATCTGTCTCAGGGAAAACTCCCGTGCCATTCCTTTTCCATGGCCCCATAAGTATATGGAAAATCCCCGGGTTTTGATCTCTTCCAGTGCCATACGGGAAAAAATCCGGGCTGGTGAAAATGTCAGGGCTCTTCTGCCCTCCAGGGTGTACAGCTATATTCAAAAAGAAGGGCTTTATGAGGGAAGATGATTTTTCTTTCTGGAAGGCAAGGCTGGATGAGCAGGCTTCCGGGATGCTGAACCCTTCCAGGCTTGCCCATAGCCGGCGCTGTGCTGAATATGCCGGCTTTCTGGCAGAAAAATTTGGTGCTGATGTTTTTCTTTGTACTCTGGCGGGTCTGGGGCATGATATTTCAAGGGAGCAGTCCCCCGGGATTATCCGTGACTGGGCCCGGAGGGATTTGAAGTCCTTACCGGATTTTATGATTAAAAATCCGGTGCTGCATCATGGTCCTGCTTCTGCCTGGTATGTGGGGCGGAAACTGGGCTTAAAGGAGCCTTCCCTCCTAAATGCCATCCGTTATCATACCACTGGGCATCCCGGGCTGGATGCCAACGGCCTTGTTGTCTATGCTGCCGATTATATGGAGCCAGGCAGAACACATATCAGTAACAAACAGCGTAAAAACCTTCTGGCCCTGCCTCTGGAAAAATTGGTAATGGAAATTCTTACTCTGGTAAACTCCTACCTTTTAGGCAGGAAGTTGACTCCCGCTCCCTGGAGCAGGGAGTTGTATGAAGAGCTAAAGAAAAGGTAGAATGCAGTACCATGAACGAGCGGAAAGCACCGGATAAATCAACCATACTCCTTTTGCTTATTTTTTTTATTATGGCAGCCTTCCTTGTGTATCTTTTTTTAACCATGAAAATTGATGATTTCAAGGAGATGGTACACAATAAGAAGCTGATAAGCATCCTTATTGTTATTGAAGATGAAGAGCAGGAAAAGCCCGAGCTTACCGAGGTTTTTTATTATCACCCCCGGACAAAAAAAGGAGCCTTGTTGAATATTCCCCAGGAAACAGGAGCCTTGATACAGTCTTTAAACCGGGTTGACAGGATTGCTTCCCTCTATAATCATCTGGCTCCGGAGGCATATTTAAAGGAAATTGAAAAACTTACAGGAATCGCACCGGATTTTTATTTGTTTTTTACCAAAAAAGAACTTGTCAGTCTTGTGGATTTTGTGGAGGGTATTGATATTTTTCTGGCTAATCCCATTGACTGGACAAATCAGGAAGAGCGGGTTCTTATTCCTTCAGGGAGTGTGAATCTGGATGGAGATAAAACCAGAGATTTTTTACATTATAAAGTGAATGGAGAATCTGTAGAAGATAAGGTTAAGCGGGAGCATGAGGTGATCCAGGCCCTTCTGGTTCAAATGAGCCGGAAATACAACAGCCTTTTTGAGGATGGATTTATAAAGTATATTTTTCCGGGAATCATGACCCCTTTTGATGAAAAATCATTTCGTTCCTTTCTGGCTGAATTGTCATTTCTGGAAAAAGACAGAATTGTGCTTCAGCAGGTTTTGGGTACCCGGCGTCTGGTCGATTCCAAAATCCTTTATTTTCCTCATTATGAAGGAAAGCTCCTTAAAGAGACGGTGAAGCAAATGGAGGAATCACTTTCCAGTTTTGATATTCGAAAAGATGAAGAGCTTGTAGTTTCCATCGAAATTCAAAATGGCACAAGCCGGAACGGTTTAGCCGGGCGGACCGCTCAAATCTTTAAGGGGTATGGCTATGATATTGCTTCTGTAAAGAATGCGGATTCTAAAGATTATGATAATACGGTGATTCTGGATAAAAAAGGAGATCCCGGGGCAGCCCAGCGGGTAGCCAATTTGATTAACTGTCATAAAATTCATAGCAGCATTGACAAAAACCGTGACGAAACCATAGATATAATTGTGATATTGGGAAAGGATTTTGATGGACGATACGTTAAGTGAGGTGTGGCCTGTTCTGGTAGATGTTCTGCAAGAAGCCAAAGGGATAAACCCTGTAGTGCTGAATATGGATGGGGTCTGCTCCTGGGCGGACTGCATGGTCATTGTTACTGCCTCCAGCCGGGCACATATGCATGGTCTTTGTCAGAAGGTGAATGAATACCTTAAGGATAAAACAGGATTTTCATCCGGAATTTCCGGAAGAGCAAAAAATGAGGATCAGTGGCTGCTTATGGACTGGGGAGCCATGGTCATCCACATCATGAATTCTGAAGCCAGGGCTTATTATGAACTGGAAAAAGTCTGGTTTCAGGCAGAGGTTTTGTTTCCTTTTAACGGCATGGACAGGTAGCCGGTGAACAGGGTTTTTGGATAAAAGGTACATTTCGTTGACAAGCCAGGCACGGCTTTTTAGAGACGGCCGTCCTTTTCCAGCTGCCGTATCATTTTTTCTGCGGAAAAACCTGCCATTCCTTCCTTGAAAAGATAGTCAGCCTTTTCCAGAAGGTTTTCGGGATCGGCGACTGTTGGCAGGGGGGTGGCTGCACAGGTCATTCCTGCTCTTTCTGCCGCTTCAACGCCATGGGGAGAGTCCTCCATCACAAGGCATTCTTCAGGAAGAAGGTTAAGGCTCTTTGCTGCCATAAGAAAAACATCCGGTGCCGGCTTACCCCTTCCAGCATCTTCCGTTGATAACCTGAGGGGAAAAAGTTCCCTGATACCGGCTTCCTTTGTGGTTTCTTCAATGATGTCCCGGGAAGACCCTGACGCTATGGCCGTTTTCAGGCCCCTGCTTTTGATCTGCCGGGCAAAGGATACCATTTCCGGGAAAGCCTGGATATTTTCCCTGGCCAGTTCAAGATAAACTTGTTTCTGGAAAGCCAGCATGTCCCGGGCCTTTGCGGTGATGCCGTATTTTTTTTTGACGAAGTTCACAAAATTTACAGCCCCCATCCCGATGCACCCATCGTGCTCTTCTTCCCTCATAAATCCTCCATAGGAGGCTACCATGGCCAGGTCGGCCCGGAGCCACAGGGGCTCTGAATCCAGAAGGGTGCCGTCCATGTCAAAAATAACCGCTTTGAGTTTCTGCATTTATTCCTTCCTCATTTCTTCGTTTTGCTTCCCTTTGTTGTTTGGGGAAGGGGAGGTCGTGTTTTGCTTTAAGGCCCGGCCGCTGCTCATAAGGATGCTTAAAGGTCTAAGGGAATCAATATTGGCACATATAATTTTGATGGTTTCTGTCAGGGGAACCGCCAAAAACATTCCTGTGATTCCCCATATCCATCCCCAGAAAACCAGAGAAACCAGAATTACAACAGGGGAAAGATCCAACCGTTTTCCCTGAAGTTTGGGATCCAGAAAATTTCCCAGTATGAGCTGAATAAGGGGCATGGTAATCAAGGTGGCCAGTATGGGGTTCCATTCGGGATAAAACTGGATAAGGGACATCAGGATGGTTGCCCCCATAATAAAGGCAGACCCTGCATTGGGGATAAAATTGAAAAGCACTGCCAAAAAACCCCACATCAGGGGAAAATCAAGACCTATGAGGGACAGGGTAAGGCCTGTGAAAAGACCGGTTACAATGGATATGGCCAGTTTGATTGCCAGATAACGGGCTACCTGTGTGTTTATGGAACGGATGATGGCGCCCAGCCGGATTTGCATGAAATGGCCGGGAAAGGCCATGTTGATTTTACGCTCTGAAAGAGGGTTTTCCAAAAGCATGAAGACCACAAAGAACAGAACCATGATGAGTTGGCCTGCAAAGGACATGAAAGACAGGGATATGGAAAACAGGCCGGAACGGAGGTTCGTTGAAAGTTTCATGGCATCCAGAATATCCGAAGGCAGATTATAACTTTTGACAATTTTACCAAGGATGATGTTAAAACGCTGCTGGTAATGCCCCGCTACGGAAATGAAAGCGCTGATATTGGTATAAAATAGCCATCCTATAATATACAGGCTGATCATAAGGAGCAGGATGACCAGAAGAACAGCAAAGGTTCGGGGAATTTTCTTGTTGAATCTGGTTACCAGGGGGGATAGAAGAAGCGAGATAAGCACTGCAATCGTGAGGGGCAGAAAGAGGGGTCTTAATATGTGGAGAACCGCCCCCAGGGCAATAACCGCAAGAACAGCAAGAAGAACCGTGTTCAATCTGATTTTCATGTATATACTATAGAATAAATCAGGACTTGTGACCATAATTAATCCTTGGTAATTCTAATTTTGGAATATCCTAATTCCTGTATACCATGTTAATGTGCAAGAAAGGACCTGCGTTCAAGGCGCCAAAGCAACAACACATAGAATCTCATAGGAAGAACGAAATCCGAAACGCTTCCCTGATCTTGTGTTTAACCTATGGGGAATCATGAACTTTTTCCTCGCTGTTTTGCTATGCAGCGCATTGATTTATTCTGACGCAGACCAATCATTATTTCTTCACCTTCTTCGTGGATGATTAGTCTATACATTGGCTTGTCTTTTGAGGTAGTGTTTATGATATAAATCAAGTTTAGTTAAGATTTCGGTATAGGAGTTTGCACATGGAACTTAAAAAAATCAATCTTTTTTTCAGAAAAGCCGCCGAATTTCAGGTCAAGTTCCGCTGGTTTATTCTGGTTCTGTTGGCAGGCCTTACCGCCTTTGCCCTGGTAGGAACAAAGCGCATGAATATGGGGAGCAATTCTCAGGACTGGTTTACCGAAGAGAACACACTCCAGCGTAAGATTGACGAGTTTGAAGAACTCTTCGGCAACAACGACAG
>PDWI01005709.1_pt1 | contig 15911 bp, 9 predicted proteins | sample 1430891 | NCBI WGS metagenome assembly PDWI01 (sample SAMN01162508, study PRJNA174530) | Oral metagenome, whole genome shotgun sequencing project. | biome: Marine environment; feature: Marine mammal; material: Swab sample of the gingival sulcus; isolation source: swab sample of gingival sulcus...
CCATTAGCACCATCACGACCATCCACACCATCTACGCCATCACGGCCATCTCGGCCATCCTGACCGTCCCTACCATCAGCGCCGGTGCCTGCAGCGAACTGCTGAGGCTGGACAACTGGGGGGATGGTTGCGGTGGTGGGGGCCAAGTGCTGAAAGACCAACTCTTCAGCCAACTCAACATTGGAGTAGCAGTGACCGCTTAACCATGCAGAACTTTCGCCCAACAGATCGTTAATCCCACCGGGGTCGCCCAAAGACAGTAGCAGCGGACACTCCGCGTACGTATAGGTTTTGCGCTGCTCTACGGGTTCGCGGCAGCCCTCCGGGATAGCATCACCCACGCCATCAGCTGTATCAGTTGGATGCACAGACCGGCACATCTGCATATAGCTAACACTGTCTGGCATGAAACGAGGCAGTTTGAGGTCGAGGTTATAAACGCCGCTGCGCACATAGGTATCAGCGAAGTCTTGGCTAAGGCGCACTTTACCCGTCTGGCGGTCGTATGCCATCAGGCGGATATCGTAGTAGCCGTCGCTAATAGGCTGGTTCTGCTCGCTGTAAAACCGACCGCTAACCGTTGCCGTTGTGGGGGTCAAATAAAACGCCAAAATGGCCAGCGCCAAGCAAGCCACGACAAGCAATGTTTTGGTTGAATGAAAAACTTTGATTTTTACCCCTTTGACGTTTCCTCACTCCTCTGTTAATTTTATCAAGATCATGCTTTTAGCTCAAGCGTAATAACCCTTTGCGGCTTGCTGCAGCCAGACTGGCTAAGCCACCCAAAATAAGACCCGCGACATATTGGCTGGGGTCTTATCGACTACTCGACTTACAAGGCGCTCAGACGCCCGAATATCTGCCTACGTACGATCGCTCAACGCAACAACTAAGACCGTCGTGTCTTGACTATTAGCCCAACACCGAGAACTATTGATGCGCCAAAGGCTACCGCCAGTGCCATAGGTGTCCCAGTGTCAGCCAGTCCCTGCCGCCTCCATACGGTCGGATCAATCGTGCCATTGCCTGCATCAGAGTTGTCGGTTAGGACTGGAGCTAGACCAGCATCTTTGTCGTTCTGGAAGTCACCGTCGCCATCTTGGTCATAGTAGGCCCGGGCCTGGTTTTCTACGGTGTCAACACTAGCTGGTACGGTAGTCTTGAATATGATAACTACTTCGTTGGCTGAGTTGTTTTCATCAGTACCGCCTGGATCTGGTGCGATGTTGCCCTCCCAGCGAACACGGTTTTCGTTAGCGTCATAGGTACAGACGTCAGTGGTTGAAGTGCCGCGAGCATCACAGGTTAGTGAGTTCGCTACATAGGTAGTGCCCGCTGGTATGTTATCCAGGACTTGGGTGTTTAGGGCTGTGATGTTGCCGTCATTGATCCAGACCATTTTCCATTCCATTTCTGGAGCACCACCAGAGACTGTTTTGCGGGCAGATGGCGGGTCAAAGACATTGGCATGGCCAGTTACCTCGACTGTGGCTGTAGTTGTTTCGCAGTTGGCTGGACTGGCAGTTTCGCATATCTCGTAGCTCACTGTGTACGTTCCTGGTGCCGTACCAGCGGCCACGTTGACCGCCCCGGTTAATGGGTCGAGTGTTACCCCTGGGTTAGAGGTCGATACCTGAGACAGCGTTACGTCAGCCAGTGTGGCTGGATTGCCGCCCAGAGTGTCATTGTCTAAGACGTTAGCGATGGCCTCTCCGCCAGTACTAGGCGCACTACCGGTGTCTGGCGTTGCCGCGATTGGGTTAGCCGTAACAGTCACGGTAGCGGTTGATGTAGCGCAATTGGTTGGGTTAACCGTTTCGCAGATTCGATACTCTACGGTGTACGTGCCGGCTGCCGTGCCAGCAGCCACATTGACCGCTCCAGTTAATGGGTCGAGCGTTACGCCCGGGTTAGAGGTCGACACCTGGGACAGCGTTACATTTGATGTTGTGGCTGGGTTACCGCTTATGGCGTCGTTCACGAGCACGTTGGCGATAGCCTCTCCGCCAGTCGTCGAGATACTGCCCGAGTCGGTATTAGCAACGATTGGGGCGTCAGTCACTGTAATGTCTACCGTTTCCGTCTGACACAACTGCGGCACCGTGCCATTAACGCATACTTGGTAATCTACGGAGTAGCTGCCAGCGGATACACTGTCCGCTATAGTAACCTCGCCAGTTGCAGGGTTGAGCGTAATGCCTGCGTCCCAGACCCCTGACTGGGAGATAGTTACCTGTTCTAGGCCAGTTCCGATAGTCGGAGCTGTGCCGTTAACCGTATCGTTATCCAAAACGTTTGATATCGTAAAGGCGGTTCCGGCCGTCCCCGAGCCCGAATCGTCAGACGTATTGAGCGAGCAACAGTCGGCATCTTTTTGGGAGTCATCTTTGGATGTCCCGGTGTCTTGTCCAGCCGGAGATGCTGGGTTTGGTATACCGTCTGTGTCAACTGCATTACCAAAGTTCATATTACCGGTTGCCGGTGAGCCCGATCCAGTAGTTACGCCTTGTGCGTTTTGCAAGCCTGCCGGCGTAAATGCTCCTGCCCCTTCGACCGCATCAAAGCATCCATCGTTATCCGAGTCTAGGTCAAGGTGGTCTGGGGTTCCATCCGAGTCCGTATCAGCACACGGGCCCGAAATACCTATGAAATAATTGTCTCCCGCCGCGGTCGGCAAAGTGAACGAGAAGGAGTTCGTTCCAGCTGGCAGCCTTGCGGACAGACCACCTCTGTTTGGGGCGCCCGGAGGATCTATCGTAAACGAGTTTGTCCCGACACCCGTTCCGTTTGCCAGAGTCTCAATTGTCACATTTGGCGAGAAAGCCACATTTTTATCAAAGCCGGTAAAGTGTAGGTGCAGCTCTGCTGTGGTTGCGCTCGTAAAGTTGAAGTTATACGTTACCCCAGCAACAGAATCAACCAAGCTCATAATAGGTTTTCCGATAATATTTGCCCCGTTGTTATTTAGCCCAGCAGAGCCAGGATAGCCCGCATGGGCAGTTGAGGCAGTTTGCGCAACCGGATCTCTATAGTTGGAGTTATTGGTGACATTTACCGTCATTCCGTCCAGACTACCGACAACTGTTGCGTCGCCAGCAGTCCCTGGACCAGACCCTGGGGTTGGATCGGTTATAGACCAACTCGCCCAGTTAGCACTACATTCAGCTGCATCTAGGATTCCGTCATTGTCGTCGTCTTTGTCTACAGCGTCAGGAACACCGTCTTCATCGGCATCGCCCGCCAAGCAACCGCCCGAGAAATACAACACATTGCCAGCGTTCCAGTTTGAGTCCAACGTAACCCTTACTTCATCCACTAGACCGACATACCTCTCCACGACTCTTCCGCCCAGAGACACCTCTGTCTCGTCAGATACGGTGTTTTCATAAAAACCACTGGCATCTACCGTAACATTACTCCCGGTCAGATCGACCTGCTTGTCAGCTACTGGATTGCCATCGAAGTAGGCCTCGATTTTAGCCTTTTCGTAAAAGCTGGAGCCGCCCACGACCCAAAAATCCAGATCCCTCAGATCAATCTCTAGATTGGTTGTCGGGCTGCTAAAAGAATAGACAAACGTGGTTGTCGCCGAGGTATTAGCATCACCACTATCGCCATTCACGCCCTGAAACGAGGTATGAGCATAGTCGGGGGTCTGATCTGACCAAACGCTAAAATAGCTAGGCGCATCACCAGTAGTCGAGTGCGATATATCCAGCCCAGGTATATTTGTACCAAGCGTCTGGCCGCTGAGGTTGTAGCCGGATGATGTTGCTACCGATTCATAACTCGATAGGTTAGTTCCGGCCGAAACGCACTGCTCACTAGCCGCCCTAACATTGCTTTGCGGCGGGACAAATATGGTCATAAAAGCCAGTAGCGGAACACCAACTATAGCTATAAATGTTGATTTTAGTTTTTTCCTCAACAGACAGTCCTTTCCAGTACTAGTCGCCCACACTCGTCTATATGGTCACGCCTATATAATACCGCTTGTGCTTTATTTTAACACACTGATTTTCTACGAAAAACTTACACAAGCTCAATACACGTACGTTTCAATACCGAGAATCCGCAAACAGCCGCGCCGACTGCAGCATAAATACGCGCGCCACAACTACACCATTTAGCCGGCAACGATAAGCCAGAAAACTCGTAACATGATCACTATCCCCAGCGACATGATGGCCCCCAGCAACCAGAGGCTAAGCATTTTGAGGCGTCCAGGCTGAGCGCTAATATTGCGCCGACCATCCAAGGACAGGTAGCGCATATAGGCGCTATGAACCATCAAAACATTCATGATAATTCCAGAAACGATCGCCAAACCGATGCCGAATAGCAAGTACTGACCGCGCTGATCCTTTCGCTCCAGCCTGTCCAAGCGATCCACCAACGGAGTCAGGTCAGTCGGCTGAGCCCGGCCCTCCTGAGCGGTTGCTTGGTTGTGTGTCACTCGGCTTGGCCCAGAATCGGTCGGCGCAGCCGACCTGGCGCCGGCATTTGCACTCGGCTGGCGGCCTCCGCCACTACCCGAAGATGTAGGCGTCGCGGTTGGACTCGGCTGCGAACCGCCAGACGCAGAAGGCGGCGCTTGTTCGCCCTGATCAGGCGTTTCAGCGGCATAATCATACTCGATATTGACGGCTGTGACGGTTGTTGCCGTATAGCCATCGCTACTAAGCTCTAGCCGATACTGGATATACTGATCACCGTCGTCCACACAGTTGTTGTCGCTAATGTCAGTGCCGCTGGCGATTTCGTTACAGCCCGCAAATGCAGCCGCATCGCCCATATCCGACTGGCTGCCCGTCCTGACAAACAGTTTGACGCCGCTGGAGTTAGCACTCGCAAAACTTGCCTGCCCCCACAATGTCCGATCATTATCCGCTTGGAACACGCGCGAAACAAGCTCGCCAGAAGCTTCATACGGACCTTCCGAAGCGGCCGCAAATGTGACGGTCGGCTCGACCTGGCTCCACTGCCGAACCCGCACATTGTCGATATCATGGCGACCACTATGAACGCTAAAACCGACGTGCAACGGCGAGCTGCTAGCCGCAGAAGATGACAACGCTTCTATGTATGCAAGGCTAGGGTCGCTTCGATAAAGATAGCGCGCGCCGCTTGACGACTTCAGCCGAACGCTGACATCGTATGGCACCGCCATCGACCAGTCGTGCGAACCACCGCCCAGTCCGATACTAGTCCCGTTCTCATACACCCTCTGAGCTACGGTTGTCGCGTTGCCCGCACCGATATTGTAGTAGCCATGCGTTTGCCTCGCATACGCGGGGTCTGTTTTGCTATTACGCCAACCCATCATAATCGCATCATAGCCGGTGTTGTTGGTAACCCACAGATAATCGTAATCAACCGCCAATTGATCCGCTCGATTAAACCCCTGCTGGCTAGCAATACTCGCCGACCAACCGTTCCCGCTCTTGCTGACTGCAAGCTTTCCGCCAGATATACTGAATGTCGCCGGAGAAACCACCTCCCATTTGCTGGCGTCAATGCTTGCGCCCTCAAAATCATCAAAGAACATGAACGTCGCTTCGCCATCTGACAGGCTCGCCGCCGCCGAATTACCGTAGTACATCATGATCTCATTCGCACCGTTTGCTAGCGTCGGGATCTTGACCCAAAATACTGCTTCTACGCCGTCGGTTTTGCGCTCTAGCCAATAATCCATATCGCTCGTTCCGTCGGGACTGACAAATCGAATATCGCTGAAATCATTGTTCATGCCCGTCTCGTAAGCAACCTTCAGCTCCACCTGATAGTCGGTTTTGGCGACCGTGCTATCGATTGCCACTCGGCGGCGTATTGTCCAGTCATCGGTACAATTTGCAGTGGCACACCAATCGCCAGAAGGCGCCAGCCCAACCGCTCCGCTACCGGCCGTTACAGACGTCGACGCTGATACGTACTGACTATCGCCCGACCCAACGCCGCCCGACCAATCAGTCTGGCTCCACGTCTGCGTTGCAGCCCCAACAAAGGGGCTGACCACGATACTCAACACCACAACTACCGCGAGAGATAGCCACAGCTTAACCAATACGGGGTGTTCTTTTGCTGGGCGATGAATAGCCGCTTTTTTGGCCCTATGCGAACCGTGCCGCAAGTGATGTTTGCGACGCAAGTGCACGCGCAGCCAACTAAAAATGCTTAGTTGCTGGGTCTGCCTAGACTTTGATTTCGCCATCTTCTCTTCTTCATACGCTTAGCCGGTATTATACCACGCTTATGCATGCCAGCAGACCAGCGCAAGCCCCCAACAAGCACATGGGCTGGCCAGCGGCATGAAGCATTAGCTATAATGTCCCGCGTGGAGAGACATCGAACAGCAGAATCAGAGCCAGCAGCACCAGGGCAAGAACCAGCTCAGCCCGCCGCACGGCCTACTCGCAGCAGCAAAAAACTCAAGCGCTTCAACGACGTTCTGAGCTTTGTAGTACTGGGGCTGGGTCTCTATATCACGATTATGCCGCTGCTCCCAGTAGTACAATTCTGGTGGCAACAACGCCAAGGCGTAGTTATCCCGTACTCTGGCAAGCTAGCCGACAATAGCGGCAGCGAAACCCGCAAACAACAAAAACCAACACCCCAAGACAATCGTCTCGTCATCCCCGCCATTGCGGTCGACGAGCAGATCGTAGAGGGCAGCACCATAGACGTCATCAGGGACGACAACGTCTGGCGGCGGCCCAATTCCAGCACCACGCCGGATGCTGGCAATATGGTAGTCGTCGGACATCGTTTTGCATACTCTAGCCCATACGGCGCTTTTTATCATCTGGACAAAGTCAAAGTCGGCGAACGGCTAGCGCTTTATTGGGAGGGCGAGGAATACGTGTATGAGGTTTCGGAGACCAAGATTGTCGAACCGTCAGCCATAGAGGTAGAAAACGATACGCCGCAGCGACAGCTAACCCTGTACACTTGCGCGCCTATTTGGTCGGCCAAACAAAGGCTGGTTATCGTCGCAAAACCAATAGGATCAGGAGATTAGATGAAAATTAAAGAGTGGCACCGCACCGTCGTACTGCTAGCCCTGCTAGCTATTGGTATCGGCTTTTTGGTCTGGGTCAGATTATCCTACCAAAACGCACTGTAGACTGGCGCCCACACATCCACCAATTCAGCTCATGAAAATAGCATACAGACTGATCGCCAGCGAGGTCAGGCCAATTATGACGCTAACCCAAAACTTGATCCAGTCTTTGCGAGCATTCTGCCGAACGCGAGCACGCTCTTTTTGCATGGTTTTGTGTAGTTCGCTAATCTGCTCATCAAGTGAAACAAGGCTTGGCTCCTTGGTAGTCTCCTCCATGGATCCCCCAATAATACTACGCTGCTCGCGTATAAAGCGCCGGATAATATCAACGTCAATTTGCCGGTGATAAAGCGCCGCCAGGCGAAGCATCTCTATCTGCAAGATATCGAGCGTTGCAGCCTGTTTTAGCTTTGCGTGCCGCTCGGCCTCGGGGTCAGTACTGGCCTCTGCCTCTGCAGTAATCTTCTGTAGCGTCTGCTTAATCTTTTTGCCGATAACTGTCAGCTCGTGCTCAAGCTCTTTGGTGCGCTTGTCGCCCTGGTTTTGGTCTTTTTTAGCCTCTTCGAGTGTCTTTTGTAGCGTCGACCTCAGGCCGAAGAGCGCCCCTTTTGGTTGTCGTGTCATTGCTAACCATTATAACATCCCAAAGCCGGTCTGAGCACTAATTGCCTTGACACGCCACCCGCTCAGGAAACCTAGCGTTATGAGGCAAGGCTACCTGCCGTATAATAAGCCGTATGACTAGGAAGTAAGCAAAACTAAAAAGGAAACATTAAAGAGAGGGTGTGTTTTATGAAAAGATCACGATTAGGCATCTCAAAAGTTACAGCAGTTATGTTTCTGACTGCCATCGTCTGTGTTTTGGCGACTTTGACATTCGCGTTAATAAACATGGACCGATCGGACACAGCACAATTGGACGATAGCAATCCGAACACGGTCTACATGACGGTCGACCACAAAACATATAGCAGTGTTTCGGAGCTGAGCAACGATTCAGACACTATCGTCCTAGGTTCGGTGCTGAATAACGGCTCATCCAAGCAAGATCCGTCCCCTGACAAGAGTGGCGGTGGACAGCCCGCACCGGGGTTGGTTAGCACCGAATTCTCGGTTCGAGTCGATAAATCCCTCAAAGGCGATGTAAAGAGCGGTCAGGCCATAACGGTAGTGCTGACAGGCGGTACGGTCAACGGCACAAAATATATGCCCGAGGATATGCCGTGGCTATCGAAGGGGGAATCGGTGATAATCTATTTGTCTAGGGGTGGCGATGGAAAATATTACCCTCTAGCAGGAGGAGCGGCTATAGCCTCCAAAAAATCCGCCAGCTCAAAACAGTTTGTACTACCAAGCGGGGTGTCTGGCGGGCGCCAGATGGAAGTATCTGAAGTTACGTTTTAAGATTCTATCCCGCGTAAAATCCTAACCCGTCCTTTCTTTTTTCTACTCTCGCACTCGTTCCCACCCAAAAGAAAAGCGACTAGGCCAGAACCAAACTACCGATGCTAAATGAAAGAACCGCCATTTCTGGCGGTTCTACCGTTTTGTCAGTTTGTTGCGCTTATGATTCTTCTGGCTTGACTAAGGAGTTAATTGGGGAACCGGTCATGGAGCTCGGTCACCCTTTTTCACTGCTTGGTCTGGCTCCGGGGAAAGGATTCGAACCTTCGACCTAGTGGTTAACAGCCACCCGCTCTACCGCTGAGCTACCCCGGAATATCAAATGTAATGCAAGCCTTGACTACACCGCCAAACGCTACCTGATGACTGCTGAATTATAGCGAAGTATTGCCCATCAGACAAGGCAGATGACCAGAGGCAGGCAAAAAAACACCCCAAGACACCACAAAAGAAGCCCTGCAAGAGTTTATTTACGGTGCAATTTCGGTTATAGTTAGGGTAAATGACGCAAAACCAGTTTTATCCACCCCTGCAACCGCAGGATCAGCCCGTGTATGGCATCCCGTCGTTACCAGAGCCGATTCCAGAACCCGAACCGCCCAAGAAAGAGGGTTGGCGCGGCATGGTTTCTACCATACTAATCTTACTAGCCGCACCGTTGGTGGCGCTGTTTTTGACAGCTTTCGTATTTCAGTCATACGAAGTCGACGGCCCCAGCATGCGAACCACGCTAGAAGACAAAGACCGCCTGATTGTACTAAAGCTACCTCGCACTTGGGCATCCATAACTGGACATGACTACATACCAAAGCGCGGCGACGTGGTGATATTTGTACGCCACGCCGGCAGTAACGCACTGGTGACAACAAGCACTGGCGACAAACAGCTCATCAAACGAGTCGTCGGTCTACCGGGCGAACATGTGACCGTCAAAAATGGCGTATTAACGGTATACAATCAGGAAAACCCCGGCGGCTTTCAGCCCGACGCTACAATGCCATATGGCGAAGTCATCCAAAACACTCCAGGCGATGTAGACATCACCGTCCCAGAAGACCAAGTATACGTGGTTGGCGACAACCGCACCAACTCGTCCGACTCTAGGTTCTTTGGACCAGTACCGGCGAGCGATATTGTCGGCAAACTGGTGCTGCGCGTTTTTCCGCTCAATACTGCCAAGTTATTTTAGGCCACATTAGTCTTACAGGCCTTGGGCCAAAGGTCGCGGCTTCGCGGCTTGTTTTCCTCCCGCAAAAATTCCGAGCAAAGCCCACAAAAAACCGCCGGCCGCCCACGCAAAATTTAGCTATCGAACCAGCCTCTGCGCTAGCGTTTTAGCCGATCCAGCAATTCAATAAGCTGATGCAACTCGTCGTCTGATTTGAAGTGCAACTCTAGGCGACCGCCGCGAGCGGTGCGCTTGATACTAACTGGTGTTTTAATGGCGGCACTAATCCGGCGCGTGTCATCATTTTCACGTTCCGCGCTACGGTCAGCAGCTTGCTTCTCGGACACGCCTTGCTTGTAGCTCGTTACAAATTGCTCGGCTTGACGCACAGACCAGCCGCGTTCGACGATATGCTCCAGCAGCTTTGCTTGTTGGTCGGGGGCAGCACGCAACGCCAAAATTGCCCGCGCGTGACCCTCTGAAATTGCGCCGTCACGCAGTGCGTAACGCGCATCCTCCGGCAATTGTAAGAGTCGCACAATATTGCTAACCGTCGTTTCGGCCTTGCCAAGCCGCTTGGCAATCGTCTTATAGTCTAGGCTGAACTGCTGATGCAAACGCTCAATAGACAAAGCCTGTTCTAGCGGCGACAAGTCCACGCGCTGTACGTTTTCTATAAGCGCAATCTCCAGCTCTTCTAGCTCGTGGCGATCCCGGATAATGACGGGCACATCCGCCAAGCCAGCCAGCTGTGCTGCTCGCCATCGACGCTCTCCAGCAACGATTCGATACTTTTTGTCCTCAGTTGGCGATACGATAAGCGGCTGCAGTATTCCATAGCGCTTAATAGATGTCGCCAACTCCTGCAAAGCGTGTTCATCAAATGTACTCCGGGGCTGTTCGGCATTTGGGGTAACATCATCTATGGATAATTTTTGTATTCGGTCTTTGCTATCTAGCAGGATCGACTCGTCAAAGCCGGTCGGTATCAGCGCATCAAAGCCCTTTCCTAGACCTTTGTTTATGCCCTTGCCTAGTCCTGCCATGCTCAGTTCCCTGTCCGTTTTACAATTTCTTTTGCTAGCTGCTTGTAGGCCCGAGCGCCCTTGGACCACCGATCGTGTTCCGAAACTGGCTTACCATAGCTCGGCGCTTCGGCCACGCGCACATTGCGCGGCACGACCGTTTTGAACATCTTATTGCCAAAATGCGCCTGCAACTCTTTGTATACTTGGTCAGACAAGCTGGTGCGGCTGTCGTACATCGTCACCACTACGCCCAACAATTCCAGGCTCGGATTTAGCCCGCCACGAACCCGCTGCACCACGTCTAGCAGCTGGCCCAAACCCTCTAGCGCATAGTACTCGGCCTGAACTGGTACAAGCACCTGACTGGCTGCGGTTAGCGCATTTATAGTCAACAAACCTAGCGACGGCGGACAGTCAATCAGCACAAAATCGTACGCCGTTTGGCTTAGAACCTTCCTCAGCACGCGCTCGCGCTCTAGCTGCGAAACCAGCTCAACCTCGGCAGCAGCCAAGTTGGCGTTGGCAAGAGCGACATTTAGCCCGTCTATCGACGTCGGCCGGATACATTCGCCTAGGCCAGCGCGACCAGACAGGACGTCGTACATTGTTGCGCCACTGTTCTTATCCAGCCCTAGCCCGCTGGTAGCGTTGCCCTGCGGGTCAAAGTCCACGATTAGCACTTTGTGCCCAGCCTTGGCGAGGTACGCGCCCACATTTATGGTGGTGGTCGTCTTCCCAACGCCACCCTTCTGATTCAGTACAGCAATTATCTGCGACACCTATATACCCTCTGTTACTCTATCCATCCTACCACTTTTCACGCTGCTGCGCACCCCTTTCACCCCGCCGGCGCCCATTGCGCGCCCCACCAAAAACCGCGATCTACTGACGAGCTAGTTAGAGTTTGCAGCTTCCTCTAGCGTAATCCGGATGTGCGTTACACTCACACCGCTAGAGCTACTAGTCCTATTGTCAGAGCAAAGTGTGTAGAACACCTGACCCGTCGTAGATGGTTGGTCTACAAACGTTATCGTGCTAGTCGAGGACTCGCCGTTGAACGACGTGAAGGTACTAACTCGCGACCCCACGACCGTACCGCCGCCGCACGAAGGCGCCGATCCGATTCCCCGCTCTATGCGCATCTGAACCGAACGATCCGACCAGCTTGTCGACGTAACTTCCGCGGATACCGTGCCGATTATCGACTGGCTGGAGTCAGACAACGTGTAATTAGGGTGCGAGTTGTTGTTCTCTGCGGACACGTCCCAATAGTCGGTGGAATTCGAGTCAACCACTGGGTCGGTGGTACTGTCTACAAAGCTACGGATTTGCCGCGTACCGATACAATCCTTCCACACTCCGCCCTCGTAGCAACGGAACTTACCGCGAGCCGTGTTGTAGTACTGAGCACCGTTGGCGCCAGTGGGATCAGTCGAATCATTATACGAATCAAGTACCTGCAGAACAGCTACCGTATCAGCCGCGGTCGAACCAACCTGCACTAGGTTGCCAGCCGTATCTACCGATAGGTAACTTACCGTACCGCTGCTATTGTGCACGGCGAAAGCAGCTGTGCCGTCGTGGCGAATATCCACGCCGCCATCCGCAAAGGCAGTGAATATGCTGCCGCCCGCGCCCGAAATAGTTAGTTGATTACCGTCCAGCCCGATATCCGTTGCACTCGACAGATTACCGCCCAACTGTAGTGAATTGCCGGCGCGCGTTAGGCCGTTTCCTACCGTGATCGGCAACTCGTAATCCGTACCTGCAGCCGCCTGCGACAAGTTGCCGCTGGTGTCCGTTTTCACCAGACCGCCGCCGTTGAGACTACTAAACTGAATTGCGCCAGAGCTGGTAATGCCCGTCAGGTTGGTAGCCTGGCCGCCGTTTGTCAAAACAACAGTGCCGGCGAGCTGCAAGTCGCCGTCAGCTATATCCAAACTAGCCGTACCGCCGCCGCCATTGAGCAGCTCTAGCGTGGTGTTAGCAGCGTCATTCAACTCAATACCATACGAACCCGCACCGACACGCCGCAAAGCAGTATCGGATCCATCTATAGAAATAACACCTGACGCCGAATCAAGCGCTAGCGCGCCAGAACCGCCCGAGCTAATTGTCAAACCGGCGCTACTTGTAATGCCGCCGTCTACCTGCAACCCGCCGCCAACAGTCAAGGCATTATATATGGATACGTCGCCGCTGGCGCCATCGAGCGATAGGCGATTCTGGCCGTTGGTTACCAGACGCAATTCGTCGGCGCTTGTCGTTCCAAGAATCGCTACACCGCCGAAGTCATTGCCGTTTTGGGTAAAGTTCAGCCCACCTCCGCCGCCAGTGCCGCCGCCGGCCGAAGCATTGCTATCTAGCACCGTGTAGTTCCAGACGCGATTACGCAAGTTATTGGCGCTTCCGCCGTTGTCGCCCTCGTGCACAAACACGTCAAACCCGTTCACCGAAACATTGTCGGCCGAGATATTAATATCGTCCATGGTCGACGTCGGCTCATCGACTGTCAGCTGGATTATATAATTGGCGTCTGCCGCCGGCGTGTCAAAAGTGACTGTGTAGTTACCGGTAGCATTCCTGGTTACCGTTGCACCATCAGCACTCAGCGACGTACCGCTATTGCCGTTATACTTACCGAACGCAATTACACCCTCTAGCAGCGGCGCGCTGCCATTACTCGTCAACGAGACCCATTGCGTTCCATCGTAGCCTTCGAAATCCGCTCCATTCCAGCGCAACGCACCGGCCGATGCAGCGGCAGTGTTACCCAACACCAAACCGGCGCTAAATTCTTGCTGCTGAGTAAACTCCTGCGGCACATTCAGCATTGCGACATTAGACGACAGCAAGCTATCGCTAATGGTGCCGCTGCCAATACTATTGGCGCTGATATTGGTCAAGCCGTTTCCGTCGCCGCTAAACGCCGATGCCGTTACAGCACCCTCGACTTGCAGGCCGGCAGCCGCACCGCCGTTTGTATTGGTTATCTGTAGTATCGTGTCGCTGCTATCATTTAGATCGATCGTAGTCGAGCCCGACCCGTTACGCTGCAGCACGTCTGCGTCCAACGATATAGTACCCGAGTCGCTGCCGAGTAGTAGATCACCCGTCGCGCCAGATCTAATAGACAAGGCGCCGCTACCGTCTAGGCTATCGACGCCTGTTAGCGCGCCGGTGTTGGTGATACCACCATCATTATTATCTATACCGCCGCTTAGGCTGGATCCGCCACTCACCGCCAGGCCGTCGACTACCGTAGCACCCCCAGCAGATACCGCAAAGCCATTCTCTGCCGTCAACGCCTGCGTAAAGACCGCCGAGCCATCGGTCCCTATCCTCAAAGCGTCTATATTATTAGCCATCAGCGTTAGGGTGTGATTGTCGAGCGTACCAAGCACTGCGTCAAGCGCGAATGCATTGCCACCCAAATTAAACGAGTTGCCGCCCCCTCCGCCGCCACCGCCGCCAGCGCCATCATTGCCAGCAGTCACTTTCTCGGCAATCGTCCATGATTCATTCGCAATGGTTCGATCAGTGCCCGACGGGCCAGCGCGGCTACACATGACCTCGTAGTACTCGTTATCCGAGGTGGTTTGATGCATCGCCGTTGCATTGCTGGAGCCTGGCGCCGCCGACGTGGTGCGCGTGTAGCTATAGCTTGTACTGGGCGTCAAGTACGTCGTGCCATTCAGCCGCACTTGGCACTTGATCACATGGCGAGTATAGGTCTGGTTGGAACTGCTAACGTTGTAGGATATCTTGTACCACCCAGCTTTATCCATGTAAATCCGCGAGTTGTTGGTCGTGTTATCGTGGGTCATGCCTGGGTCCTTACGGCTTTCTGCTGCCCAAGGAATGGCAACTGGCGTGGTAACGTTGACGTTCAGACCGCCTGCGGTTTCGTAGGCCTGAATCGCCACTGGCCCGCCCGCAGTCAGAGAAACCCAGCCGCTACCGTTGAAGCCCTCGAAGTCGTTGCCGTTGAACCGAATTGTTCCAGCCACGTTGTTGATTGAGTTGCCTAGCTTCAGCCCGTTGCCCAACGACAGAAGCCCATCGTTTGCAACGTTGAAGACGCTCGTCCCGCCGGACTGTAAGTCCAGTAAGCCGCCGCTACCCAACTGGTTGATGCTAATCGCGTCTGTGGCGCTAGTCGTTTGCTGTGCAGAACCCTGCGACAACCAAACCAGATCATCGCCGCCAATACTTCCGCTGCCGGCGGAGATTGTCAGGGTATCAGCCTGCTCTGCAGCAAAGGCGTACGGCACTGCCGTCAAGCGTAGCCGCGGATTCATCTCGCCGTCGCCGTTGACGTTCATGGTAAGCCACTTAGCCTGCGTCCAGTCGATGCCAGCACCAAACGGGGTGACATCTCCCAGATACACGCTCATGTATCCAGACCTGACGGCTACGGTTTGAGTTTCGATCCACTCGTTGGTGCCGCCAACTTCAGCGTCGTACAGCCGAAACTCCACGGAATAGTTGCCGTCGGACACCGTCGAGCCAGCCGCATCCGTTAGCCGAGCCTGAAAGTTTAGCGTCTCCGTCGGAGCGGCATACGCGCGTATAGGCGCGCCTACGCGCGTAGAAAAAACACACCCCAGAGCAGCAAACAACAATACCCCAAGCGTCAACCGAACGATCTTCAGCTGGCGTTTAGGGTCTAAGCCGCGCACGGTGCACGACAGTATAAGCCTGATGTGAGGCGTCACGCTATTTTTACCTGTTTTTGTTTCCCGAGTGGCAACCACGTAGGCTACGCGCCAACAACCGACCAAACGGCCAGCGCGCTTTTCGTAGTTATCACCCGTACCTGTTTTTGTTTGATCTATAAAATTTTTGTTTTTGGTTTTTTTGTTTTACAGATCTGGTTGCATTGTACCCCTCTTGGCCAATCCTGTAAACCTCTTTTTGCACCGCGGCAACACCAGCTGTGGAATACCCAAATCACCTAGTCAAAACCTAGCTCCATCTGTTATTTGGTCATTCTACCCACTTTTTAATTTTTCATAAAACGAACGTATTTATCATGTATGATATTGGTTTGTTCTTTTTCTACGCGCTCGATACTAGCCATATAATACTAGTTATAAACGCATCGAATCGCCGCCCTTTTACCAGAAAAAAGGAAAACACACCCACTAAAAAAGAACCCCCTGCCGGGGTGTGCGAAAAAGTATAAAGCAACGCCCGAGGCCTAGCAGCCCTAACCCCAAACTAGGCTAGTTGCCGTAGTTTTGGA
>PDWI01005710.1_pt1 | contig 15911 bp, 11 predicted proteins | sample 1430891 | NCBI WGS metagenome assembly PDWI01 (sample SAMN01162508, study PRJNA174530) | Oral metagenome, whole genome shotgun sequencing project. | biome: Marine environment; feature: Marine mammal; material: Swab sample of the gingival sulcus; isolation source: swab sample of gingival sulcus...
CAATAGTACATTGTTCCGTTGCAATGCTCTATTGCGTAGAGTCAATAGTATATTGTAACGTTGCAATGCTCTATTGCGTAGAGTCAATAGTACATTGTTCCGTTGCAATGCTCTATTGCGTAGAGTCAATAGTACATTGTTGCGTTGCAATGCTCTATTGCGTATTGACAATAGTATATTGTTCCGTTGCAATGCTCTATTGCGTATATAAAACAACTGTTTGGACTTAATGGCGTGTATTGTTGCATAGGGAAAAAGGTATATTTATAGTAACAAATAGCTATTTCTACAGGCAACAATAGAATTTCAATATCAATTTGAAATATCATCTACAATTGTATTTTAATATTCACTTCTAATTTTTTACTGCGATGAAACATCTATTTAAAACAACTTGGGTAGGACGAATATCTGTTATGTCTCTTCATCATTTGATATCTATAATCATTGAATGGTTAGATGAGTTAGATTTGGAAGCTCTTCATCTAAAAGAAGAGGCTGATGCGTTTAAGGCTGTGTTTGCCGATTTTGAGAAAGCTGTAAGACAAAACAGAAAAACGGGTTTTACTGAAGAACTTCAAGAAATGAACATTATCCGCACCAATATTGTACAAGCAATGGTGCATATTTTAGAAGGGCAATTGTTGCTTCCCGACAAGAAAAAAGCTCGAATTGCACAACAGGTTATTGATATTGTAAAAAAGCATTCGTCTTATATCCCCCGATTGGGACAATTGGAAAAAACAGGGGCTATCAATAGTTTGTTAAACGAGCTGCAAAACGAAATATGGCATGAACCAATTAGCCAATTGGATTTAGATGTGGTGATTACTCAACTATCAGAATATAATCAGCGATTTGAAGATTTGTATATTAAACGTATTGCCAAACAATCGAAATATCAGAAGGGACTCACATTAAAAATGCGAAAAAGCATGGAAGAACAGTTTCAGCATCTATGTGGTGTGATAGAATCTCATGCTATTATAGAGGGAGTAGAAAAATATCAATCTCTTATTAATAGAATAAATACCGAAGTGGCAGAGGTGAAGAAGAATTAGCAATATTTTTAATGTGACAATTAGATAATGTGGCAATTGGATAATGTGGTAATATTTTTAATACTACTAAAATTAGTCTATATCCTGATTATTTTTTGCAGATTATATAATAATTTATAGAAAAGACCTGACAGGTTTTAAAAACCTGTTCAGGTCTAAATCAATAAACATTATCACATTTCAATTAGCAATTATCAATTAGTAATAATTGTCACATTAACAAATTGTCACATTAACCAATTGCCATATTATCAAATTTCCATATTGTTTAGCTCTTCGTCGTCATCAAGTTCGCTTGTATCGGGTATCATATCTTCTAAGCTATCTTCATATTCTTGCATTGAAGTTACAAGTCTTTTGCTCACTTTTACTAGATATTTTGTGTCGTGAGTGCATACTTCAACAGCTTCGATAATTTCACCTTGGGAATTAGGAAATGTGATAATATCATTATCGTTATACCCATCAGGATATCGTTCAACCAGTAAAGCTAAAATTTCATCGGTTAGCTTTTTGTAATCTACTATTTTTCGTTTAAGTGTTGTCATTAGAATTACATTTCAAGTAAATAAGCAAAAATAAGAGGAGCTACAATGGTAGCATCGCTTTCAATAATATATTTAGGTGTGTCGATATCTAGTTTTCCCCAAGTGATTTTTTCGTTGGGCACAGCACCTGAATAAGAACCATAACTAGTGGTAGAATCAGAAATCTGACAGAAATAGCTCCAAAATGGTGTTTCTGTTCGTTCTAAATCTTGATAAAGCATTGGCACCACACAAATTGGGAAATCGCCTGCAATTCCTCCACCTATTTGGAAAAATCCGATGCCATTATCAGAATTTTCGGTGTACCAGTCGGCAAGAAAAGCCATATATTCAATACCTGATTTCATGGTGCTTGCTTTTAGTTCGCCTTTAATAACATAAGAAGCAAAAATATTTCCCATGGTGCTATCTTCCCAACCTGGAACTACGATTGGTAGATTTTTTTCTGCTGCCGCTAGCATCCAACTGTGTTTAGGATCTATTTCGTAATACTGTTCTAGCACGCCCGAAAGTAACAATCGGTACATAAATTCGTGAGGGAATAAACGCTCGCCTTTCTCTTCGGCATCTTTCCATATTTTAAAGATATGCTTTTGTAATCGTCTGAAAGCCTCCTCTTCAGGAATGCAAGTATCGGTAACTCTGTTGAGTCCACCATCAAGCAATTGGCGTTCTTGTTCTGGAGTTAAATCACGATAATGAGGAACTCGCTTGTAGTGCGAATGAGCCACTAAATTCATAATGTCTTCCTCTAAATTTGCCCCAGTACACGATACAATTTGCACTTTATCTTGGCGAATCATTTCGGCAAATATTTTACCTAATTCTGCAGTACTCATGGCTCCTGCCATTGATACCAACATTTTGGCTCCGTTGTTTAATTGCTGTTCGTATGCTTTGGCGGCATCAACAACTGTGGCTGCATTAAAATGCAAATAATATTTTTCGATAAATTCTGATATTGGCTTATTCATTTTTTTTCTGATTTTAGGATTAATATTCATCATCGTCATTATCTCTAAATTTTCCAAAACGATTGTCGTCTTCGTCTAAATCGGTATTGTATGCGTCTTGATCTTCGTCCATATCGGCAAATTTGTAGCTTAGCATTTTGTAGTATAATTTGGCTGCTAAGAAATCAGACGATTTGTCTTTTTCGTTAGGACAAAGCTCAACAATATCAAACCCTACCACATTTCTGTGCTGAAATACCTTGCGAAGAAATTCCATAGTTTCATACCATAATAATCCACCAGGTTCTGGTGTTCCTGTTGATGGTAAAATAGATGGATCGAAAGCGTCCAAATCAAAAGTGATAAAAACATTATCGGTCAATTGCTCTACGGCATTGTCCATCCAATAATCGTCAGTTGCCATTTCATGGGCAAAGTAAACTTTATCGGTATCCATATGTTTCATTTCGCTTTTGTCCATGCTGCGAATACCTACCTGTACCAAATTGGTTTCTTTGCTTGCCTCGTAAACGGCACAAGCATGATTATAAGGAGAGCCCTCGTATTCGGGACGTAAATCGGCATGAGCATCAATATGTAAAACCGAAAGATTGTCGAAGCATTCATTAAATGCACGAATAGAACCTATCGAAATAGAGTGTTCACCTCCAATAAGAGTAACGAATTTATCACGTTCGATATATTTGGTAGTTGCGGCATGCACCACATTTACCATCTCTTCAGGTGATTCAAAATCATCTAACGCTTCGGTTAAGTAGATACCTTTTTTGTAGACCTCTGAATCGGTTTCGATGTCGTATAATTCCATGTTTTCAGAGGCATGCAGAAAGGCATCTGGACCTTTATCAGCACCTTTTTGCCAAGTGCTAGTGCCATCGTAATTTACGGGTATTAAAACAATTTCCGCTACGTCTGATTTTGCGTATTCGTCAGGAATACCGGCATAGTTCCTTTTGTTTTTCATTTGTTAAAAAGTTAAGTTGGAAAAAATACCCTCTGTAAAAAGGGTCTTCTTCCAGAGCTGTAAAATAAAATTTAGATATTTAATTTATAGTGTGAATACATTATTAATAACCCAGTGTTTTTAGCATTTCGGCTGCTTCTTGCTGGGGCGAAAACAATTCTGTTGTGATGTTTCCGTTTTCATCTTCTCTAATTAATATTTGTTTGGGTTGTGGAATAAGGCAGTGGTGTATGCCTCCATATCCGCCAATACTTTCTTGGTAAGCTCCCGTGTTAAAAAATCCGATATAAAGCGGTTTTTCTTTATTGTATTTAGGTAGATAAATTGCATTAGAGTGCTGTTCGCTATTGTAATAGTCGTCGCTATCGCAAGTCAGTCCACCAAGAAGTACCCTTTCATATTCGTCGTTCCAACGGTTGATGGGTAGTAATATAAATCGCTTGTTTATAGCCCATGTGTCGGGTAGGGTGGTGATAAATGAAGAATCAATCATATTCCATTTCTCACGATCGTTTTGCTGTTTTTGATATAGTATTTCGTATATCGCACCAGCACTTTCGCCTACTGTAAAGGTACCAAATTCAGTAAAGATATTGGGCACAGGGACATTGGCTTCTTTACATGCAATATTTATTTGATTGATAATTTCATCAACCATATAGTCATATTCATATTCAAAAACCAATGAGTTTTTTACAGGGAAACCACCTCCAATATTTAGGCTATCTAACGAAGGACACACTTTTTTTAAACTGGTATATACACGCAAACATTTGGCTAGTTCGTTCCAATAATATGCTGTATCACGAATACCAGTATTGATGAAAAAGTGTAGCATTTTAAGCGTTACCTGTTTGTTATTTTTTACTTCACGATTGAAAAATGGTACAATATTTTTGTAGCCAATGCCCAATCGGCTGGTGTAAAAAGCAAATTTGGGTTCTTCCTCAGAAGCAATGCGAATGCCTATTTCAAAAGGTTTGTTGATCTCTTGCTGTAAAAGGTTCAACTCTTCGTAATTATCAATAATCGGAATGCAATTTTTATGTCCATTGTTGATTAAGTTGGCAATGTTGGTGATGTATTTATCACGTTTAAAACCATTACAAAGCACATAAGATTTGTCGTTTAATAAGCCTTTTGTTTTTAGTGATTGTACAATGTCAATATCAAAAGCCGATGAGGTTTCGATATGGATATCATTTTTTAAAGCCTCTTCTAACACATAGTTAAAATGAGAGCTTTTGGTGCAATAGCAATAATGATATGCAGCATTGTAGTTGTGCTTTTGCATTGCATCTTTAAACCAGCCTTTTGCCTTTTGAATATTTTTAGATATCTGTGGCAAGTATGAAAATTTTAATGGAGAGCCATACTGCTTAACAAGCTCCATTAAATTAATGTTATGAAATAGTAAATTATCTTTTTGTAATTCAAAGCCCTCTTGAGGGAAATCATAAGTTTGATCGATTAAATCGAGATATTTCGTTTTCATTCTAAGTGTTAAAAAACAAATAAATACTATTTGTGTTATTTTTCATACATACTATAATTGTGGTGCCAAAGGAAAACATTTTTTTTGAAAAAAAAATAATTCATAAAAAATAACAGAACTTTTAAAACGATAGGGGAATTGAAATAGGGCTGTTTTGATGTCAAGGTTATACGATTTTTTTTCGTAAATGTAAGTGTTTGTAGATAACGAAGTGGTGCTACGTTGGAATAGAAATGCACTTTATAGCATTCATATTTTATAAAAGAAATGTCTGTTTATTTACTTAAAACAGTATTTTTGCCGCCCTAATTAATTTGATAAAAAATGAAACCGATAAATATAGTTTTTTTAGCTTTTTTGTTATGGCGATGTGAACCGTCTTTAACCAAAGCAGAAGAAAATCCTGTTCCCGTAGATAAGCCTAAAACTGAAAATGTAACATTATTAAGTAGCAAATTACCCTCTGTTGTAGAGGAGCAATCAGGAATGGTTTGGTATAATAATTTAATATGGGTGATTAATGATAGTGGTTGCTTGCCAGAATTATACGCTTATGATAGAAAAGGAGAGTTGAAAAGGAGAGTGAAAGTTGCAGATGCAGATAATGTTGATTGGGAGGCTTTAGCTGCAGATGAAAATAATTTTTACATTGGTGATTTCGGTAATAATAGAGGAACACGAAAAGATTTAAAGGTTTTAAAAATAAGTAAAAGCCAAATTGATAATACGGCATTGAAAAATGTAAAAGCGGAGGCGATTAATTTTAAATGGTCTGACCAAACTGATTTTTCATCTCGTAATTGTAAGCATAATTACGATTGTGAATCGTTGTTTGCTTTTGATAATAAGTTGTATCTGTTTTCTAAAAATTGGTTGAATAAAAAAACTCGTATTTATCGTTTAACAACAACAGCAGGAAATTATGTGATAAAGCCTCTTGCTACTGTAAATACAAATTTTATGGTTACTGGTGCTGATGTTTCTTCCGATGGTAAAGTGGTGGCTTTGGTAGGGTATAAAAGTTTTAAAACATATATGTACTTTTTTTATGATTATAAAAACTTCGATTTCACTAAAGGGAGAAACAAGCGAGTATGCTTAAAAACACTAGGAGCTGCTCAAACGGAAGGAGTAGTATTTGATAAAGATGATACATTATATATAAGTACTGAAAGTTTTAAAGGTCAAAAGCCATCATTATATCAAGTGTATTGGAAGTCTATTTTAGGAATAGCAGAGTAATCAATTATTTGAATAATATTATTGAGATATTGTTAAAGAGTATGCTTTATTGTTCATTGGTTTTATTACCTTTGTCCGCTCATTATAATAATAAAGAATGAATTCATTTGAAAATTTAGGTCTGTCAACGACCTTATTAGAAGCAATTTCAGAATTAGGCTTCGAAACACCTACACCAATTCAAGAACAAGCAATCCCCGTATTATTAGAAGGACGCTCCGATTTTGTCGGGCTAGCTCAAACAGGAACAGGTAAAACTGCTGCCTTTGGATTGCCATTATTAGAGCTTATTGAGGGAGATGTAAAGATACCTCAAGCTTTAATTCTTTCTCCAACGAGAGAATTAGGTATTCAAATTACACAAGATTTAAAGTTATTTTCTAAGAAGATACTTAATCTAAATGTTGTAAATGTATATGGTGGTGCAAGTATCGAAGAGCAAATCCGGAAATTAAGAAAGGGAGCTCATGTAATTGTTGCTACCCCAGGGCGTCTTCTCGACCTTATCAGGCGAAAGGCTGTAAATTTATCAGCAATAGAGTATTTAATTCTTGATGAAGCTGATGAAATGTTGAATATGGGTTTCAAGGAGGATATTGACGCAATTTTATCTGCAACTTCTGAAGAAAAGGTAACATGGTTGTTTTCTGCAACAATGCCTAATGAAGTTCGTCGTATATCGAAAAATTATATGACAAACCCCGTAGAAGTAACAGTTGGTAAGGCCAATACCACCAATAAAAATATATCGCATCAATATTATATGTTGAATAATCGCGATAGATATAATGTATTAAAACGTGTTGTTGATTTTTATCCCGATATTTTTGGGATTATTTTTTGTCGAACACGAAAAGAAACTCAAGAAGTTGCAGAACTATTAATGAAAGATGGTTATAATGCTGATGCCCTTCATGGAGATTTATCGCAAGTGCAACGTGATAGAGTAATGCGAAATTTTAAAAATCGTTCATTACAACTATTGGTTGCTACTGATGTTGCAGCCCGCGGTATTGATGTTGATGATCTTTCTCACGTAATTCATTATAACCTTCCTGATGAGTTAGAATTTTATACCCATAGAAGCGGTCGAACTGCTCGTGCTGGGAAAAAAGGTATTTCAATAGCTTTAGTTACTCCTAGGGAAGAACGAAAAATAAAAGATTTATCTCGACGATTGAAAACCGATTTTGAGCAAGTTCAAGTACCTCAAGGGAAAGATGTTTGTGAGCGTCAGTTGTTGAGTTTTATGCACCGAGTAAGAGAGGTTGATGTTGAAAGTAATGAAGTGAAAAACTTCTTGGATAGTATTTACGATGAATTGAAAGAACTTGATAGAGAAGAATTAATTCAGCGTTTTGTGTCTCTTGAGTTTAATCGATTTTGGAACTATTACAAAAATGCTCCTGATTTGAATGTGAGATCAGTATCTCAACGTCGAGCGAAGAAAGAAAACTATAAGGGAGAGGATCGTATGTTTATTAATTTAGGTAAAAAAGACGGAATAGATGTTCCTCGCTTATTAACTTTAATTCATAAACAGTGTGGCGTTCGAGGTAAAAATGTAGGTCGTGTTGATCTAAAGGGAGTCTTTTCCTTTTTTGATATAGATAAAGGATATACTGATGATATTATAAAAGGATTCGCAGGTGCCGTAATAGGAGGAAGAAAGATTCGTGTTGAAATATCAGGAGATATATCTTCGCAAAAAGAACCGAGAAAGGAACGTAATAGAGGAGATCGAAGTCGAAGTTTCCGAAAAAGCAGAGAGACTGGTTCTCGACGACGAAAAGAAGGACGAAGTTTTACAGATAAGAAAAGAAAAAGAGGTTAGAATATTTGTTACTATTTGATGAAATTCCATGTAATTGTAACCTTTTTTTATTTTTTTAGTATTCTTCTTGCGTTGTAAATATGTGACAGTAGTTATATTTGTTGTTGTAAATACTTGTTATTGTTTACTATAAATGAGAGTCTAGAGAGAGTAATAAATTTGTTGAAATTTGGAGTTTATAAAAAATATATTCCTATATTCGTACCCTAGTTGTTCCATTGTACTTTTTGATGGACAGCTTATAATTCTAGTTTAAAAGAATATTAAAATTAAGAAAAAATAAAGATTAACTAAAATTTATGCTATGAGAAAAATTAACATGAAAGCAACATTGCTTGTCGTTTTAGCGATGTTTGCAACCTTTGCAGTAAAGGCTCAGAATACTGACTACAAATGGGGAGTAAGTATTCAAGGAACTTTTAACGACTATAAGGGTGATGTGACGGATGATTTTAGCTATACTAATTTTGAAAATATGGGTGTAGCTGTTTCTTTAGGTCGTTATTTGAATTCATCTTTCGATGTTGTTGGACGTTTAAGTATCTTCTCAATTGAGACAGGTGAGGAAAACAAATGGAATGCTCCTTCTTTGAAAGTAGATGTTAGCTTCGTAAATGCAACAGCAATTTTAAGATATAAGTTTAATAACGGTTATCTTTTGAATGAAGATGCTTTATTTGCTCCTTATTTGGATTTTGGAACAGGAGCATCTCTAGTTAATAATAATAGTTATTTCCCATCTGTGGCAAGATATGTTGATGCAAAAGAGATCGCTCAGCATTTTTATTTTGGTGCAGGTTTAAACATTCGTGTAAATCCACGTTGGACAGTAAATTTAGCAACTAGTCTATATTACCCAATGAAGGATAATTATGATGCTTTAACAGATGCGTCTGCTGATTCTGATTTTTATAATGATAAGTTTTTACAGAACTCAATTGGTGTAACTTATAATTTTGGAGCTAAGGTTGATACTGATGGTGATGGTGTTGCAGACAAAAGAGATGAATGTCCTGGAACTCCAGAAGGTGTTGCTGTTGATAAAAAAGGTTGTCCTGTTGATACGGATGGTGACGGTGTAGCTGATTACTTAGACAAGTGTCCTTTACTTGCTGGTACAGTAAAAGGTTGTCCTGATGCAGATGGTGACGGTGTTGCAGATAAGAATGATAAGTGTCCAAATGTTAAGGGTCTTCCTGAGTTTGATGGTTGTCCTGATACAGATGGAGATGGCGTTCAGGATTCTGAAGATGCTTGTCCTCAAGTTAAAGGTCTAAAAGAAATGAAAGGTTGTCCTGATTCTGATGGTGATGGTATTGTTGACTCTAAAGACAAGTGCCCTTATACTAAGCCAGGTTTCAAAGTGGATGCTAATGGATGTGCTTTAGATAATGATAAAGATGGAGTAGCTAACGAGGAAGATAAGTGTCCTAATTTGAAGGGTGCCAAAGATAACTATGGTTGTCCTGTTGCTAATCAAGGAGCTATTTCTACAAACTTAGAATTTGCTACAGCTAGTAATGTGTTAACCGTTCGTTCTAAACGAATTTTGGTTAAAGTAGCAGAAGAAGTTAAGAAATATCCATTCTATACATTGAAGATTTCTGGATATTGTGACAGTAGAGGTTCTGAAGCATTTAACTTGAAGTTAAGTAAGCGAAGAGCTGCTGCTGCAGAGAAATTCTTATTAGCAAAAGGTGTTGATCCTAAACAAATAATTACTCAAGGATTTGGTGAAGCTAATCCTATTGCAACAAACAAAACAGCTGCTGGTCGTAAGTTGAACCGTCGTGTAATGTTTGAATTATTCATCAAATAAATAAGATTTTATGTCTTTGTCAATTAACTATTGACAAAGACATATTGAAAAATCCTTAAAGGATAATCGTTTAATATATCTAAAAGTAAAAACATGAAGAAAATAAATATAAAAGCATCGTTGCTACTTGTTGTGGCAATGTTTGTAACATTTGCAGTAAATGCACAAGATGTTAATCACAAGTGGAGTGTAGGTGCCCGTATGACCTTTAATGATTATAAAGGAGATTTAGGGGATGATTTTTGGAACTTTGGAAATGCTGGTTTTGCATTGACTCTATCGCGTTATGTAAGTCCATCTTTTGATGTTGTAGGTGATTTGAATATTTATGGTATCAATACAGATTTAAAGGATGGAGGTATTGGTGGTGGTGTTGGTAAAATGGATGATAAATTCATTACAGCCACTTTAAACTTAAAATACAAATTTAACAATGGTTATATCTTAAAAGAAGAAGCCAAATTAGCACCTTATGTAATGTTAGGTTTAGGTTTAACTAAATTTGATAGAGTAGCCTATGTTAAAGGAGGTAAGTTAGGATCTAATTTTGATTATGATGATGATGGTATAGATGAAATTTTTAATTTAGCATTAGGTTTAACTTATAATTTAAGTGAAAAATTTGCTGTGAATTTAGAAATTGCGATGTATTATGCTAATAGTGATAGTTATGATGGATGGACTGATTATCCCAAAGGAGATAAAGGAATAAGACAGCATAATCGTAGTAAAGATTTTTATAACGATAAATTTTTACACAACTCAATTGGAATAGTCTATAAATTCTAATAAAATATAAAAGACTTAGTAATAGAGCTACTGGTTTTACTAGTAGCTCTTTTTTTTAATTAATTAAAATATAAAATTATGGAAATGGATTTCTTATTACAAGAATCGAAAGAATTGTGGACACTTGCTTTAGCTTATGTTCCAAAGTTATTACTGGCTATTGTTACCCTTATTGTGGGTTTATGGATCATAAAAGTCATAGTAAAAGGTATAAGAAAAGCTATGGCTCGAAAGAAAGTTGATGAAACTTTACAGTCATTCTTGGTAAGTATGTTGGGCATTCTATTAAAGGTAATGCTTTTTATTAGTGTGATTGGAATGGTTGGTGTGGAAATGACATCATTTGTAGCAATACTTGGTGCTGCAGGTTTAGCTGTTGGTATGGCACTTTCGGGAACATTGCAAAACTTTGCAGGAGGCGTTATGATATTAATATTTAAACCGTTCAAAATAGGTGATTTTCTAGAGGCTCAAGGTTATGTGGGGATTGTTAAAGAAATTCAGTTATTTAATACAATTTTATTATCAACAGATAATAAAACTATTATTATACCTAATGGAGGTTTGTCTACAAGTTCTATGGTTAATTATTCAACTCAGCCAACTCGTCGTGTAGATATGACTTTTGGTATTGGTTATACCGATGATATTGATAAAGCTAAAAATATTTTGAATGATTTATTGACAAATCATCCTGCTGTATTAAAAGATCCTGCTCATTTTATAGCTGTTTCAGAGTTGGCAGATAGTTCTGTAAACTTTGTAGTTAGAGCTTGGGTTAATTCAGCTGATTATTGGACTGTATTTTTCTATATGCAAGAAACAGTTAAGAAGGAATTTGATAAAAATAATATTGGAATTCCTTTCCCTCAACGAGATGTACATGTGTATAATCACTAAATATAAAAAAAGAAAGAGGCTACAAGCCTCTTTTTTTATAAAGGCACTTATTGTAGATAGGTGCTTTTTTTATATTTTCGAGATACTAAAAAATAAATTATGTCTAATTTGAAAATATATAGAGCGTCTGCAGGCTCAGGAAAGACTTTTACCTTGACGGGAGAATATTTAAGTTTAGTTTTTAAAAATCCTTTGAATTATAGGGAAATATTAGCTGTAACTTTTACGAATAAAGCTACAGATGAAATGAAGTCAAGGATATTAAAGGAAATTTATACTATTTCAAAAGGAGAAGAATCTGCTTATGCTGAAATTTTATGTCGTGATAATAATATTTCTAAGGAACAATTACGGCAGAGGGCAGTTTATTTGTTAAGTAAATTATTACATGATTACTCTCGATTTTCAGTTACTACAATTGATAGTTTTTTTCAAAAAATAGTACGGTCATTTACTCGTGAAATTGGTCTTCAGATGGGGTATAATATTGAATTGGATACATCTAAAGTGTTAGATGAAGTTGCTGATTTACTATTAAACAATGTAGAAGATGAAAAAAAATTACGCCAGTGGCTAATTGATTTTGCAGAAACCAAAATGAGGGATGGTAAAAGCTGGAACTTTAAAAATGATATTCTCTATTTTGGGCGTGAGGTTTTCAAGGAAGATTTTCAGAATTTTTCTAACTTATTGATGGAGAAATTAGCCGATAAAGAATATCTGAAAATATACAAGAAGAATCTAAAGCAAATAAAAAAGGATATTGAGGATTATTTTTCCAATATTGGAGTGCAAGCCAGAACTATAATGGCTAATTATAATTTACAGCCTAATGATTTTTCAAGAAAATCTAGTGGAGTAGGGTATTATCTTAGCAAGTTGGGATTAGGAGGAAAACTTGAGCCCAATTCGTATGTGAGAAAGGCTGCAGAAGACTTTAATAGTTGGACTCCTAAAACAGCTGCAAATGACTTAAAAGATCGTGTTAGTGCTGCTATAGCTGATGGTTTAGGGCAGCTTGTGGTGGATGTTGTGCGTTTTTATGATGAGAATAAAATGATATATATATCCATAGAGCAAACGATTCATTATATTCATACATTAGGGATACTAACAGATTTGTCATCAAAAATACAGCAGTATTGCGAAGAACAAAATATATTTCTATTATCCAGTGCTTCCAAATTACTGCGTGTGATTATTGCTGAAAATGATTCTCCTTTTTTATATGAAAAGATAGGTAATTATTACAAATACTTTATGATTGATGAATTTCAGGATACTTCTTCAATGCAATGGGATAATTTTAGACCTCTTTTGAACAATGCTTTGGCTGAAGGCTATCCTTCATTAGTTGTAGGTGATGTGAAACAATCGATCTATCGATGGAGGAATGGAGATTGGAAACTATTGGCAGAACAATTAGATAAAGATTTTCAGCAATTTGAGGTAAATGCCTTACATTTGGATAAAAATTGGCGAAGTAGTCAGAATGTTATTGATTTTAATAATGCTTCATTTGCTTTGTCGTCTAGTATTTTGCAACAGCATTATAATAGTGATATCCCCGATGAATTAAAAGAAACACTACAGGAGCAACAACAAAAAATAGTAAGTGCTTATGCCGATGTATTTCAGCATTTAGGAAATAACGAAAAAACAAATAAAGGATATGTAAAGATCGAATTTCTAGATGATGAAAAGGAATGCTCTTGGAAAGAAAAAGTAGCAGAAAAACTACCAAATATAATCGCAGAGGTACAGCAAAGAGGTTATAAAGCAAGCGATATAGCTATATTGGTTCGAAATGGGCAAGAGGGTGCTGAGGTTGCCGATATATTGATGAATTATAAAAAGGAAAATACAGATTCTAATGTTATTTACGATGTTATTTCTAGTGATGCTTTGTATTTAAAAAATTCTAGAGTCGTACAATTTATCATTCATTTGATGTATTATTTATTGTATCCTAATGAAGCTTTAAATATTGGTTTCTTACGTCAAGAATATCTATTGTATTATCAAAATGAAGAAACTGTTACCGATGAGATATTTTACAATGAAAAACCTTTAGAAGATTTGTTTCCTGCCGAATTTATAAACAATCAACATACATTAAAGCGTGAAGCCTTGTTTGACTTAACCGAGAAGTTAATAGATCTTTTTGGTTTGAATAACAATAGAGATGAATATGCTTATCTTGAAACATTTCAAGATTTTGTGTTAAATTTTACAAAGCATGAAACGGCTGACTTGAATACTTTTTTAGAGTATTGGAATGAACGCAAAGATAAAGAGGTGATTTCTATTTCAGAGGATCAGAATGCCATGCGTATTTTGACTATTCATAAATCGAAAGGTCTTGAGTTTAAGGTGGTAGTTGTGCCTTATATTGACTGGAACTTAGATGACACAAAACATCAAAAAGTATTGTGGTGTCAGCCGCAGGTTGATGGCTTTAAGGCGTTAGATATTCTTCCTGTAAAGTATAGTTCTAAATTGAAAGAAACCATCTATTTTATGGATTATTATCAGGAGAAACTACAAACTTATATCGATAATATCAATTTGTTATATGTAGCCCAAACACGAGCCGAAGATGTTTTTATGGGCTTTGCTCCTAATAAAGAAGATAGTAAACTAAAAAGTGTTGCCGATTTGTTAAAATTCACATTTGAAAATGCAAAAAATTATAGCTCTGATTTTAATGGAAATGATATTATTCATTTATCTGATTATTGGAACAAAACAGATGTTTGTTTTGAACTTGGGGAGTTATCGACTATCCCTTTAGAGAAGGAAGACTTGGCTGAAGTGGATACTGCAGGATATGTTGTAAATATGCTCGATGATAGATTAAAGTTACGTTCTCATTCTAGTGATTATTTCGACTTTACCGAGAAAATATCTGTTGATAATTTTTCACCTATAAACAGGGGGAATTTATTGCATCAGCTATTTCAATTGATTGATTATGCTAGCGATTTAGATAATGCTATTAGTAAGTTGGTATTCGAAGGAAAGTTAGACGAAAATCAAGCTAAAGAGGTCTATGAAACTGCATCTGAGATATTAAATAAGGGAGAAACTGCACAATGGTTTCAATCTTCGTGGAATGTGATTAATGAAAGAGATATTTTTACTAAAGAAGGAGAGGTTTACCGTCCTGATAGGATCATATATAAAGGGAATACAGCCATTGTTATTGATTATAAATTTGGATCAAAAAAGGAAACGAAATACGCAAAGCAGGTAAAAAAGTATGTTGATTTAGTAAAACAACTCGGATTTACTGATGTGAAAGGATATGTTTTATATGGTAATTTACATGAAGTAATTGCTGTTTAATTCTACTTATATTGCTGTAAATATTGTAATGAATTTTAGGCGATAAAACACCAGCAGAAAAATGATGAAAAGTTTTTTATATCTCTCGAATTGTCTATTTTTGGGCTGCTAAAATGGGAAATACTCTATTTTTTGAGCATTAAAAAAGAAATATATAATTAAAAAATCATCAAATATCTCCTGAGTAAGGGGAAAAATACAAAACAACAATGGAAAAAGACATTCAAATTTTTGACTTAATTGATCAAGAATACCTTCGTCAAAAGAATGGTATTGAGTTAATCGCATCAGAGAACTTTGTTAGTCAGCAAGTGATGGATGCAATGGGATCATGTTTAACCAATAAGTATGCTGAAGGATACCCAGGAAAGCGTTACTATGGTGGTTGCCAAATCGTAGATCAAACTGAGCAGTTGGCAATAGATCGTGCGTGTAAATTATTTGGTGCTGTTTATGCTAATGTGCAGCCTCACTCAGGAGCACAAGCTAACGCTGCTGTTTTCTACGCTTGTATGAAACCGGGAGATACTTTCTTAGGTCTAGATTTAGCACACGGAGGACACTTATCTCATGGTTCTCCAGTAAACTTATCAGGTAATTTATACAACCCTGTAGCTTATCATGTGAAAGAAGATACAGGAATGGTAGATTATGATGAGGTTGAAAAATTGGCTATTGAGCACAATCCTAAAATGATTGTTGCTGGTGCTTCAGCTTATTCTCGTGATTGGGATTTCCCTCGTTTACGTGCTATTGCTGATAAGGTAGGTGCTATATTGATGGCTGATATTGCTCACCCTGCTGGATTAATTGCAAAAGGTTTATTAAGCAATCCAATTCCTCATTGTCATATTGTAACTACTACTACTCACAAAACATTACGTGGACCTCGTGGTGGTTTGATTATGATGGGTAAAGATTTTGAAAATCCTTGGGG